>OBEQ010757913.1_pt1 | contig 11019 bp, 10 predicted proteins | sample 1670901 | NCBI WGS metagenome assembly OBEQ01 (sample SAMEA104232315, study PRJEB22302) | groundwater metagenome | biome: forest; feature: aquifer; material: groundwater | place: USA | collected 2011-08-07 | depth 5.4 m | reverse complement strand
TTCTAGAATGCGAGTTCCATAATTTTTCGGCTCCTATCCTCGAAAAATAATAACGAGCCTTAAATTCCTCATCTGAATCAAGATTATAAGCTTTTTTGACAAAAGGAATGATGCTCATATTTGGAAAAGATGTCTTGGGCAATAATCTCAACAACAAGTAGTCAAAAATTAAAAACTTACCCGATAAGGTATTGTATGGATATTGTTTGAGAAATTTTCCCAAATTTTTGAGACGCTTAAACACAATAAGATAATACCTATTTATAAATCACTTGGCAATCAATCCGACTTAATTGATCTTTTTTGGGAATATGCTATGTTCTTGAAAGGTCGATATTTACTAACCATAATTTATACAAAAACTATATGCAAAGCAAAAAACTACTCTTTTCGGGTGTTATTTCATTAGTAGCGATATTATTGTTTGGTGCTCACTCTCTCATGGCTAATTCTTCTCTTCTTGCTACGAATAATGGCGATGGAGCTGTTAATAATGTGGCAGCAGATGCAGACATGAACGAACCAGATGGGGACAATAATGATTTGAACGATGGGGATGTCGATGGTGTAGTCAGGGTATTAGTAATAGCTGGCGGCGGCGGTGGCGGTGCAGGTAGCAATGGTGGCGGCGGAGGTGCTGGTGGGTATCAACAAAATGATGCCATAACTGTTGCCGCTCAAGCATATATCATTACTGTTGGTGCTGGTGGTGCGGCTGGTTTGTCTGGTAACAACTCATTGTTTGGTTCTCTTTTAACATCCACAGGCGGTGGCGGTGGAGGTGCTAATAATATAGGTGGAAGCAATGGTGGTTCGGGTGGTGGTCCAGGAGCTGGAATAAATGGTTTAGTTAAAGGTCTTGGAATTGTTGGACAAGGATTCAATAGTGGTGAGGGCGACCCTTCGGCTGGCGGTGCAGGAGGCGGTGGTGCTTCTAATATTGGGGAGTCAGGGGGTGGGGGAACTGGAAATGGAGGTCCTGGGACAGCTTCAACCATCTCTGGTAGTTCTCTTTTTCGTGGCGGTGGTGGTGGTGGGAGAAACAGTAATAATGCTTCTAAAGGTGTTGGCGGTATTGGTGGTGGTGGTAGTGCCCCTAATGGTAATGGAACAGCTAATACGGGTGGCGGGGGTGCTGGTGGTTCGACTGGCGGCAATGGTGGTTCAGGTGTCGTTATTATCAGTTATCCAACTGGCTCAATAACTGCTACCGGAGGCACAATTACAACCTCTGGAGGAAATACAATCCATACGTTTACGAGTAGCGGAACTTTTACGGTGACAAGTTTGTAAAACATGAATTCAAAAACCGTCTTTGGGCGGTTTTTGGTTATTAGAACAAAAGAAAAACATTTTGTTACTTCTCGGCTCTTTCAAGATCCAAGGAGGGCATTCTCTGCCGAAATTGTCAATTAAGCCATTTTATGACAAGATATTTTGTAGATGAATATTCTCCAAATAAATACTCTGGATAAAAAGGGTGGAGCGGCGAAAGTCGCCTATTCGCTCAAACAAGAATTAGAAAAAAGAGGCCATGAGACCTCAATGTTTGTTGGCCGAAAATATTCCGATGAAAAGAATGTCAAGCTTCTGAACGATGTCCGTTCGTTCTCCGGAAAGGCGCGCAGAAAACTTGCCTATTGGCTGGCCGACGATATAGATCTTTTTTCTTCTGATCATATTTTAAAGACCCCGGAATTTAAATCGGCCGATATCATCCATTGCCACAACCTTCATAGCAATTATTTTAATTTGGGAACTTTAGAAAAAATGTCGGCCATAAAACCGGTTGTTTGGACCCTCCATGATATGTGGCCCATCACCGCCCACTGCGCCCATTCCTTTGACGGGGCTCTTAAAGATAGCGGATTTTTTACCTGCCCAAGCTTGGACATTTATCCGCCTATCGCTTGGCATAATGAAAAATATCTGGAGAGAAGAAAGAGCAGAATTTATAAAAATTCTAGCTTTCACATAGTAACGCCGTCTAAATGGCTGGCAGACAAGACAAAAGAAAGTATTATTAAAGATAAGCCAATATCGGTAATTTACAACGGCATTGATACTTCAATATTTAAACCCCGCAATAAACAGGAATGCCGTAGGTCTCTGGGTCTCCCATTAGATAAGCAAATTATCCTCATTGTAGCCAAAGGGGGGGCTTCTAACCCCTGGAAAGGGGGTAACTATGCCCAAGACGCTATAAGAGCGTTTACGGGCGATTCTAGGGCCTTTTTCGTGGATTTAGGAGGAGATACTGGTCAAAATAACAACCTCCTTAAAACGGTCGGTTATGTAAATGACCAAACCATTCTTGCCAGGTACTACTCCGCTGCCGATATGCTCCTCTACCCGTCAATTGCCGATAATTGTCCCTTAGTGGTTTTAGAAGCCCAGGCATGCGGACTGCCGATTGTTTCCTTCAATACCGGTGGCATACCGGAGTTAGTTGATCATCAAAAAACGGGCTACATTGCCCAGTATAAAGATGTTGACGACCTGATTACCGGAATTCAATGGATTCTTTCCCGTTCACCTGCCGAATATGCAACAATAAGCGAAGCCGCCATCGCTAAAATCAGCTCCAACTTCAGTTTAGAAAAAATGACCGGCCAGTATTTAAGTTTATACAAAAAAGAGATTGAAAATTTCAATCTCTTGGGGAGCAGGATTAGAACTATCATCAAGTTGAGAAGCTCAAAAATGAAATGATTTCGAGACGCGATGACGAAGATGTATTGAATATACTTCAAGGAGGAGCAACGAAGAAATCATTCATTTTTGAGCTTCCTTCAGAAGGCGGGCCAATTTTCCCCATCTTCTGCGTTGTTCGTCGCTCATGTACCTCAAGGTACGCATCGCTCCTCAACGCCTTGAATATGGCCAAAATTGGCTCCGCTCAAGTGATGCTAGTTCTAAACCTGTTCCCCTAACTGATTTGGGGTACCATTGAGCGAATTATCGCAATTCGCTCGGGTTTATTAATAAACTCCCAGGCTTTTCTTGAAATAAATTCCAAATAAAATGGATCAATGATTGTTTTCATTGACGGATAGAGCCAATCCAGATCTGCTATTTCAATACCCGGCAATAACAAATTATTCTGCATAACATGGTCATAAAGAGCTGTCCCGGGAAATGGGGTCACGATAGTAAAGTTAACATATTCAGACCCAGCGTCCATATGCTTTTTAGCAACTAAGATCGTTTGGGCCAGCTCCTCATATGTCTCGTCTGGATAACCGATCAGATAACAACTGGAAACAATAATACCAAGCATATTGGCCTTTTTTATTAATGCTGATATATCGTATGTTTCATGGCTAATTTTACCTGAAGCCCACTTATCTATTATTCTTTGAGACCCGGACTCCACCGGAAATGAGAGGCGATCAAAACCTGCTTCAGCCATTGTTTCGAGCATTTCATCATCTAGAACTATATGTCCACCTTCGTTCTTGTGTAAATGTGATAAGTTCACACCATTGACATCACCGAGTTTAAAGCCAAACTTGATCATCATCTTGAAGATATTTAAAGCCCTTTTCTTTTTCGCTAATAAGGAATCATCTTCAATATAAATATACTTTGCGCCAAGTTCTTTAATAGAAACTAACTCTTTTTCTACCCGTTCCTCTGACTGAAATCTAAATTTACCTATATAACCAGTATCTGCGCCTTTTTGCTCACCGGAAATGTGACAAAATTTGCATGTATAGGGACATCCTCTAGATGTCATTGCCGAAACATATATGTTTGGTTTATCCAGTGTGCCAGGTTTAAGAACGCCGCCGTGCGGCCGGGCAATTTCGCCAATACGCTTAAGCGGGAGTTTGTGCCTTGCCGGTATCGGTAGATTATCTAGATTATCTTCAATCTCTATCATCGGATTTACCTTGACTCGCCCATCACTCAAAAAAGCAACTCCGGACAAGTTAGAGAAATCACGACTCCCCCTGCGAAGAATATTGCCTATTTCAACTATCGTCCGCTCTGCTTCTGAAGTGCAAATCAGATGGGCGCCGGCATCAAAGAATCTTTTCATCTGCGTACGGGCATTAATGCCCCCCATTATAATTAGCTTCTCAGGATAAGCCCTGGAGATTAATCGAACCGTTTCTTCAACCATCTGAGTCTGGGGTGTAAAAATGGAGCTAACCCCGACAACATCGTATTCCGATGCTTCACGGATAATTGTTTCTGGTGAGAGACCTACCCTTACCATTCCGTTAGGAAGATTGACAATTCTATTGAACGCCTCTTCCATTTTATGCCTTTCATTCCCGATACAACAATCCAGGACATCAACTTCAAATTTATTATTTTCGAGAGCGGCGGCAAGATATAAATTCCCTAGAGACACCTCCGGTTTAACTACACCGTACTTCAGATCATGACGTTGAGGCGCATACATTAGCAAGAATTTTGGCTCTTTAGTATTTGTTACTAAACCCGGAGAACGATTCTTTGTTTGTGTTTGTATCCCTGTCTGTATTTCCATTGTCAAAGTACCTCAAGCTGTGAATTAGCTTTAAGCCAAAATAGCAAAAAATAACCTAAGAAGCAACCCGCGAGACGCCATCCATTCTATTCAATAAGTTTTTAGCTAAAATTACAGATTTAAGTTTGCCCTGATACAGCTTGTAACCATTTTCGGCTATTTCTTCCACCAATAGATAATTATTCTTGGCCCATAATATCTTTTCGGCCAAGGACTTGGCGTCGGCGGGATTACAGGTCAAACATGTTTTATCTGGGGTTAAAAGTTCAAGAATACCCCTGTTTGAGACGGTAAGATATGGCAACCTCATGGCCAGCGATTCATAGGCCTTGTGAGGTATTGTTCTCGTAAGGCGTTCATGGTTCGAAAACTGGCCTAAGGACAGATGACACCTTTGCATAATAACCCGCAATTTGTCATAAGGCACAAAATACGTTATGTGTTCTAAATTTCTCGGTTTCAATTCGTTTATAAGCTGTTGAGTTTTTTCCAAAAGAAGCCCGCCGCCTATCATGATAAATTTGATATTCTCGCCTTCCAGGATTTTAGCCGCTTTTATCGCGTACTCCGCGCCGGCTTCCGGCATTAATGCCCCCCTGAATAACACCGTAAAGACATTAAACTTCGGCACTGCCGGATCGTAGAAAAAGTTATCTTCATCAACGCCAATCCAGTTTCTATATACTTTTCTCGGAGAAATTTTGAAAATTTTTTTAAAATAATCCGCCTGGTGGCGGGACTCAACCATAACCAAATTCGCAAAATGCACAGCCACAAAATCAATCAGCCAATAATAAATCGCCTTTACCGAAAATTTTGAAGCTAACCCCCTGGAAATTACCATCCTCTCATACACGGACAGAACGGCGTTATAAACAATCTGTTTGCGGCAAAAAAGACGGAGAAAGACAAGTAAGACGGAGCTGTCATAACCCACTATCACCGCATCTGTGTTGTTTGAATTGCGGCGATAGAAAGTTAGTGCTTGAATGAAGCCCTGAATCCCCTTATCTTTAACGTAAAGCCCAACCAGCTCTACTCCATTTTTATTCAATCCTTTTATGCATGTTGAATTAAGGGAATAGTCCAGCCGTGTCTGGCTTAGATAGATTATTTTTTTTATCATTGTCTGTTGTTTTTTAAGACTTCTAATTCTTTCTGCCAATTATGATAACCCCAGTGGCCATATTTCTCCATAAGGTTCTGGTTCTGATAGCCGGGATGAGAGCCAAGTTCAATTATCTTATCGGGGTGTTTGCTCGATAATTTCTGGGCTTGCCCTATGTCTCTCCTGCTTAAATTACCGGCATTTATAAAACCGATAAAAAAATTGTTACATTCTAGGCCGGCTTTTCTAATTTTATTTTTCGCAAGTTTTGACAGGAAATTTAATAGAAGTAACTGCGCTTGCCTAAATAGTTTACCGCGTCCTAAAGATATCGGCTCGTTAACTATTCTTATGTACGGAATATTAAATTCTTTTGCCAATTTTATAACCATATCAGTAACGCCAGGTAAAAGATGTAAATGCTGGTGGCTATTTATAAAAGTCGGCTTAATTCCAGCCTGGATACATTTAACAACTTGGGCTCTCATCTCCATATCTATCTCATTTTTATTGATAAGTTTGAGGATATATCTTATAAAAAATTTCCTGTGGTTTCTATGTAAAAAACCGTTTTTATCAACCAGGGAACGAACTTCCGATACTTTAGAAACGGGCTTTTCCTCAACTAAAACTAAGTGTATCCCTATGTTTGGAAGTTGAACTTCCGAACATTTTCTGACAGCATGATCAAATGTCTTCCCGTTAGCCATTAGAGAAGCGCCATTGATCTTACTCTCTTTCAATAAAAAAATAATTCCGTCATTAACGGATTCGTGTAGACCAAGGTCGTCAGCAATAATTTTAAAGTTATCCATTAGGTAAGTTGAGAACTGGTTTAATTTAAGAGGTTATATATTCCGTAGGCTGTTTTTTCAATTTTATCTTTTTCTAGATTTTTTGTCTGAGCAACAATATAAGCAGGACGGCCCTTAACTTCATTGAACATTTTATAAAAATATTCGCCCATAATACCTAGCACCATCATCTGAAAACTTCCAAGAAATAAAATTAATATAACCACGGTAGCGTTGCCGCCCTTAAGAGGATCAGGGTTGAGATAATGATCCCAAACAACATAGCCGGAAAAAATAAGACTAGCAATTAGTACTAAAATACCAGCCCAGAATGCCAACCTCAAAGGAAAGGCGGAAAATGAAGTTATGCCATTCATAAAGAAACTAAAGAATAGTCTTTTAAAGGAGTAGTGTGATTTTCCATGCTTTCTAGCTTCTACGGTATAGGGAACATATTTTTTATTAAAACCAACCCACTGCACTATTCCCCTTAAAAATCTTTCCTTCTCTGGCATACGCTTAATGACTTCAATAACCGGCTTTTTATACAAAGCAAAGTCAGATACATTTTTAAATTCAAGATCGGTCACAGAGCTTAAAAATTTATAATATGTTTTCCCGATAATTTCCCTGATAAATGAATTTTGTTTATTAGAAATCCGCTCGCCTATAACAACATCGGAGCCCTTTTCAGCTTCCTTTATGAATTCTGGAACCACTCGTGGCGGATGTTGTAAGTCGCTATCCATAGTGACCACCAGCTCACCTTCAGCAACATCCATGCCAGCACTAAGTGCTGCCTGATGGCCAAAATTACGTGAAAAACGTAATACTTTTATCCGAGGATCTTGGGAAGCGAATTGTCCTAAAATTTCAGGTGTTCTATCTCTTGAGCTATCGTCAACAAATATTATTTCGTAGCTTTTGTTTAGAGAATTGCAGACAGAATAAAGCTCCTTCATCATTGCAGAAAGACCGGCTTCTTCATTAAAAACAGGCAGGACTATGGATAAATCTACGCTTTTTAACATTATAGCATACTACCATAAAAATATAGTTTTGTCTATATTCTCGAACAGTCAAAAACGTACGACTCAACTTTTTTGTCCTGGAACTTTTTCAATAGAGGACACCGCGAGATTAGTGCCCAGTAGCGGTCATTTTTGTCAATGGCCGGAAAATCCACTATCATATAGTGCCCCCTAAAAGCTGACACTTTCTTAGTGTAATCTCTTTCTGGGGCTGTATAAAATCTTGAATAATACTTCCCGCTTTTTTTGAGGTCGTAAGGCGCAATATCGTTATAAGTTATAACTTTTGTTATTGACGGGTCATTAAGAACATAGTTTAGCGTTTGGTGAACTACTTTGTCCGGACTGCCATATAGATCGCCGCGTAAAAGCTCGTTCATAAAAACAATATTATAACCGAGGCCAAACATTAAAAACAATGCAAAAAGATAGGCCTTATATTTGGCAGGCCTGATTGACATGTAGCCGCCCAAAACCAAAACTGCGAGAATCCATGCCCACAAAACAAACTGCGCCGAGAAATAAAACCCTATCGGCCCGGAACCGCTTGAAAAGGGAATCAAAAAGTCAAAATTTATCCTCTTTAAATGTTCCACATAAGCCATTTTGGGATTAAGCGGCAAGATGGCATAAGTTCTTGAAAATATCAGGAGCGCAAAAGCAAAAAAGGTGCCTGCGCCAGCCGCAAATTTTTTAAACGACAAAGCGGGGCTGATCTTTTTGTAAAAATAATATAAAACATCGCTTGTTATAATAACCGCGGGAACTATCAGAAACATAAAGTAGCGTTCTATTGTTAGTTTGGCAAAGTCAAACAAAACCAAATAGAACAGAAGGTTAACAAAGATATATAAATACCAAAACCTCTGTCTGTTTCGTACTTCTTTTATAAACAAACCCAAAGCGGCAGGTAAGGTCAGTAGCGGCGACAACCAGACAAATGATTTAGCAACCTTAAAAGCAAGTTCCAGATATGCCCTCGACCTGAAATCAAAGGACTTAAAACCCATTGCGTAGTCTATAATCCTATGAAGATGAGTAAAATAAAAATAAAACACCAAAGCCATTAGCGCTAACACCGGTATGCTTACTTTCAAGGCCTGCTTCAATATATTAAGGAAATTATCTTTATGTCTCTCGTTTAAAACGAAGGAATAGTCCAAGATCAATGCCGCTAAAAATAGAACAAAACTCTCTTTAGTAAGCAATCCTCCAACAATGGCAAGACCTAATAAAAAGAAGGAGCGTTTTTTGTGTTCCCCTTTAAGCAGATTGATATACGCGTAATAACCCAAAAGAATAAAAAAGGGCAGTATGGCTCCGTCCATATCGACTTGAAGGCCGGCAACCAAGCTGTAAATATTCAGGGTAAAAATAGCAATTGCGGCTATTGCCACTTTTTTATTGAAAATTTTTCTGACTAGTAGGTATATCAGCCACAGATCAATGAAACTGAAAAATATGGACAAGACCCTAAGATTAGAGAACCCGACAATGGTCCCGGTTAACTTCATCAGAATTAATGTCAGAGGCCCATGAGGACTTGCCCCCTGCACTGTTCCGTCAGCCAGTTGCGCCCACCTGTGTTCATCCTGATGGTAGATGAAACCAATGCCCAAAAATCGCGTAACCAAAAAGATAACGATTATAATAAGAAGTATGGCCTTATATCTTTTGCTCATGATCAAATTTGGACTTTTCTAAAACAACCAGTATTGAAACCCCGAATGGAAAGTTAATAAATTTTAATAAGTAGGTCTCAAGATTAAATATAAAACAGAACAAAGCGCTTAATATCCGGTTATTAATTTCAAAATCCGATTCTCTATCCTTTACATTAAACCATTTAGATAAAATCCTAACAATAGCGATCGGCCCGAACAAGAAAGTATTAAAATATGTCTTACGAACAACTGTAAAATTACCCGCTCTTTTAACAGCATCTGTCAGGCCGGACATTGTATATCGTCTAAAATGATGAGAAACCTCATCTTGAACTCCCCACATCCATTGGTAGGCCGGAACAGTTATAATAGCTATTCCCCCCGGTTTTAAGGCCCTTTTTAGGCCTCTAATAGTCCGTAAATCATCTTCTGTGTGCTCAACGACATCTAAGGCCAAAATCAGGTCAAATCCCCCTTCTGGAGGATTAATCTCACCACCCTGGACTACCGATAAATTTCGTATCCCCTTGGACAGGCCAAACTTAATAGCTTCTGTGGAAACGTCGGATCCCGACGCATCGTATCCCATTTTTTGCAATTCCCCCACTAAATATCCCGAGCCGCATCCAAAGTCAAAAATTTTAGAACCAAATTTGGCATACTTTTCTACAAAGAATATCAGTATCTTCTTTCTAACCCTAAAAAACCAGTGTTCCTTTTCCAGAACAAAATAGTTCTTATAGTAGCTTTTTTCCATTTAAGTATCCGTCTATATCTGTTAGGGCGTTAGGCAATTCAAGGCCTAATGACAGAGCTTTATCTACGTTAAGCCACATTTCTTTCGGTCGTTCAGCTGTTTGGTTATTATTGTCCATGCTGGCTAAGTTGAGGTTGCCTGAATATGAAGGAAAAAATTTTTTAACCTCTAGACCTATAATGGCTTTGGAGACCACATCCCAACTGCCTAGATGGATCACTCCGTTGTTAAGCAAAGACGCAACTTTAGCGATCATCGTAGATAGAGTGGTTATTGTTAAGGGATTTATTTTAGCGTCAGTAAAAAGATTTATATTTAGGTTGTTTTTAAAAGAATCGACAAGCCATTCCAAAAAACTTGCTGGTTTTCTTCCTGCAGGGTGCAAGCCAAGAGGGGTTGCTCTAACAATTAACCCTTTTTCATATTCAAGGACATGATTTTCCCCTTGAACTTTAGAAAAATTATAGTAATTTATGGGATTTGTTTTATCTAATTCTTTATAATTCCCTTTTTTGCCGTCGAAAACAGAAGGAGTGGAAATATAGATAAGTTTTGATTTTGTCTGACGAGCAAGCTCACAAACATTCTTTGTTCCGTCAATATTTATCGCCTTACATAATTCCTTATCTTTTTCACATAGATCAACATTCGTGATGGCCGCACAATGCACGATCAAAGACGAGGGTTTAATATGATTTTTTAAAGATAAGGCGGCCTCTTCACTGGAAATGTCGCATTGAATCTTGTTTGTGTCTGAAATTATCAGTTCCGGTTTTTGATTAAAAACGGCCAACACTTCGTGGCCTTGGTTTTTAAATGTTTGCGCAAGTTGAGAGCCCAAAAGCCCGCTTGCGCCAGTAATTATTACCTGGGCCATCATGATTATTTATAAAAATTACCTTTTCTAAGAAGATCCAGTTCTTTTTTAATTTCCGGCAGAGACAGCAAGAGTTTCTTAATCTCGTTAACCGTTAATCTGGCAGTGTTGGCAGAAGTATATCCTTCAACGGGTATGTCGTGTTCGTTTTTACTTTGGAAAAAATAATCTCTTGAGTCAATTTTTGGCAGTTCAGGTGAAATTTTATAGTAGTCGCCCATGTCAATAGTCCGCCTAAGTTCCTCCGATGAGATAAGCGTTTCGTGGACCTTTTCCCCCGGCCTAAT
>OBEQ010830706.1_pt1 | contig 11020 bp, 12 predicted proteins | sample 1670901 | NCBI WGS metagenome assembly OBEQ01 (sample SAMEA104232315, study PRJEB22302) | groundwater metagenome | biome: forest; feature: aquifer; material: groundwater | place: USA | collected 2011-08-07 | depth 5.4 m | reverse complement strand
TGACAAAGCGGGTCGTGATTCCTTCAAGCAACGGATCTCTTACCATCTTCACTCCTTTTTATTTGTCGGGTCCTTACTTTGGAATACTCCTAGTCTGAAACATCGTCAAGGGGACCTCAATAAACGGATTTTCTTAGTCGGTTATTAGCAAATGTTCCGGCAGAAGCTCCGGCGGTGGAAAGGAGTCAGGCCGTGGGTACGGAGCGCTGTCATATGAAATGCCGTACCGTAGCCGACGTGGCGGGCGAAGCCGTAGGCGGGATACTTCTTGGCGAGCTTGGTCATGCGGCGATCGCGGAGAACCTTGGCGGCGATGGAGGCGAGAGCGATGACCGATTCCTTCTCGTCACCTTTGATGATCGTTTGCTGGTCGGCATATTCCGCGGGGGCACGGAGTCCCCCGTCGAGGAGGACGTGGGCTTCTGATGGGTCGATGTTCAACTTGCGGAGTGACGTCGCAAGGGCGCGGCGAATGGCGGGGACGATGCCGATCTTATCGATCGTGGCGGCGGAAACGAACGACACGGCGAAGCGAAATTCGTCCGGAAACTCTTTTGCAAGAGATCGCATGCGTGCATGCCAACTCTCGCGCGCGGCGGCGGAGAGTTGCTTTGACTCGCGCACCCCGGCAAATTTGCGGAGGATGCGGGGTGAAGCAAAAACAGCCCCCACCGCAACGGGGCCCGCGAACGGGCCCCTGCCCACTTCGTCGATGCCGACGAGAAATTTAGTTCTTGGCATGTGCTTCATTATACAAAAAGACGCCGGATCCGGCGTCTTTTCTCATCTGCGATGGAAGTGCTTGCCAAATTTCTTCTTGAATTCTTCCCAGACGCGCCTCTCAATGACACCGTACCACATGCCGACCCTGAACCACCAACACAGTACGGCGAGAACGACGACGGTGATCCAATTGAACACCATACTCTTTGCGGGCAAAAGATTCGCTGCAAGAAAATATGCGAGAAAAAGGATGCTTGAGATAAAAAGAAGCTTCCGCACATGAGACATGAGGGCCTTCCACCATGGATCCTCATGAAACATCGCCCGCCAGATCTTGGTGAGACGCGTCAATTCCTTTTCGTCGGGGTCCACCTCGTCCGGAGCGAGTGCGCGCTTTTTGTCGCCGATCTGGATGGGCGATTCGAACTGCTTCTTAAGAAGTGCCCATGTTTTTTCGAGGAATTTTTCAAACATTTTCCCTCCGTAGAGGCAGGACCACCTGTTTTCACCCTAGCATAGGTTCCCTATCACACAAGTTTTTAGGTATACAAAAAAAGAGCTACCGAAGTAGCCCTTTGTTCAGATTGTCCGGGGCGCGGTAGCGCGGGAAGAAAAAGATCATGCAGGCAACATGCCGGGAGCAAGTCCCACGCTTCCCTTTTGTCCGGCTTCGAGGAGGTGCTTCAAGCCGCTTTGGGTGCGGCGGTACTCCGGGGTATAGCCCAATATCGTGCACTCTTTGTCGACGATCTTTCTCTCCTCTGCGAACCCGGAGCGGACGAGCTCTGCGAGGCGGAAGGCGGACTTTCCTGCCAATGACACTTTGTGCTTTTCCTCCACGGCTACAAGGATCTCGAAGCCCTTCTTCCACTCTGTGGAACTCAGTTCCCCGAGAACGAGCATGCGCTCTTCTTCACACGACAAAGACATGTAATTTCTCCTTTTGTGAGACAGTGACGCCAAAGCATTAACTAGCACGATTCTGTATAAAAGTCAAAACACTACGTGCCGCTTTCAAATTTCTTCAAGAGGGTGTGGACAACGCCCTCTGCTATAATGGCGCGCATATGGAGGAACGCACCGAGACGAATACGACGGAAACCAAACCGGAATTCGTCCACCTCCACACGCATACACACTACTCCCTCCTCGACGGACTCTCCAAGCCCGCCGACCTCGCCAAGCGCGCGAAGGAGTTCGGCATGACGGCGATGGCGATCACGGACCACGGCGCGATGTACGGCGCGATCGACTTTTATCAGGCGTGCCAGAAGGAGGGCATCAAACCGATCATCGGCGTCGAAGCTTATGTCGCGAACCCTACGCGCTTCGACAAAGAGCACGGCATCGATAACAAGCGCTTCCACCTCACACTCCTCGCGAAGGATATGGAGGGCTACAAGAACCTCATCAAGCTCATTACTGCGGCGAACCTTGAGGGGTACTACTACTTTCCGCGCGTGGATAAAGATATTCTTCGTGCTTATTCGGCAGGACTGATCGCGCTGTCCGGATGTCCCGCAGGAGAACTCGGACGGGCGATCCTCTCGCACGACATGGAACGTGCCGAGGCGACGATCGCTGAATATCAGAGCATCTTCGGGAAGGAGAATTACTATCTCGAAGTGATGCACCATCCGGAAGTTGAGGACTTCGCGCACTGGCGGTCCTCGATCATCGCGCTGTCGAAGAAAACCGGCGTCCCCCTCGTCGCTACACAGGACTCACACTGTCCGACAAAAGAGCATGCGAAGGCGCATCAGACACTTATTGCTGTTGCAACGGGCAACGCAGTCGGCGAGGCGGGGATCTTTCAGGGCAATGGCGACTATTCATTCATCTCGACCGAGCAGGCGCTCGAGAATTTTAAAGACATTCCCGAAGCTGTCTATAATACGAAGAAAGTTGCGGACCGCTGCAACCTGGAACTTGTGCTCGGGAAATTCATCTTTCCCGATTTTGCACTCGAACCCGGCAAGACCGCGGACGATACTCTGCGCGAGCTTGCGGAGGGCGGCGTCGAAAAACGCGGATTGAAAGAATCATTCGAACTCAATCAGCGCCTCGAGTATGAACTTGAGGTCATTCGCGACAAAGGCTACGCACCGTACTTCCTCGTCGTCGCGGATCTCTTGCGATTCGCGCATGAGAGCGGGATCTACACGACCGTACGTGGGTCCGCCGCCGGAAGCTTCGTCGCGTACTTGTGTGAGATCACGAACGTGAATCCGATCGAGTTCCAGCTTCCGTTCGAGCGCTTTCTCAATCCGTTCCGCCCCTCGGCGCCCGATATCGATATGGACTTCGCGGATAACCGCCGTGAAGAGGTCATCGAGTACGCAAAGAGAAAGTACGGCGCGGACAAGGTCGCGCAGATCGGCACCTTCGGCACCATGATGGCGCGCGGAGCGGTGCGTGACGTCGCCCGTGCGCTCGGCAAGCCGTACGACGTCGGCGACAAGATCTCGCGCATGATCCCGATGGGCTCGCAGGGATTTCCCATGACGATCGACCACGCGATGGAGATCGAGCCGGACCTGAAGAAGGCGTATGACACGGAGCCACAGACGCGCGAGATCCTCGACATTGCGCGCAAGCTCGAAGGGACCGTGCGCCATGTGTCCGTGCATGCGGCGGGTGTTGTTATCGCACCGAAGCCGCTTGTCGAATATGTGCCGACACAGTTCGACCCCAAGGGCGGCAAGCTCATCACGCAGTACGACATGTATACCGTCGGAGAGGATGGCGTGGGACTTACCAAGCTCGACTTTCTCGGCATTCTCAATCTCGCGATCTTGGGAGATGCGGTGCGACTTGTGAAAGAGCATCGCGATATTACGATCGATATCGAAAAAATTCCCTTCGACGACAAGAAAACTTTCGCCATGCTCGCGCGGGGCGAGACGGAAGGTCTTTTCCAGTTGAACGGCACGGGCATGACCAAGCACCTCATGGAACTCCATCCGACGACGATCCACGACATCAACGCTATGGTCGCACTCTATCGTCCGGGTCCGATGAATAACATTCCCGAATACATTGCGCGCAAGCAGGGGCGCAAGCCGATCACGTATTACCACCCGCGCGCCGAGAAATTCCTCGCGAAGTCCTACGGCGTGCTCGTCTATCAGGACGACCTTCTCTATACCGCTCTTGAAATGGCCGGATACAACTGGGAGACCGTCGACAAATTCCGCAAGGCGGTCGGAAAGAAGATCCCCGCCGAGATGGCTAAACAGCACATCATCTTCGTCGAGGGATGCCAAAAACACTCGGGGATGACCGCGGCGGAAGGCGAGGCGATCTGGGCGCTCTTCGAACCGTTCCAAGGATACGGCTTCAACAAAGCGCACGCCGCCTGCTATGGGCGCGTCGCCTACCAGACCGCTTATATGAAGGCGCACTTCCCCGCCGAGTATATGTGCGCGGTGCTGACGGCGGAAGCGGGCGACACCGAGAAGATCTCGATCATCATCAACGAGTGCAAGCGCATGAAAATTCCCGTTCTCGCGCCGGACATCAACGCATCGGTGGCGGATTTTACTGTAGTGAAGAGTGGTGGCATTGCTCCTTCCCCATTGCAAGGGGAAGGCGGGGATGGGGTAACAAAAGGCGAATCACCTCACCCCAACCCTCTCCTCAATAAGGAGAGGGGGCATGGCGGAGATCAAATTCGCTTCGGCCTCCACACGATCAAAAATCTCGGCGAGGCGATCGCGGACGCGATCATTGCCGAGCGCGAGAAGAACGGCGTGTATAAAAGTTTCACCGAATTTCTGGAGCGCGTTGATCACAAAGATCTCAACAAGAAATCGCTCGAAGCGCTCATCATGGCGGGGGCATTCGACACACTCGGTGACGAACGCGGCGCGCTTCTCAAAAATAGCGAGGACGCACTCGAATATCACAAACTCCACGGGCGCGAGCGGTCGAGCAATCAAGAGTCGCTCTTCTCCGTCATGACCGAGAAGTCCTCGATCCCAATCTTTCGCCTACGCCCCGCCGCGGAAGCGTCGAATGACGACAAGCTCAAGTGGGAGAAAGAACTTCTCGGCTTGTATCTCTCGGGTCACCCGCTTGAGAAATATCGCGCAAAGATGGAACTCGCCGGTATCAATATTAAACGCACATCTGAAGAAGGACGCGAAGGCGGCGACACGCGCCTCGCCGGGATCATTGAAGAGCACCGCATCGTCATCACCAAGAAGAACGAACACATGGCGTTCATCAAGGTCGCGGACTTCTACGGCGCGATCGAAGTGGTCGTCTTCCCCCGCACACTCGCCGAAGTGAAAGACATGCTGGGCCCCGACAAATGTGTCGCGATCAAGGGGCGCTTCTCGCGGCGGAACGACGCACCGAGTGTCATTGCGGAAAGTGTGAAAGTTTTGGAATAGGCCTTCCTTCTGGCTTTCTTGACAAAAACCCAAAAAAGTATAGACTGTGAATCAGAAAAGTCGTCACGGTGACGGTTTGGTTAGTTAATGGAGTTCCTCATGGAGATTTTTGAATTTACAGTTCCCGCTTGGGTCTTTTACCTGAGTGTCTATGTTGTTGGCGCTGTCGCCATCGGAATGCCGATGGGCAAATGGTCACTGAAGGCTTGGAAATACCCAAAGAGGTATGCACTTTTGGGGAAGATGCTTTTTCCCCACACGGGCACGTTTCATCGTGTCGGGGAGTTGCACCGTGTCGAAGGCGACATGGGTTCCTGGGACGGAACCGACTTACCCCTCTTCGAAACACACGTACATAAAGCCATCAAAGAGAACGACGTCGCGGTACTCGGGCGTTACATCGGTGTAACGATGGCCTGCTGGCCCATTCGCGTACTCTGGCTACTCGTAGTCGGCACGCTCTGTGGCACCGGGGTCTTCGTGTTCAAAACGATCCCAAACACATGCACGGCGCTTGTTCTTCGTTGCAAAAAGTGTGTCGAGATCTGACACGACCCCCACTCTCCCCGCTTCGGCGGGGATTTTCTTTGCATGAAAAGCCCCCGCCCCGTGAGATAACCATCGTCGATATTCACACGATTGACGGAGTAAAGAAATAATCCCGAGTCGCAAGCAACTCGGGATCTCTTATCTCACGGGGCGTGGGTCGAAAGTTCAGTAGCTGAGGGGGTGACGCCCGAGCTCAACAAGCTTTGCGCTCACCTGCGGTATCAGGCGTGCGCGATACTTGAGGAGGGCTGTCATGATCCGATCACCCATAGCGCTCGGCGGCTCGAGCGGCGGAAAAAGTTCCGCGCCGATGTTTCCCCCAAAGATCTGCGGGATGAGGTCGAGCACGACCTCATCCCGGAAAGTCGGACGGGCAAGGGAGTCAGGCAGACCATGACGCACCAAGAACGCGTATGTGTCTTCCGAGAAAAGGCCTAGGGGAAGCATGGCGCGGATGTCCCCCGTCACAGTCTTGATGCGTTGGCGGTCAAGGTGCGCTTGGCGACATAGATCCGCTCTGCGTGTATCGCGCCCCCCTTACGCGTCGTAGTGACACTGATCATGTCTTTCGCCACCTCATCGATAGTGAGGATCTCGTGCTCTTTTTTGTGATCCCGCGCGAGAAGATCCACCAACTCAACGTGCAGGTCCGGATAGTGCCGAGCAAGCCCACCGAGAGCCGACGTGAGCACTGCGATTGCGACTTTCGGATTTTCTTTCCGCTCTATGCGCAGGTCATCCATCAGTTCTTGTCGGCGCGCACTCTTTTTGTTCATCAAAAATTCCTTCCGTTGTCGGGAACATTCCCACTCAAGAAACTAGCACATTCGCCCCGACATGAAAAGAACCCCGTGAGATAAACACCTTAAAGTGGTGTGTGAATTTTTAAGTAAAGGAAAACCCCGAGTCACGGGACGCGGGGTCGTAATTATCTCACGGGGCGGCGCTTGTGTGCCTGACTGCGATCAGCGAATGATGTTGCCACCCGCGTCGACAATGATATGACACAGCGAGGACGTCGCTCCGAGCTCGGTCTGGTCGTGCCACCCAAGTGACTGCTCGGTCTCGTCACGACTTATCTTCATCGCTTCCGGCGTCTTGCCGCCGTCGACAAACCCCCAGCCCGACTCCGGATGACCCGCGAGAAGGTAATACGGATAGTACGGAAGCCCGGCAAGGGCATCCACGATCGTCGCCTTTTCTTCAGCGGCTTTCAGTTCAGCGATGGTTGGGGAGGTGGTGACTTCCCCTCCAACCACGGTCTGCACGAACCGCCTACGGGTGACTTGCTCCATGAATTGTCTCCTGTGGTTGTCGCGAAACGTCGCGTCTGTATATTATTTAGCCTCTATTTATACATTTGTCAAACTCTTTATGCACTGCAGAAAACTAACGAAACTGCTACTATTCTAGAACCCACGCAAACGGCGACCTTCACGTTTTTCTCCCGAATGCCTCGGGAAGCGGTACCAGCGCGTACGACTTCCCCGAGCGACCAGATTTTTATTAGCGGTACTCCGCTTAAAAAATCGAAGTACTCGGCGTGGTGATCGTTCGGGCGGAAAAACACGAATCTCATTCGCTTGCGTAGGTTCTATAGAAACTTATGACTGAGGAAAAACTACACAACATTCGGCATACTTTGGCGCACCTTTTGGCGCATGCGGTGCGGGAGTGGGATCCGGGCGTCCAGCTCGGTATCGGCCCCGTGACCGAGGACGGCTTCTACTACGACTTCAAATTCTCCGAAGGCAAGGTCCCCTCCCCTGAGGATCTCCCCAAGCTAGAAGAAGCCATGCGTATACTTGTACACAAGAAGCTTCCGATGACGGGCAAGGAGATCGCGGCGGCGGACGGAGAAAAACTTTTTGCGGATCAGCCGTTCAAGCTTGAACTCGTGAAAGAATACGCGGGTGAAGGAAAAACTCTCACCGCGTACACCGTCGGCGGCTTCACCGACCTGTGTAAGGGCGGCCACTGTGAGAATACAAATGAGATCGATCCGAAAAGCTTCTCGCTCACAAAGATCGCGGGTGCCTATTGGCGCGGCGACGAAAAGAACCCGCAACTCACGCGTATCTACGGGATCGCCTTCAACACGAAAGCCGAACACGACGCACATGTCACCCAGCTCGAGGAGGCGAAGAAGCGCGATCATCGCAAACTTGGCAAGGAACTTGGGCTTTTCATCTTCTCGGACCTCGTCGGTGCGGGACTTCCGCTGTGGACTCCGAAAGGAACGATCGTGCGTGAACTCCTCAATGATTATGTTTGGGAACTCCGCAAAGCACGCGGCTTTCAGAAGGTGACGATTCCACACATCACGAAAAAGGCGCTCTATGAAACAAGCGGTCACTGGAAGAAATTTGCGGAGGAGCTTTTCCGTATCAAAACTCGTGAAGGACACGAGTACGCAATGAAGCCGATGAATTGCCCGCATCACACGCAGATCTTTGCCGCCGAGCCCCGCTCGTACCGCGATATACCCCAGCGTTATGCGGAAACGACCATGGTCTACCGTGACGAACAGTCAGGTGAGCTGTCGGGTCTCACGCGTGTGCTCTCCATCACACAGGACGACGCGCACGTCTTCTGCCGCGAGTCACAGATCGAGGAAGAGGTCTTCGCGATCTGGGACATCATCGATACTTTCTACGGCACCTTCGGCTACACGGAGCGCCGGGTCCGCTTCTCGCGACACGACCCGGAGAAGTTCGACAACTACCTCGGCACGCCGGAAGTCTGGAAACGCGCGGAAGACGCTTTGGGTTCTCTGATAAAAAAGCGCGGAGTAACAGACTTTATCGACGGCAAGGGCGAGGCGGCCATGTACGGACCGAAGATCGACTTCCTCGCAAAGGACTCGATCGGTCGCACATTCCAAGTCGCGACGATCCAGCTCGATTTCAATCAACCGAAGAACTTCGGCCTCGTCTGCACGAATGAGAAAGGCGAGAAAGAAACGGTCGTCATGATCCACTGCGCGATCATGGGCTCGATCGAACGTTTCACCGCCGCACTACTGGAACACACCGCGGGCAACTTCCCTCTGTGGCTCGCGCCGGTGCAGGTAGCGCTTCTTCCCATTTCCGATGAACAACTCGCTTTCACTTATGACCTTGCAAAGGTCCTCCGCGCCGCTGATATCCGTGTTGCCGTTCGTGCCGAGTCAGACTCCCTGGGAAAGAAGATCCATGCCACGCGGTCGGAGCGCATCCCCTACCGCATCGTCGTCGGCAAGAATGAGATCGTCGAAGGCAAGCTCGCCCTCGAATCCCGCGAAGGTGTAAAAAGTGATCCGATGAACATCGAGGAACTTGTCAAAAAACTTAAACAAGCAATTGTTTCACGTGTTTAAAATTGAGACTTTTTCCTGCTGACCACAGACCAAGTCAACCCCTGGCGTATTTCTCGTCAGTTTGTATAGTGAAAACAGAAGCACTTCCGCACAGGAACCCCCATGAACATCAGGGAAATGGGTTCCAAACAAAAGGGAGCCCAAAAGAATATATTGACCATTCGCGCTGTTGCACTCGATTTTTTCGCCGAGGACATTCCTGAGCTTGCACGTTTCATTGACGAGATCGACGCATATATCAAGGATGACGCCTCGCCCTCCGGGATCAATGAGGAGCTTTTGCGTGATATCCCGGTCTTTCAGGTGATGCGGGCCAACGAGGCGGGCATGCGACGACTTTTCACGGTCGCGCATCAGGTACTCCGCGAGAGATTGTCGGATCTTCCCGCTCTTTTCCGCGAGCTTTTTCTTGAGCGCGGATGGGTGCGGATGGCCAACAAGCTTACGACGACGCCGCTCTTCATATCTGCTGAGTTTCACAAAGAGCATGCGCTCTTTTTGCACAGCCTGTGTGCGAGGCTCGGGACGGCGGTTCTCGACGATAATGAAGACACGGACGAGGAGGAGATCGCTCTCGGCACACTTGAGCAGGCGATCTTTATGCTCGATGAGTATTTCCCCACTTCAACTCAATAAGACCAAGGAGCTTATCATGGAAAGACTACTCCTTCGTAATGAAGATGGGGTGCTACTTAGCGTCGAGCTTGTATTCGGTCCTACCGATCAAACAGAGCTCACTATTCTCATCCCGACGATCGGGGAGTACATCCTCGAAACGGGTGACGCTCCAAAATTCTTTATCGGTCGTAAGGAAACGGACGCGGGGCAAGTCATCGAGCATTACTATGACCTTGTGAAAAACTTTCACGGCGAGACACGGCGCGGCCGACGCACGTGGAAAAAAGAAGACGTCGTCACGATCAGCTTCACACAGGGGCTGCAAGATCTTCTTGCTCTGTGTTACGAGGCGATCAATGCGCACGACATGAAAGTCCTACACAACGAGATCGGCGAGTCCTGGGACGAAGCGCCCGCGGGAACACCAAAACACTGAGGAGAAAGGCCATGGACGTTGACCCGGGCTGTATCTACAGAAACTGCACACAGGAAGATCCTCCGCCCAATGCGATCGTTCTCTCGTTTGAGGTCAGGGGCGATCGCGAACTCCTGCGTGAAGCTCTCGAGTATATCGTGGATTCGGTATCCTATGAGGAAACCTACGAGGACTTGGCGATCTATTGCGATCAAGACGAACTTTCGCCGCATCTCGTACTCAAGCTTCTCCGCGAGGGAGAGCTTGGCGGGAGCGCTATCGTGCGCGTGATCATCGGGCAAGATCGACAAGCTCTTTATACGGGACTGCTCGATCGCTACGACATGTTCGTCCCCGAAGCCGCGGACTACCTGCGCTTTTGGGTCGACAGCTTCAGGATCCTGCCGAGCAAGAACGAGGTCCTCCATTGAGGACCAAACAGTGAAACGACCGCGCTCCGCCGGTCGTTTTTTTATTGCCTCACGAGATCCAAGATTAAAAAAAAGGAGCCTACAGGGTGAACTTAGACGCCGGCATTCTCCGTCGCGCAAAGAGAAGGAAATAAAGAAGGAGTTCTGCGGCAATAAGAAGCACGGTTGCGACCAATGTAAAATTGAAGAGAAGTTCAAAATAATAGTTGAACGCGGGCTGGCTTTCAGGCAAAAAGGTGATCCCGAAGAAGAGGTGCGCCGCCCATATGCAAAGAGTTATGACACCGACAATTCCCAATGTCTTGAGCGCGATCAAAGGGGCGGGCTTTCTTTTGATCCGGAGCAATGACAACACAGATACATGAAGAACTAATATCACGAACATGTAAAGATGCGGGTAGTTAAAACCCAGCCCGGGAGAAAAGTTGAACAAAGAAAAAACAACAAGCGACCCGCTTGCGGTAAAAAGGAGGGCTTTCTTCTCGGTCATTTATATAGTATACACCCCACCTTTCGGAATCGCGCGGAG
>OBEQ010123107.1_pt1 | contig 11021 bp, 9 predicted proteins | sample 1670901 | NCBI WGS metagenome assembly OBEQ01 (sample SAMEA104232315, study PRJEB22302) | groundwater metagenome | biome: forest; feature: aquifer; material: groundwater | place: USA | collected 2011-08-07 | depth 5.4 m | reverse complement strand
TGAATATTTTAGTTTTAGGCTGGCGTGATCCAAAGCATCCAACTTCAGGTGGAGCTGAGCAAGTCATGCACGAACATATGAAAGGTTGGGTACGCCAAGGCCACCTGGTTACTTTATTTTCATCTCATTTCAAAAATGCAAAAAGAAAAGAGAACTTGGATGGCATTGAGATAATCCGTCATGGATACCAACTTTTAGGTGTTCATGCTGTAGCATTTTTTTGGTATTTTTTTGGAAATCACAAAAAATTTGACCTTGTTGTAGATCAATTTCATGGAATACCTTTTTTTACTCCACTTTATGTAAGATCTAAAAAACTTGCAGTTATACAAGAAGTTGCTCGCGAAGTTTGGTTTGATAATCATTTACCAAAACCATTAAGTTACATAGTGGGTTTTGTTGGTTTTAATATAGAGCCAGTAGTTTTTAAGATTTACAAAAAAATCATTTTTATGACAGGATCAGAATCTGCCAAAAACGATCTAATAAAAATGGGGATCAAAAAAGATAAAATAAAAATAATTCATCATGGAATAATAATCAAAGCCCCGAAAAAATTTGTAAAAAAAGAGAAAATTAAAACTTTAACTTTCTTAGGTGCAATCACCAAGGATAAAGGCATTGAAGAAATAGTATCCAGTTTTTCTCTTTTAGTTAATAAGAAAAAATTTCCAAAACTAAATCTCTGGATAATAGGTAAAGGAAATGTTTTATATATTAAACATATTAAAAATTTAGTGAACTCAAAAAAGATTGGAAACAGGACTGTTTTTTGGGGATTTGTTTCACTAGAAAAAAAATTTGAGCTTCTAAAAAAATCACACCTTCTCATTAACCCATCAATAAGAGAAGGGTGGGGGCTTGTAAACATTGAAGCAAACGCGATGGGCACTCCAGTAGTTGCTTATAATTCTCCTGGTTTAACAGACTCAGTAAAAGACAATGTAAGCGGAATTTTATGTAAAAAAAATTCTCCAGAAGAAATGGCTCAAGTTGTTGAAGAGCTGTTAAAAAATTCAAAAAAATACAAAAAACTCCAAAAAAAATCAATTAAGTGGAGCAAAAAATTTACCTGGAAAGGCTCTCAAAAGTTGAGTATTGATCTTATAGAGAAAATATTTAATAATAAGTGAATGTTAAAGAAAATCATATCCCTAGCTTTAGGACTTTTTATTTTTACAAATAGCCTTAGTTTTGCATTTGCTGCATCTCCTTCTCCTTCAACATCTCCATCTCCAGCTCCCACAATGGAAAAAATAGATACATTTGCTATGTTTTGGCCTCTTACTGCAGGTAAAACAATTGAAAGTAAGCTTTATTTTCTAAAAACGCTTAAAGAATCATTGCGTGGATTGTTGATATTTGGAAAGCCTCAAAAAGCGAATTATCAAGTATTTTTAGGAACAAAAAGAGTGCTTGAAGCAAATTATCTTATTAGTCAAAACAAAAAAGATTTTGCAAAGGCAACCTTTGACAAAGCAAAAGATCAATTTGACAAGGCTGTAGGAAATTTACAAAATCAAGAAATTCCCGTAAACGTAAAAGCTGAAAGTGGGGATAGGGTTAATAATCTCAAAAAATTGCTTAAATACATACAAAACACCAACCCTGAATTCAAAGCTCAAATTGATGGCTTACTAGATAGTCTAAATAAAATTTCTTCAAAAATTTAATTTTTTCGAGCAACAAACAAGTAATTCAACGGAAAATGTATGTTCTTTTGATTAGTTATTTCAGATCTTGAAATCAAAGATAATAAATTGATTAAAACAACAAAAGGAGTTATGAAAAATATGCATATTAAAGATAAAAAAACTCTCCAGAATTTCCAATCTTTATTTTCTTGAAAATTCATAATTTTTCTAAACAAAAAAATAATTAATGACTGAAACCAAAACTCAAAAAAATTTCCATGCACTTCGGAAATGATTATTTTCAACTTTGTATTTTCAAGTAAATTTAATATTCTAATCTGAGTAAATCTATTCTTATCATAATCAAAGTCATGAATTGGATATAAAAAAGGAGAAGTTACAAAAACCCATCCTTTTGGCTTAAGTATTCTATAAATTTCTTTGAATGTTTTCTCAGGATTATCAAGATACTCCAATAGTTGAAACAAACAAACTGCATCATAAGAGTTACTTTTTAAAGGTAATTTCTGATTTACATCAACTAAAAAATCCGGACGAATATTGGAGTCATAAAGTTTGTAAAGGCTAGGATGATCAAGAGAATGATATTGAAAACCATTTCTTACAAGATCGTCTCTATATCTCATTCTTCCAGGTCCAATATCTAAAATTGTCGCATTTTTCTTTAAATACTTTTTAATTAACCTAGGACCTCTCCTTGTTTTGGAAAGCATTATAAATTGAGGGTGAATAATGCTGTCTCCAAATTTATCAGTAAAAATATTCCAGTATTTTTTCATTTTTTAAAAATTGTTTGAAATTGCTTTCATTGTCTTAATCTCTAAAACGCCATTTTTTCTTTTTCCATAAGCATATGAAAGTATATTCTCAAACTCTTTTAATAATTGAGCTTGTTGATCCACAAAATCAACAGGGTGAAACCATAAATGAAAGATTTCTCTTTTTGAGATCGCCTGCTTGATTCCAAGCTTGGCACGCGTCAATCTTGCACCAGCTGGAATATATTTTCTAAGTCCTCTAGCAGATACAAAATACATGGACCCTGGGATATTAATAAGCCCTTTTTCATATATAGGTTTTGCAGTTGAGGGTGGAATTCCAAGAAGCAATTTAGCTAGTTGAAATATATGAGAAGTTGTACTTGTTTCGTCTGCTCCCCGGTAGGCTTTAAAGTTATTACGCTTAAGAAGATCTAGATATGCTATATGGTTTCTTGGAAATACAAAGCTATTGGCTTTATTTTTACTAAATTCTTCTTGTGCCTTTGTCTTTGAAATTTTTGTAAAATCTTCATGAGAATATGAGTGCGATGCAATTTCTTGACTCTTTAGCTTCTTGATTGAAGATATTATATCTTTTCCAGACCACAAATCATTACCATTTTCATATAATTTGCCTACAATTGCCCAGGTAGCAGGGATATCATAATTTTCAAATAAGTTAAGAACTTTTTTGATAATTTGTCTTTCTTTTTTAGTTTTCCCAATAAATTTAGAGTAATCAAGATCTTTTCTTCCCCACAAAAGTTCAAGATCTATGGAAATACAAAAAACTCCTTTTTTCATTTTAATCTTTTATTAATAACCAAAAAAAAGTTGGAGCCAAATACTTAGATATAGGTGATAAAATTTGACTTGGAATTAAAATCCAGCCATTTATCTTATCAGAATAACCAAATTTTTTTGGGTCATTCATAATTTTTTGAGTGTAATCAACTATTTTAAAATCACTACAAAGCTTTTGAAGTTCCCAAAAAGAAAGTGGAGTTTCGTAATATTGCTTTGCCTTATTAAAAATTTTCACATAAACATTAGCCCAATCTTTAGGCAAATATGATAAAAACGGCAAATCATAATGTGGCTCAATTGGCCAAAGTTTATTAATCGCAGCTAAGTAACAAACTCCGTCTGGCTTTAGAACTCTATAAATTTCCTTAAAAAGCTTTTTTGGGTCTGATACATGTTCATAAATATGGGTGCAGATAACTACATCAAAAGTATTTTGTTTAAAATCAAGTTTAAGAGCATCCCCAACTTTAAATATTAAATTTTTTCTTTTAAATTTCTTTTTGGCATAAGAAATTGCATCTTTGTCAATATCGACTCCAACAACTTTCTTAAATTTAGTTGCCAGTACATTATCAATTATTCCACTTGAAGCGCCAATATCAATAAGGCTCAACTTCTTCAAATTCTTTTCTCCAAAGTAGTGAGATAAAGTTTTAATCATTCTCTCAGCCTTTTTCTTTCTCGATTCTAAATCATACATTTGTGGTCGCCCTGCTGCGTAGTTAAACTGATAATTTTTCTTCATCTTTGTAATACTTATATTTTAAATTATTTTTCATTATAATACGAGAAAGTTAATATGAAAGAGGAAGTTCTAATAACAGGTTCTACAGGTTTCATAGGAAATGCTTTGATTAATAAATTTAAAAAGAATAATAAGAAATATTCAATTTTCGATCGAAACAAACTTAGTTTTTCAGATACAAAAAATGTACAAAAAATAGTTAAGAGAAAAAAATTTATTGTTCACCTAGCGGGAAAAACAAAGGGATCTAACTTAGAGGTTTTTGATGCAAATACTAATCCTACGCTCAACCTGCTAGAGTCAATCTCAACTATTAAAGGTAGTAAACCAGTCTTTGTATTTGCATCTTCTTTTGCAGTATATAAAGAGGGACGAAGAACGCTTTCAGAAAGCTCAGAGGTTTGTCCAAGAAATATGTATGGTCTTTCCAAGTTGTTTTCTGAGGAAATGATTAAATACTATTCAAAAAATTACAACATTCCCTGTGTTATATTGAGGTTAAGTAACGTTTATGGGTCTGGAATTGATCCGTTTACCCATTCTGTTATTGCAACTTTCATTTATCAAGCAAAAAATAATTTACCTATTACTATAAATTCAGATGGTACACAAACCAGAGACTTCGTTTTTGTCGATGATGTTGTGAGTGCAATCGAAAAAGTATTAAATAAAAAATGGAAAGAGGGAAAAACTGAAATAATAAACATTTGCTCGTCAGATAAAATTTCTCTTAAGGATGTGGTAAAAATAATACAAAGAATTACAAAAAACAAATTAAAAGTTGAGTACAATAGGAATTTTAAAGAAAAAGGCTATTGGATTGGAAATAATCAAAAGTCAAAAAAAATTCTTGATTGGAGGCCAAAAACAGCTTTTACAAAAGCCCTTCAAAAAATGATATGAGAAAATTGAAGATAGGAATTCTAACTCATAACTACCCACTTAATTCGAAAGATAGAAAAGATGCAGGGATTTTTATTTATGATTTTGCCCATGAACTAAAAAAACATGCAGAAGTTTTTGTATTTTGTCCTGATTTTGGAGGAAAAAAAGAAAATTATAAAGACGTTCCAGTTACATGGTTTAAATGGGGTAACTCAATAGAAAAGTTTGGCAACTGGAAGCTTTTTAGCCTTATATCGCTACTTAATTTTTTCAAGTTAACATTTATAGGCCAAAGAATGGCAATTGATTGGGCAAAAAACAATAACATCGATTATTGTCTATCTTGCTGGGCAATCCCTTCATCGATATTTGCTTGGCAAATAAGGATGAGGCTTAATAAACCATACTCGTCTTGGTCCTTGGGGTCCGATGTAAATAAGTATATTAAAATCCCCCTACTATCTCAGCTTATATATTATTCTTTTAAATCAACAGACTATCTATTTGCAAATAGCTATGCTCTTATTGATAAGGTAGAGAAATTTTCAAATAAAAAATGCTATTTCCTGCCCGCTATTACGAATTTCAACACAAAATCTCAAAAAACAAAGAGAAAAGATAAGAAGTTTCAATTTTTGTTTGTTGGAAGATTGGAGCATATAAAAGGTCCAGATGTTCTAGTCGAAGCTATCAAGCTTACAAAGAATAAAAGAAGCAATTTCACTGTTAATATTCTAGGCAATGGGAGTTTGTTAAATAACCTTAAACAAAAAATTTCTGATTATTCTCTAAATAATGTAAAACTTCTCGGATGGGCAGACGAAAGAAAAGTTTCAAGTTTCATGGAAAATTCAAATTGCCTCATAATATCTTCAAGAAGTGAAAGTCTGCCACTGGTTTTAATAGAAGCAGCTAAAAAATATTTGCCAATCATTGCAACTGATGTTGGAGATTGCAAAAAAATTCTAAACAAATATAAAGTGGGAATATCAATCGAGAAAGAAAATCCTATCGCACTTTCAAAAGCAATGTTTCAAATCTTAAAAAATAATAAATACAAAAAAAACAAAAGAGGTTTTCAAAAACTATCGAATGATTTTTCTCAGAAAAAGGCAGTAAATACATTTTTAAAAAAAATTAATGAGAAATAAAGAAAAAAACATTGTAATCGTTGGAGCAGGTGTCGCGGGGACTGATGTATATAAGGAAATTAAAAAAAACAAATCTCTTTCTCTCAAAGTCTTAGGATTCATAGATGACGATCCAGAAAAATTAGGTAAAAAAATTAACGATATAAAGATATTGGGGTCACAAAAAGATTTACCTGAATTAATTAAAACAAAAAAAATAAAACAGATAATTATAGCTATTCCCTCAGCTAATGGAGAAAAAATTGCACAGTATGTGAAAATATGTAGTCTTGAAAAAGTAGATGTAAGAATTGTCCCAAGAGTAAGGGAAATTATAGAAGGTCAGGCTCATATAAAAACATTACGAAAGGTTGAAGTGGAAGATTTACTTGGAAGGCCGATCATTAAAGCTGACGTAAGACAACTTAAAAATTTTTTTCAAGAAAAAACTATATTAGTGACAGGTGCTGCAGGTTCAATAGGCTCAGAATTATCAAGGCAAATAATTGCTTATAAACCAAAAAAGATACTTCTTTTAGACTGGTGGGAAAATGGAATATTCGATTTAAGATCCGAAATAGAGAAATCTTTTCCAAGTGCACCAGTTGAATTTATAATAGCCAATATTCAAGACGTTAAAAAAACTAGCTCAATTTTTTCAAATCTTAAGCCAAATATAGTTTTCAATGCAGCAGCTTACAAGCATGTATATCTGATGGAAGAATATCCAGAAGAGGCAATTAAAAACAACGTTTTTGGAACTTTAAATTTAGTACGTGAATCAATCAAGTGGGGAGTTGAAAAGTTTGTGTTAGTTTCTACAGACAAAGCTGCAAACCCAAAAAATGTAATGGGTGCAACAAAGCTTATTACAGAAGCAATTGGAAAATATTACAACAAAAAAAATAAAACTAAATATATGTCTGTAAGATTTGGAAACGTTTTAGATAGCTTTGGAAGTGTAGTGCCGATTTTTAGAAAACAAATTGAAGAAGAAGGTCCTATTACGATAACAGACAAGAAAATGACTCGCTATTTCATGACAATACCAGAGGCAGCGCAGCTTATATTGAAAGCTGCTTCAATGGGTAGAGGTGGAGAACTTTTTGTTTTGGACATGGGTGAACCTGTTAAAATTATCGATCTTGCTCAAAACATGATTAGGCTTTCGGGGCTTATCCCTGAAGTGGATATACAAATTGTATATACAGGCAAAAGAAAAGGAGAAAAAATACGAGAAAGGCTTTTTAACAAAAAAGAAATGAATAGTTTAATAAAAACAAAGGATAAAAAAATATTTATTACTGAAAGTTTAGGAATTGATCTTAAAAAGCTTCCTTTGAGTTTAAAAAGGCTAAAAATTGTTGTAAACAGTGGAAGCAACAAAGCAATTAGGAAAGAAATTTCAAGACTAGTTAAGACATTCATTGCTTAAGCTAGATCAGAATGAGAAAATAGAAAACATGAGATTAAAAATTGCACTATTAATTGGTCTGTCTTTTTTTGTAGCTGGACTTTTGACACTCACTCATTATGGAATAAATTGGGATACAATAAATCATCTTCCAAGGGGTCAAGCCTATTTACATTATTTTGTAACAGGAAAAAAAGATTATTCTGATCTTCCTAGGTATTTTGATGATTACACAAAAAAAAGTGAATGGTATTTCCAAAACCCAAGTAACTTATTTATAGATACAAATATTCCTCGAGGAAAAGTTCCTCAAAGAAGTGTTTACCAAATCAATGATGAAGATTTTAATTACTTTATGCAAATTGATGGCGACGGTCATCCTCCGCTTTCAGATATTATAACATCAGTTTTTAATAGAGTTCTTTTTGCAAAATTAAGATTAATTAATGACATAGATTCTTACAGAATCTATTCAGTTTTATTGGCAAGTCTTTTAGTTAGCCTTATTTTTTATTGGACTAGTAAAGTTTATGGTAAATTGGCAGCAATTGTTTCAACCTTATCGTTAGCTCTCTATCCACTATTTTGGTCCGAAATGCACTTTAATAACGAAAAAGATGTCCCAGAAACAGTTTTTTGGAGCTTCATGCTTTTTTGTCTTTGGAAAGGATTAACAAAGAAAAAATACAAATGGGTACTTCTTTCTGGAATCTTTTTTGGTTTAGCAATAGGAACAAAATTCAACATTCTTTTCATTCCTTTTGCGATAATTCCTTGGGTTTTAATTTACTTAATAAAAGAAAAAAGATTAAAAAATATCAAAGAAAACACAAAATTAATATTATCTGGTCTTGCTTCAATTTTCATAGGTATCACAATTTTCTTCGGAAGTTGGCCATACCTTTGGCCAGATCCTATCAATAGAGTTGGTCAGGTCTTTGCTTTCTACAGAAGGTTAGGCTTAGGATCTAACCCTGATAAAAACTTCTTCGGACCATTTGGCACAACGACTTATCCAATTCAATGGATTATTTATACAACTCCTTTAATTATTCTTTTTCTTTCCATTGTTGGAATATTCGTAGCGTTGTTAAGGTTTAGAAAAGAAAAGGACAAAATTTCTTTACTTTTTTTGCTTTGGTTTTTAGTTCCCATTGCTCGAGTTACATGGAATGGAGCTTCCGTTTATGGTGGAATTCGTCAAATAATGGAGTATATTCCGGCAATGGCAATACTAGCAGGTCTTGGTGCAAAATATATTTTCGAAAAATTTAAAAATCTAAAAATTAAGCTCGTTTTTTTGATAATCTTATTTTTTAGTTTCTCTCTTTTGTTATTCAAACTTCACGAGATTCATCCCAACGAAAATGAATATTTCAACTCTTTAATTGGCGGGCTAAATGGTGCTCAAAAAAAAGATTTTCCCTTCTGGGGATTCACACTCGGTGCACCATATCGAAAGGGAATTCAGTGGATAGATGATAATGCACCTGTTGGGGCTAATGTAGTTTTTGCGTATGAGCTTTTTCCAAACATCCCACGTCTTTGGATAAGGCCTGACATTAATTTTCATAATGGTAATCGAAGTGGATATCTCCAAAAAGGGGAATATGCAATAACCTTAAGATATCAAGGAACTGATGAAAGGTCATATTATGATACTTATCTTGCAAAATACTTAAATCCTGTATTTGAAGAAAAAGTGGATGGTGTCCCAGTTTTGTCAGTTTGGAAAAATGATCCGAAATATCTCAAACAAAGCATTGATGCAAATTTGGCTCTTGATGCACAGGTTAAAAATACTAAATTTGGTTTAACCTTTGATATAGGTAAAGTAGCTAAATTATGGCGCTTGGAAATAAATTACAACGACAAAGACTGTAAGCCCATGGTGGAGGCCTATGATGAAGTGTCCAAAGATGGGAAAGTTTGGCAAAGAATAAAATGGAATTTACCAGATGATTGGAGAATTTCCTACTTAGGTGAACAACCCAAAAACGGCCATTTTATTGAACCGTTTGTAGGTCAAGAAGTGAGGTTTATAAATCTTTTCCTGAATCCTGTTAATACATGTCTTTCAAATATTAAAGATTTCAAAATTTATTATTTAAAATGAAAATTAAAAAAGCAGCAGGTATATTAGGTTATGGAGAAATAGGAAAGGCTGTAGCAAAAATTAATAAAGAGGCTGGCTATATTATATATATTCGAGAGCTTGAATATGACGAGATCAAAGGTAAAAAAATAGATTTTCTTCATGTTAATATTCCCGAGAAAAATAATAAAGAATTTATAAATCTAGTAGCTGTAAACATAAAAGAATTAAATCCCAAATTAACTATTATAAATAGCTCCGTTTCACCAGGAACGACTAAGAAAATATACAAGCTTACCAATTCATTAATTGTTCACTCTCCAGTAATTGGGGTCCATCCTCATTTATATGAATCAATAAAAAATATTTTCCCAAAAATAATTGGTCCAACAAGCAAAAAATCTCTTGAAAAAGCAAAAAAACATTTTAAAATTCTCGGGTTGAAAACAGAAATTTACAAAAGTTCAGATGAATCAGAGTCAGCAAAACTATTAGATTTAGTATACTATGCCTGGAATATTATTTTCTGCAAATGGGTCAAAGAGTTTTGTGATAAGAAAGACCTTAATTTTGATGACATTTACACAAGGCATAATAAAATTTATAACGAAGGATACAAAAGCTTAAGGCCAAATGTCACAAGGCCTATTTTAAAGCCAATCCCAGGGGTTATTGGTGGACATTGTACAATGCCTGACACAATTATTTTTGATAAATATTACAAAAATAGATTTACAAAATTTATTTTAAAAGAAGATGAAAAATACAAAAAAGATAAGTTGGCCTAAAATCTCCATCATAATCCCAGTTTTTAATAGAGAAATATTTATGGCTGATTGCCTTAATTCAATTTTTAAACAAAATTATCCTAAAAGTAAAATTGAAGTCTTGGTTGTTGATGCAGGTTCAACCGATAAGACGTTAGAAATAGCTAAAATTTATCCTGTTAAGATCATTCATATCAAAGATCCTCTTGCAAAAAAAGTTGGTGAACCAGGTAAAGTTTTAGGTTATCAAAAAATGACAGGCGAGTATTTTTTTTATTTAGATTCTGATGCTGAATTTGTCTCTAAAAATTTTATTAAAGATTTAATTTTTCCTTTTCTTGATGATAAAAATATTGCAGGAAGTTTCACTCGCTATGTTCCGTCCAATAAACAGACAGCTTTTAATAGATATCTTTCTTACAATAAACTTCAACTTTGGGGTATGCTTGCATATTTATTGCCTACAATAGATCAAGTTATAGTTGAAAAAAGAAAAAAATATGATGTTGTAAAAATTGATCCAGAGAAATCTCCACCAATTGGCATGTGCTTTTATAAGAAAAGTTTCCTGCAGAAAGTTTTAAAAACTGGAAAAAATTTCAATTATGTAGATATTGCAATCCCTCTCCAGTTGGCAGAACTAGGTCACGATAAATTTGCATATATAGAAGGTGCTGGAATGTTTCATCGAAGAGATAATATTAAAAGGGAATTTTTTAGAGCAAAAAGAGATGTTACAGTAACTTTTCTGCCAGTAGTCGG
>OBEQ012656093.1_pt1 | contig 11022 bp, 10 predicted proteins | sample 1670901 | NCBI WGS metagenome assembly OBEQ01 (sample SAMEA104232315, study PRJEB22302) | groundwater metagenome | biome: forest; feature: aquifer; material: groundwater | place: USA | collected 2011-08-07 | depth 5.4 m | reverse complement strand
GCTGAGGAAAAAAGATCTGGACTTGTGCTTGGCTTAATTGACAGAGGACACAGAACAACATATAGCCATCCTAATTTCAGCTATGTAATCGTATGTTCTAGAGTCGTAAGCCACCAGATAGTAAGACATCAGGTTGGTGTAACAATTGATCAGGAATCACAAAGATATGTCCCTTATGAAAGTGGGTTTAGATATATTCAACCTGAGGGTGTAGATAACAACTCCTTTAAAGAGCTGATGGAAAAGTCCCATGATCAGTATATGAGGCTATATAAAGAATACAGACTGAGCGGACTGGGTAAAAGAGAATCAGCAGAGTTAGCACGTTATGTGCTTCCGTCTGCAATATCCACCAGAATGGTTTGCACTTGTTCACTTGCTGCACTTATTCATTTAAACAATGTTAGAGTTCAGGGAGACACAGGCAGGCCTCAGGGTGAAACTCAAGTAGTCTGCCATGAAATGGTAAGACTTGCTGTTGAATCAGAGCCATGGTTAAAACCAGCCTTTGAAAAGAAGAAAAAAACAGAAAAAGAAACAACTACCAAAGCTAACTAGTTACAAAACAAAATGACAACTTCTTCCTCAGTAATAAATAAAATTGCTCAGGTTTCACTGTTTCAGGATCTCGGTCCTGCAGAACTTGAAGAACTTGCCCTTATGTGCACCAGAAAAAAATATTCTCCGGGGACATCCATTTTTACAAGCGAAGAAGAGGAGAATAACTTTTATATAGTAAGTCATGGAACTGTTGCAGTAAAAGCTATTGATCCAACTATGAAAGAAAAAATACTGGCTTCTCTTGAACCGGGAGATTTTTTTGGAGAAATATCAGTTATTGATCTGGAGCCAAGAACAACAGACATAGTTGCAGGCAATGAAGATGTTGAGCTTCTGGTTTTCTCGAGAAAAGATTTTCTTGATATTTTACAAAATTATCCTTCTGTTCATCTTGCTTTAAGCAGAGAATTTTGTAGACGACTTAGACTAATGAATAACCGGCTGAGCAGCGTATCTCTTCCTGCAAGTGCAAGAATTGCAAGATCGCTTATATTAGTTGCTAATGAACAAGGGAAAATGACAAAAGAAGGATTGTTATTACCAAAACTTACACAAAGCGAAATAGGAAAAATGTCTGACTCACCAAAAGAAACAATTAATCATGCCTTTAGTGAGTTGCGTGATGAAGGATTAATTATCCCTACTGAAACAAAACAAGTCTTAATACCCAGCATTGAAAAGCTTGAAGAGTGGATTAGAACAAAAGCAGGAATAACTAATCCAAGGTTTTAGCTTTTTTTATTTTTTTACTTGGAAAAGATTTAATAACCCATATGCCCTGAGCTTTTGCTATAAGCTTTTTAGTCTTTGTTCTGATGCCACCTTCTACAAAAGCTAGCGTCTTTCCTTTTTTTATAAGTTGCGAATAACCAAATAACTCTTCATTTGGAAAAGCAGGATAAAGATACTCAATATTTAACTGAGCTGTAACACACCATTCATCTTTATTCATAACAGTTGCAACTGCACCTGCTAAGACAACATCACACAAAGTTGCTAATACACCACCATGAACAATTCCACCATGATTTAGCAAGTGCGGTTTAATATTTAGTTTAACTAAACAATAACCCTTTTTTTCTTTAATAAGTTTTATCCTTAAATGCTTATCAAATGTAATTTTATTTTTTTTCATGCTTTAATTGTGACGTAAAAATGAGAAATAGTGAAGACATTAGAGCAATTTACTTTATTTTTCAGTTTGCAAATAACCACTTTTCGGGTATTATATGTACAAGGATCCTGTTTGTTTTTTAGCGCAAATAGAGTTTGTGTGCTAACAGGCTTATCCAGAGTGGCAGAGGGACTGGCCCTATGAAGCTACAGCAACCTGTCAAAGACCTTATCGAACGTGCTTGCAAAGAAAAGAAAGGATTCATCCGATTAAATCGGGGAATCCGATCAACTGAAAAACATGAACGAAGGAAGCTTCAGCTTGTCTGAAGCATTAAAAAGAAAAGGTGCTAATTCCAGATAGATGAGCGGTAAAAAATTTTGGTAAGGATCAAGCCTTTCAGAGTAATTTAGCTCACAGGGGAAAGAACCCGAGCGAAGAATGTTGCGAAGAGCAATATTTTGAGCGTCGGGAAGGAAAAGAAAAAATCACGGATCAAACGTGATTTTTTCGGAGGAAATAAAATAAATGAAGAGATTATTTACATCAGAATCAGTAACAGAAGGTCACCCAGATAAATTATGTGATCAGATTTCAGATGCAGTACTTGATGCAGCACTGGCTGGCGATCCTAAAAGTCGCGTGGCTTGTGAAACCTATGCTACTACTGGTTTAGTTGTAGTTGGCGGTGAAATTACTTCAAAGACAAGAATTGATTTTGATACCTTGGCTAGAAAAACAATTGAAGAAATTGGCTATGCTGGTTCTGATGCTGGGGGATTTGATGCTCATACATGCGGAGTTATTGTCTGCGTAAAAGAACAATCTGCTGACATAAGTCAAGGTATTTCAATGGCAAAAGAGCACAGGGATGAAGACTCAAACGATGCTATAGATAAACTTGGAGCAGGAGATCAGGGACTCATGTTTGGTTATGCTTGTGATGAGACTCCAGAACTTATGCCACTTCCTATAAGCCTTGCTCAAAAACTTGCTTTGAAATTATCACAGGTAAGAAAACAGGGGATCCTTTCATATCTAAGACCTGACGGCAAGACACAGGTAACCATAGAATATGATGAAAAAGGTCTGCCAAAAAGAATTGATACTCTTGTAATTTCAACTCAACATGCTGCAAAGATAAACGGAAAAACTGATAATGCAGATATTCAAAAAATTATTCAGGCAGATATGAAAGAGTTTGTTATTAAACCTGTAGTTGATCAACTCGGACATCTAATTGACGGTGAAACAAAATATTTCATAAACCCTTCGGGACGCTTTGTAATAGGTGGTCCACAAGGAGATGCAGGATTAACTGGCAGAAAAATTATTGTTGATACTTATGGAGGCTATGCACGTCATGGCGGTGGAGCTTTCTCAGGAAAAGATCCTACAAAAGTAGACAGATCTGCTTCTTATGCAGCCAGATACATTGCAAAGAATGTTGTAGGCGCAGGACTTGCAAGACAATGTGAGGTTCAAGTTTCATATGCTATTGGAGTTGCAAAACCAATTTCAATTTCTGTATCAACTTTCGGCACAGGAAAAATAAAAGATGAGCTTCTTGGTGACTTGATAAACAAAGTCTTTGACTTAAGACCACTTGCAATTATTAAAAAACTGAATTTGCAAAATCTACCAAAATTAAATAACGGAGTGTTTTACAGAAACACTGCTAGTTATGGACATTTTGGAAGACCGGATCTAAAGCTCACTTGGGAAGAATTGGATAAAGTAGCAGAACTAAAAAAAGCAGCTAATGGTGCATATGTCTCAGTTTAAGGTAAAAGTAAATCCGTTTTATAAGGGATAAGGTCTTTAACTGATTTTCCTTTTTCAATCTTATTTCTTATTTCAGTACTTGATATTTTTACTGGTCTTGTGTGAACCATATACCACTTAAGATTTTTTATTTTTGGCGGTTTTATATTTTTTGGCGGTCTGGGCAAAACAAGAAATGTTACCAAGCCAGCTAATTTGCTTGGTTTATTCCAGGTGTGAAGTTTTTCAAATTCATCTGCACCGATTAAAAAGTACAGCTTTTGACGTGGCAATCTAATTAAGTTTTTGAGATTGCTTCGTTGCTTCACTCCTCGCAATGACAGGACAGTATCAACTGTATAAGCCGGCTTCTTTTTTTTTATTTCAATATCTAAAACCTTAAAGTATTTTTTATTTTTTACTGCTTCTTTTACAAGTTTATATCTTAATCTTGCAGACAGTAAGGACATACGGCCGTATATCCTTACATTTGACTTATGAGGCGGGATTCCACATGGAATAAAATAAATGCAGGAAAGCTTATATTCTTTTCTTGCAGCTTCTGCCATCTTTAGGTGTCCAACGTGTATTGGATTAAATGTGCCGCCGAAAATTCCTATACGTTTCACGTCATCGCGCGGCAATCTAATTACATTCTTGAGACTGCTTCGCTTCATTCCTCGTCGCAATGACATCCTAACCTCTAACTTGTCCTTGACCATTTATCAAATACTTATACGTTACAAGCTGTTCTAGTCCAATGGGTCCTCTTGCATGTAATTTTTGTGTAGAAATCCCTACCTCTGATCCAAATCCAAACTCCTCACCATCAGTAAATCGCGTACTGGCATTGACATATACACACGCTGCATCAATCTCGTTCTGGAATTTTAAAGCGTTAGCTTTGTTTTCAGTAATAATTGATTCTGAATGTTTAGTGCCATATTTATTCACATGGTCAATCGCTTCCTCAATAGAATCAACAACTTTAACTGCGACTTTTAAATCTAAATATTCTTTATACCAGTCCTCTTCAGTTGCTGTTTTTAAACCCGGAATAATTTTTCTTGTTTTTTCACAGGCAAAAATCTCAACATTTTTTGTATCAAGAGCAGATTTCAATTTTAGTAATATGGCACCAGCAATATTTTTATGGACTAATATTGTTTCTATTGCATTGCATACACCTGGTCTTTGTGTCTTTGCATTTATTGCTATTTCTAAAGCAGATTTTTCAGATGCTGACTCATCAATAAATAGATGGCAAGTCCCGCCACCAGCGCCAATTACAGGAATTTTTGAATTTTTCAGAACAAACTCTTTTAAATCTTCTCCCCCGCGCGGAATTACAAGATCAACATATTCTTTTGCTTCAAGGACCTTTATTGATTCTTGCCTATCCTTAGAAGAAATAAACTGAACAACATTTGAGTCAATTTGACTTTTAGTCAGAGCTTTTTGTATTGCATCAATAATAGCCTGATTAGAATTTGTTGCATGCTGACTGCCACGCAGAACAATTGCATTTCCAGATTTTATAGCTAGTGAAACAGCATCTGTAGTCACATTTGGTCTTGCTTCATAAATAACACAAATAACTCCAAGTGGTACTGTTACTTTTTCAATGTTCATTCCATTTGGATGTTTCCATGAGGCTATAATGATTCCTATAGGATCTTTTTGAGCAATCACTTTTTTAATACTTTGTGCCATTCCCAATAGTCTTTTTTCATTCAATAAAAGTCTGTCTAAAAGAGCACTTGAAAGATTGTTCTTTTTTCCTTCCTCAATATCTTTGTTATTTGCATTGAAAATATTTTCTTTTGAATCAATGAGTTCTTTAGAAATGAGTTCCAGAGCTTGGTTTCTTTGTTCATTAGTAGAACTTACAAGTTTTCTTGAGGCATTTTTTGCAGCTTTTAATTGATCTATTGTGTTTGTTAAAGTCACTGGCTTATTCATACAAGTATTATAGCTTCACTATTTACATTTCATAGATTTTAATTATAGGTCCAGGTCTTTCTCTTTTCCACAAACTTAAAAATGGAGAATATAGTTCTTCTATTATTAATCCTTGTCTAGCAATTTTTCCGTTTTCCGCAAGATACGGATTAAAAACAAGAGCGGGTTTTAATTTTAATATTCCCTTATAATATTTTTTTTCTATTTTATGCCCTGGCTCTCTTAAGAATTTCTCATACTCAATATTCCCTACTATTATGTAGTCAACTTTTTTCTTCAGGAGTTTAAGCCACCTATCTCTTTTTAAAAGCTCAGGATTAATTAAAAACTTTCTTTTATCTACAATCAAATACGGATCGCTAACTAATTTTTCCAATTCTATCTTATTATAGGCATCATACCAGTGTGGCTGGACACTATTTTTATCCCAGACTATTTTTAGATTTCCTAATGCATTTTCCTGAATCCATTCAGTTGCAATTACTCTTGTATCAGAAAGACTCATTATCTTTTTATATTTGAAAGTATATTTAAGCGGAATCCAGAATGCAATTAAAAGTAGAAATATAAACATAAATTTTGAATTGTCATCGACTTTTCTTTTATATAAGTAGTTAAATCCCAGTCCACATGCTAGACAAGCATAAGGAACAAGAACTGCTCCATAACCAATACTTGTAACATGAAAAAAACCTAAAACTCCAAGATAAATCAGAGGAAAAGAAAATAAAATCTTTAATAAATTTATGTTGTAGTCTTCTTTACAAAATAAAAGAAAAAATATAGATAGCCAAGCAATAGGTCCAACTCCCTGAAGAAGAGAACTAAAACCATAAAGCAAGTATGAGCTTCCATGATAAGAGAAGTATCCATTTATATAGTCTGTAACACCGTTTTTAAAAAGCATTGGCAGGGTCAAAATTACCTGAGGATTAATAACAAGATAAAAAATAAGGCTAACTAACCAAAATTTCTTTAGTGTTGAAAAGTCATTTTTTATTGCCATGACAATAAAAACAGGAACGTAATTCAACAGTCCAAAATAATTAATAGAAGAACCTATAAAAGAAAAAACAAAAGGCAGAGTCATTTTAGAGCTTTTGCTGTTAAGTATTTTTATTAGTGAGTAGACATTGAGCAAAGAAAAAAACACTAATGCACTATAAGGTAAAAATAATTGAGAAAATTTTATATGTAATAAAGATACAGCAATTAGTCCGCTAGCTATTATTCCAACAATTGAACCAAACACCAAGCCAATAAAATAAACAAGCACAACTGATCCTACGCCAAAGATTACGCTTAAAAGTCTCAATGAAACATAAAGGCTCCCTGATTTTAGTTCAAGAATATTTAAAATGGAATTAGTATCAAATGTCCAAGAATTAATGAAAAGAATTATTGCATTTAAGTAGTTATAAAGCGAGGGCTCTAAAGATTTGAATTTTAAAAAGTCTTTAAATAAAGATACCGCCTTAAGGAAATTACTTGATTCATCAAGATTCAGTATATAAGGTAAGCCATTATAAATCCCCGGAAGCCTGAAATAGGCTGAAACAAATACTATAAATAAAAACAAAAGGGTTGTAATTTTTGCATCACTGATGCTTTGTTCTTTTCCATTTTTGCTTAAGTCTTGTATTTTTACAGGGCTAAGATTGTCTACTTTCATTCAATGCACTACTCAGGTTTTACGCATTCACTTTTTACAAATTCTTCTTCTTCCTCAGCGTATTCTTTTACGTTGGTTGCATATTCTTTAATTTTTTCATCTGAGATCTTAGCTATGGATTCATTTAATGACTTAATGGTATCTGCATATAGTCCCAAAGCAAATGGACAGTTTGGTTGTTCTGCGCCATCTAGATGACTTCCGCCTTCTGCATATTTTTGAAACGCTTCTATTATTTTTTGATACTCAGCAACCTCAGGGCACTTACAGGTTTTTGCTAGATTTTTTATAGCAACAACTGAATCTTTGCATGTTTTAATTGCTTTTTCCCATTCATCTTCTTCTACAGAACCATAAGATTTTTCCACTGCATCAGTTGCAGGTTTCAGACAGGAACATCCTGAGTCTGCTTTTTTTTCTGGTTCTGCCATTGCTGGTTCTTGTGATTTAGTTTCTTTTGTTTCCACTGGTTTTGCTTCTTGAGCAAATAATTTGTTTCCATTCCCTATAGTAAAAAGCAAGGTTGAAAATATTAGAGCAAATAATAAATTTTTCATGTGTTTTCTTCTCTTTAACTCCTCAAGAAATTTATACCACAATAAAACAAATTGCTCGCGTGATACATATCGTCACAAGACTTGTAGATAACAAAAATAACTAAGGCTTTATAGCTACTTGAATTGCTTCGCCAGACTCATGCATGAGTAGTGCATCCTTAAGCTTGCTTAAAGGGAAAGTGTGGGTAATTATCTTCTTTAAAGCCTCTCTTATAGTCAAGTGGTTTTTAAGCAGATTCAATGCTTCTTCTACATAGAACGGTGTATGATGGAAAACTCCTAAAAGTTTTAGTTCATCATAGTGAATTCTATAAGTATCGAGTTCAACTTTAGTCTCTTTTTTACAACCACCAAAAAAATTTACAAGTCCGCCCCGTCTTACAATTTTAGTAGCTAATTCCCATAAATTAGGAAGTCCTACGGCTTCTATTACAACATCAGGCCCAATTCCATTAGTTAGGGTACGTACTTCTTTCAACAACATTTGCTCATCTTTATATTGAGTAAGATTTATGACATGATCTGCTCCTAAATCTTTTGCAACTTTTAGTTTATGCTCTTTTCTTCCTATAGAAATTACTTTCACATTATTTAAGTTTGCTAAAGCAACAAACATAAGACCAATTGAGCCTGTTCCAAGAATACAAATGGTTTTCTCTTTTGTAATTTCTGATCTATTGAATCCATGAGCAACAACAGCAAGGCTTTCCAGGGCTGCTGCAGAGTTAAAGTCAATTTCTTCAGGGACTATATGTGTGTTGTGTTTTACTATTCTCTCAGGAATAGCAATGTAATCTGCATATGCTCCATTTAAAAACTCTATATTCTCACATAGACTAAATTCTTTTTTATTACAATAAATGCAATTAAAACATGGTGCAGAATTAAGTGCTATAACTTTATCTCCCATTTTAAACTTATTAATGTTCTTCCCCATCTTTGCAACAGTTCCTGAAAATTGATGCCCAAATGTAGATGGAATAGATTTTATTAATTTCGGATGACTTCTTTGAAAAGTTTTAAGATCCGTTCCACATGTAAGAGCAGTGTTTACTTTTACTAAAATCTCATTTTCATTTATTTTAGGCATTGGGAGTTTTTCATATCTGATATCATATGGTCCATAAAAAAGACAGGCATTCATAGTATCTGGAATGCTCTCAATATCTTTGTTTAACGACTTTTCAACACCAACAACCATGCTATTAATATACCAAAGCAATACTATATTTACTTTCTAAGGAGGCTTTCATAGTAAAATAAGAGTCAATAAATTACTTTAAAGTCATATGAGTACAGCTATACAGGCTGTTATGCCTGTTTCAATGCAAAGCACCACAGTTTCTTCTCTCAAGGCAAAAAGCAAGGCTGAAGAAGATATTAATTTTCTCCTTATTTATATGAGTGGAGGTACTTTTTTTATTAAATGTCCTCTATATGAAAAAATCAAAAAGCATGTTGATCTCTTTAAATATATTGATGTTGAGGAAAGCAAAAAACTTTTCACGTTTGAAGAATATCCAAGAGAAAAATTAGGAAATAATATTGCTTTAAGATGGGTAGGAGATATTGGATTTGGAAAGACAAGCATAGTAAATCCTGAACAATTAAAAGAAATTATTTTAACCCTTCATAATATAGATCCTAATTTGGGGAGAGATTTTTATAATGAAATGATTTATCTTGCATTTTACGGAGCAAAAAAAACTTCTAGCTATTAGTTTATCTTTCTTTAGTTAGTCGTCTTAAATTCTTTTAATTTCTTTTTAAATTCTTTTGTATGTCCCCAAGGTTGTTTATTTGTATAAAGCCAAAAATGCACCATTTCATGGTATAAAACTTTTGCTATTTCTTTCGGCTCATCACAAAGTCTTCTTGAAAGTCTTATAAATGGCTTCTTTCCAGGATGAGCCTGAAAGTCTCCAAATTGCTTAAACCACTCACCATGCCCAAAAGTATCACACCATAAGATTCTTATGTATGGCAAGGTGCTACTAAAATATTGCTTGTTTAATTTATCGTATATTTCGTAAATCTGTTCACTTTGGATTGACTTGCTCATAAATAAACCATATTAAATTATTCTATACACTACAATAATAAATTACCATGAGTCCGTTTAACTCTGAAAAAATCATAACCAATATAATCCCAAAGAAAAAAGACGCAACTTCTATGGCAATTGCATTTCCAAATACATACTCAATAGGGATGGCAAGTCTTGGTTATCAAACTGCTTGGAAACTGTTTAATCAAAATGAGAATTTAACTGCTGCTCGATGGTTTATCGACATACAAGAGGGTATGGGCAGGCCTTATGCCCCAACATATATTGGGTTTTCATTTAGCTGGGAACTAGACTATAAAAATATATTTGCAATGCTGGAAAAAAACAATATTCCTCTTTACTCTAAAGACAGAACTGAAACCGATCCACTGGTTTTTTGCGGTGGTCAGGTGCCAAATGCAAATCCGGAATCATTTTGTGATTTTTTTGATTTTTTTCTACTGGGGGATCTTGAAGTAACTGCTGAAAACTTGATAAATAAAATTGTTGAGATAAAAGACTTAAAAAGAGAAGAAAAATTAAATGAACTTGCAAAATTACCAGGAGTTTATGTACCACGATGTAAAGACTTGCCATGGCAAGTCTCAACAAAGAAATTAACGACAAAGAGCGATTTAACATCCTCTGCAATCCTCACCCCTAACTGCGTTTGGCCAAATACATTTATTGTAGAAGTGGTTAGAAGTTGTCCTGAGCTCTGTAGGTTTTGTTTAGCAAGCTATGGTTCTTTACCTTTTCGTGCACCAGATATTAAAGACAATTTAATTCCAATTATTGATTTTGGATTAAAGCATACAAGTAAAATTGGTCTGCTTGGAGCATCAGTTACACAGCATCCAGGATTTGAAGATTTATTAAATCATCTTTTAACAAAAAAGAGTAGTGTTCAGGTGCAAATTGCATCTGTTCGCGCTGATTCAATATCAAAAAACATTTCAGATGGTTTACATAAGCTTGGCGCAAAGTCGCTCACCATGGCTGTTGAAACCGGTTCACAAAGATTAAGAGATATTATAAATAAAAAAGTAAGCAATGAAACAATAATAAACTCAATACAAACAATATATAATTCAGGATTTAATTCAATTAAACTCTATGGAATGGTTGGCTTGCCTCATGAAACAATTGATGACTTAAAAGAAACCATGGCTTTTCTAAAAGAGATAAAACAAAAAAACAAAGGGAAAAAACTTATTTGGGGATGTTCTGTTTTTGTGCCTAAAGCAGGAACACCATTTCAATGGTATGGAGTGAGTCCTGATGCAGAGGAGAAATTAAAATTTTTAGAAAAAGAATTGCACAAAGTCGGGGTTGAATTCAGGGG
>OBEQ010895725.1_pt1 | contig 11023 bp, 6 predicted proteins | sample 1670901 | NCBI WGS metagenome assembly OBEQ01 (sample SAMEA104232315, study PRJEB22302) | groundwater metagenome | biome: forest; feature: aquifer; material: groundwater | place: USA | collected 2011-08-07 | depth 5.4 m | reverse complement strand
TGTATTTTATAAGGTTTTGGGGTGCAAGGGGTCGCGTGTTCTGAGCCAAAGGCTCATCAGCCTCCGGCTGAAAATCCCGCCGTTCCGACTGGAAAAAGGGTGAATCAATTATGGTTCACCCTTTTTGTATTTGAGCGTCAGGCATGGTTGGGTGTAAGTTCTCGAACTCACTTTGTAGTAAGGAGCATTAGCAGAGGGCAAGGGTGTCCACCGTGAGGTGTGAATCTAAAGGAAGCCTAATGCAAACTCTTGAGCCAACGAACAGAAATCACATATAAGGCAGGAGACTAATAGGATAAGACTGCAAAAAGAAGTCGAATTCCAACTACTACACGGGTATTAGTAATGTAAATGTGATGGCTGCATGAGAGGAAAGCTACTAACCTTATCCTGAGAGGTCTGACAATCCGTAGGTGGAAAAATAATACGCCAGCAACCTCTATAGTAATACAGAATTGAATTGACAGAAGTCAGCAGAAGCCATAGTGCCGCTATCTCGCAAGAGAACTGTCCAGAAGAAGATAGGTCGGAAACGGAAAATAGAATCCTGAAGAGTTGAACAACTGAGCCGCAACGATAAGGAGCGACCCGATATTGGTAAAGATTGCAACCGTATAACGACCGGTACGTACAGAGGTGTGAGTGGACGGGTAGCAAACTCATTGCTACCCTCCTACTTGATTATTAAAGGAGACGTTTACAATGTGAAGAGGATGATATTAATCAAGTAAAAAGTCAAAAGGAAAAGGTAAAAAAAACAAACCCTCAAGCTTATCAAAAAAGATTGAGGGTTTTTTGTTAAAACAGAAAAAAACGTTGAAAAAATCAACATACTTGATTTTGTTTTTTCGTAAAATATTCTTACTTTTTCCCCCATCAAAAAAGTCTCGCGTTTTGAACGTAAAATGCCTTGATTGGTTTTTCTGTTTTAACAGTTTCAATGTTCCAATATGTTCTTCTCGCGAAATAATATAGTTCATTATTTATTTCCGGAGTAAGGTATGAAATCAGTTCTTTTACGCTGTTCGTTATTGCTATCCCTTCTTTTTCTTTCTATCATCCCTCTTTCCGCACAATACGCTATCCAATTCGACGGCGTTAATGACTACGTCAACGTTCCTGATGCGAATACTCTTGATCTCAACATGGATTATACTCTTGAAGCGTGGGTATATCCGAATTCATTTGTTCAGTTGTCCGGGATTATTTCTAAAAATAATACAAACGGCTCGGCAGGGTACACATTACGTCTCAGTTCGGATCCCGAGTATTCAGGATTGGATGGAAATGGAGTTTCAACTTCAAACGGGATTCTTTCTGCCGGGCAATGGTATCATATAGCCATGACGGTTGATACCGGCAAATATGTCAGCATCTATGTGAATGGAGTTTTCGTTGCCGCCGGGACAGCGCCGTTTTATACCGAAGCAAACACTGACCCGTTAACATTCGGTGTTGATTATCTTACCTCAGGTCGCTATTGGAACGGCGCAATTGATGAAGTACGTATGTGGGATACAACATTAAGCGCATCAACAATTGCAACGTGGAAAGATTCATTGATCAAATCATCGCATCCTAATTATTCTCATCTTATCGGGTATTGGGGATTTAACGAAGGAAGCGGGACAACAACTGTTGACGCGAAAAACGGCAACACCGGGACTTTGATGAACGGAGCCACATGGACAACAAATACGCCCCCTTCACTTGAGGTTATTCCGTTTGAAGCAGTATATGCAGGGAATGTAACGCCATTAGCATTTAGCTGTGTTACGTTCGGTGATTATGATAACGACAATGATCTTGATTTTCATTTTGGCGGAGATAACGGAAGTTCATCAGTAATGTCAAAATTATATCAAAATACAGCAGGCATTTTCTCGGAAGTGTATCCCGGGACTTTACAAGGGGGAGATCAGGGAGATGCCGATTGGGCTGATTTTGATAATGACGGAAAATTGGACCTCGTTACAGTTGGGTATGAAGGACACCAAAGAGTAGCTAAAATCTTTAGGAATACGGGAAGCGGATTTACCGAAGTGTACCCCGGAAGTTTGCACCCTGTTGGCGAGAATGCTTCTGTTGCATGGGGAGACTTTAATAATGATGGGAAACCTGATATTATTCTCACCGGTGATACAATAGACACAGGTGACAGAATCACTAAAATCTATAAAAACACCGGTAGTGGATTTACCGAAGTGTATGCAGGAACCATACCACCCGTACGCGATGGTAGCGCAGTATGGGGAGACTATGATAATGACGGGAAGCTGGATATTTTATTATCAGGAAGAAGTACAAGCGGCGACGTAACCAAGGTTTATAAAAATACCGGCAACGGATTTACAGAGGTATTTTCAGGCAGTATGGCAGGCACAGGGTATGGCTCTGCCGCATGGGGTGATTATGATAATGACGGCAAATTGGATATTCTTGTAACAGGAAACTTAGCGCCAGGTCTAGCCAAAATTTATCATAACACAGGGAGCGGGTTTACTGAAGTGTATGCCGGTAGTTTGACCGGTGTGACTTTTAGTTCCGCAGTCTGGGGAGATTATGATAATGACGGGAAACTGGATATTCTTTTAACAGGGAGAGTGAGTGGTTCTAACTATATTACCAAAATCTATCATAATACAGGCTCCGGTTTCACGGAGCTTCCGGTTAGTTTAACCGGAGCTTTCTCAGGCGATGGTGTTTGGGGAGACGCAGATAATGATGGCGATCTGGATTTCATCGTTTCCGGTCTTGCCTATATTAACAATTTTAACCAAAATATAGTTAAATACTATCGGAATAATGCAAAAACACCGAACACACCCCCAACCGCTCCAACCGGGCTTGTTGCTGTAAGCGGCGATTCGGTTGTAACATTTCATTGGAATAGATCGACTGATGCACAAACTCCTACTATGGGATTAACATATAATCTTAGAATTGGCAGTACACCCGAAGGTGTAGATGTAATGTCTCCTCTTTCTGATACATCGACCGGATACAGAAGAGTTGTGCAGATGGGAAATACCGACTGCGATACATTCTGGGCGATAAAAGGATTGACATTAGGGCAAACGTACTATTGGAGTGTGCAAGCAATTGATAATGGTTTTGAGGGATCACCGTTTGCTACGGAGGGGAGTTTCATTGCAGGTGGTGTGAATCCGCTTTCAACAATAGGAGATAACGGAACTGTAACGAGAACTCCTGATTCTTCTTATTACCATAACGGAACACAAGTTGTATTAACCGCAATCCCCGATAGCGGATATCACTTTGTGAATTGGAGCGGGGATTTAAGCGGCACGGAAAATCCCGATACAATTACCATGACCGGCATTACAAATATTACTGCAGTATTTGCTCGTAATACATATTCTATTACGTTAGATACTGAGGATGGGAATGTGACAAAATCACCGGACTCATTAAGTTATACTGAAGGAACAACCGTCATCCTCTATGCAACTCCCAACTATGGATTTCATTTTGCAGGATGGAGCGGAGATTTAACCGGTACACAAAATCCCGATACAATAATTATGGATGGCAACAAATCCATTACTGCAATGTTTAATATCAATATTGTTTCAACAGATGTTGAAAGAAATTGGAACCTTGTTTCATTACCAATACGTTCTTCCAATGCTTTAAGAATTTCTATGTTCCCGACAGCAATTTCCAATGCATTTGCTTTTGTCGGTGGATATGTAACAAAAGATACCCTTCAAAACGGAAAAGGGTATTGGTTGAAATTTAATGCTCCGGAAGAAATACAATTTATAGGGGGCGAGACACTTTCATACGATACCATACAAGTTGTTGCGGGTTGGAATATGATAGGCGCTCTTTCAAATCCTATTTTAGCTTCATCAATTACGAGCGATCCCTCCGGAATTATTTCGAGCGGTTTTTTTGGTTATGGAAATGGGTATGTACAGAGCGATACGTTGATGCCCGGGAAAGGTTATTGGGTTAAGATCAATCAAATCGGGCAACTTATACTGAATTCAGGTTCATTCACAAAAAAAGATATCATTAATCAATTTGCCGACAGAAAAAGGTTAATCAAGTAAAAAGGCAAAAGTAAAAAAATCAAACCCTCAAGTATTAAAAACCTTGAGGGTTTTTTGTTGAATTGGTGTAGAGGTAATGAAAAAAAATGGGCATGCATTATAAAAATGGTTTAATTCAAAAAAAGAGCATTTTTCAGGCATCTATCTTGCTTCGTACCCAATTTTCTTGCTATATTTATAGTTTGATAAGAATAAAAGCCGAAAAATGACCAAGCAACCAGAAGAACAACCCACTGATCAGCCAATTCAAGACGATATTAACGAGTTGATGAAACGCCGCCGTGAGGAACTTGAAGAACTCAAGGGGCGTGATATTAACCCATATCCGTACGAATTTGATAGGAGAGATTACTCAACAGAAATAATTCACAATTTTGGGGATAATTCTGTTCAGGCAGATGTAGCCATTGCCGGCAGAATTATGTCTATACGAAGGATGGGGAAGGCATCGTTTTGTCATATTCAGGATGCAAAAGGGAGAATACAAGTATATCTCAAGAAGGATGATATTGGGGATTCGTACGATGCATTTCGGTTGCTGGATATTGGAGATATTATTGGTGTAGTAGGATATGTTTTTCGAACTAAGATGGGGGAGATATCAGTTCATGCAAAACGGTATGAATTACTTTCCAAATCACTACGTCCGTTGCCTATCGTAAAAGAAAAAATTGATGAGCAGGGGAATAAGCAAATCTTCGATCCGTTTTCTGATAAAGAGTTGCGATACCGTCAGCGTTATGTTGACTTGATTGTTAATCCAAAGGTTCGGGAAGTGTTTTTGAAGCGAACAAAAATTGTAAACGGCATCAGGAAATTTTTTGATGCACGCGGGTATCTTGAAGTAGAGACTCCAATTTTACAGCCGATGTATGGCGGAGCATTTGCCAGACCATTTGTTACGCATCATAATGCGCTTGATGTAGATTTGTATTTAAGAATTGCAGATGAGTTATATCTTAAGCGTTTGATTGTTGGCGGGTTTGATGCCGTGTATGAATTTTCGAAAGACTTCCGTAACGAGGGAATGGATCGTTCGCATAATCCTGAGTTTACCATGCTTGAGTTATACGTCGCTTATAAAGATTACAAGTGGATGATGGAACTTGTTGAACAGATGGTAAGTACTGTTGCAATGGAAGTGAATAGTTGGATGAAGTGTACTGTCGGTGAAAACGAAATTGATTTTACTCCGCCGTGGCGACGGTTGACGATGTTTGATGCGATTAAGGAATATACAGGAAAGAATCTTCGCGGAGCCACTGAAGATGATGTGAAGAAGATCATGAAAGAATTGCATCTTGAAGTTGAACCGGGAATGAATCTCGGTAATATGATAGATGAAATATTCGGTGAGTTTGTTGAACCCAAATTGATTCAACCGACATTTATAACCGATTACCCGATAGAAATGTCGCCGCTTGCAAAAAAACATCGCACAGAGCCGGGATTGGTAGAACGGTTTGAAGTGATTGTGAACGGGCATGAATTGTGTAATGCATTCAGTGAACTGAACGACCCGCTTGACCAGCGTTATCGTTTTGAAGAACAGATGAAACAAAAAGATAAGGGGGACGAAGAAGCGCAAGTGTTAGATGAGGATTATCTCCGCGCACTCGAGTTTGGCATGCCACCTACCGCCGGATTGGGTATCGGGATTGACCGACTTACGATGGTTTTGACAAATCAGGAATCAATTCGAGACGTTCTCTTTTTCCCGCAAATGAAACCGGAACACGGAAATGGGTAATATCTGTAGGATTGTTGTTCTTTTGTTGATAGTCTGCACAACTCTTATTGCCGGCACTAAGGGTATCCTTGAAGGAAAAGTAATTGATAAGGATACCGATGATCCGTTAATAGGCGTTAGTGTTTCTATTGTAGGTACATCAATCGGCGCGGCAACCGATATTGAAGGCAAGTTCATGTTCAATAATATTGATGTAGGGACATACCAAGTACGGTTTACCAGTATTGGATACCAGCCGCAAATTTATAAAGAGGTTGTTGTACGTCCTGACTTGAGAACAACACTTCTTATTAAACTAACTCCATCTACCGTTGAATTAAGGGAGGTAGAGGTTACTGCCGAACGACCGTTAATCGAGAAGGATGTTACGAGTACGAATTTTTCATATGGCGGATCAAAAGTAGAAGCGTTGCCGGTTCGGGATGTGCAGGAAATAATGACGCTATTCCCCAGTGTAACGGCAGAAGGAAATGTGCGCGGCGGTAAAGCAACGGAAGTGGTGTATATGGTTGACGGGTTGCCGATGCAGAATGTCATTTCCGGAGGAATGTCTAACTCACTCCCCAAAAGTTCGATCACAGAGTTTAGTGTTCAAACAGGGGGCTATGAAGCAGAGTATGGTAACGCTCTTTCAGGTGTTGTGAATATTATTACAAAGCGGGGAAGCGATAGATATTCTTCAGTTGTGCGAGTTGAACGTGATAGCTGGCTTCCCGTTAGTTTGGTCTCTCAGACGAATAAGTTGTCGGAGGCGGAACTTACCTTAGCTGGTCCGATAGTCAAGGAACGATTACATTATTTCACGGCGAACACGTACCAAATAACTGATACGCGATGGTGGCAAGACTTTGATAAATTTTTTGCTTCTCCTGTAGTTAGAGATTTTAATGGAATGACGAAACTTGACTGGACATTATCATCAAGGATGCGACTTACAGGGCAGACAATTTATTCGATCAAAAATTTCAGAGATTACGAGTACAGCTGGCGTTTTAATCTATCAGGTTTGCCTGAACGGAAGCAAGTCTCCGACAGAGTATCATTGTTATTTTCTCATACTGTTAGCGATAACATTAATTATAGCTTGAACCTGAGTTATTCTTATATGTTCGCCGGCATAGGAGGGGATGATAAAAATGCAATGGATCTTACGCCTTACCAATACGATTTTTATTTGCAATATATTACAACGGGAAAGCGTGCATGGTGGGCGCAGAACAAACAACAGATTATGACAACAAAAGGGGATTTAAATATTCAACTGAATCCTCTGAACTTGCTCAAGTTTGGGTTTGAGTTAAATGTGTATGACATTTTTTCAGATGTTTTGAAGTACGATCCGCAGACCACCTACTTTGGTAAAGTTCTTGTTGACGAGCCTTTGTTGAATTATAGTTCAAGTTATCATTATTATCCCCGTTCGGGCGCGATGTTCTTACAAGATAAATTGCAGATTGAGGCTGACGGCGCGACAGTGAATATAGGATTCCGATGGGATTTTCTTGATCCTTCAAGCGAACGTCCAGTGCTGGAAGCTTTACCCGCCGATACAACCGGAACGGTACATACAACTGTTACAAGCTATGCTAAAGCATCAATGAAACAGCAAATCAGTCCTCGTCTTGGGTTATCATTTCCATTAGCGTGGAATGTGGTGCTTGTGATGAATTACGGTCATTATTTTCAGTTCCCGTTGTTTGACTATTTATATTCAGGAATTAATCCATCGCAGTTAAAAAACGGTATCAGTGTGCTAGTTGGAAATCCCGACCTCAAGCCGGAACGTACTCATGCATGGGAACTAGGCGTTAAGTATGGTTTGGATGAAAAGAATATGATAAGTCTGACCTACTTTAAAAAAGAATTTATAGATCAAATTGATTCCAAAACATTTTTAGCCTCAAAAGCAAGAACGGCGGGTGATTATGGTTTTGCTGAGTACGTGAATAATGCTTTTGCAGATGCAGAGGGAATTGAGGTAGTATTTATTCGTCATCATTCAGAGGCGCTTTCAGGTTCAATCGGATATACCTTAATGCGTACCGAGGGTGTAAGTGATTACGTTAACCAAGGGTTGAATTTAGCACAATGGGGATACCCTGTTGCCAATACGCCGTATCCCCTCAGCTGGGATCAAAAGCATTCGCTCAAGGTAGAGCTTGATACACAGCTTCCGGGTGATATTACTGCAAATTTTACTTTGTCATTTGCAACGGGAAAGCCGTACACATACTTTCCAACAAAAGACGGCTTTACTCCGTTAGATTCGACTCAAGTTTTTATACCGAACAATGGAAGATTACCATCGAGTAGTACGTTGAACGTGAAGTTTTCAAAACGCATTATGTTTTCCAATACGATGGGTCTGATGTTCTATGGAAGCATCACTAATGTATTTAATAATGAGAATGCACGATGGGCAGATTCCAACGGAAGAATCGGCGGACAGTTAGGTGACCCATCGGCTTATTATGAATTACGCAGGTTTGCATTTGGAGTTAAGTATGAAATGTAGTCTCCGGGTTTATGTTTATGGGATTCCTAAAAGTTAATGAACTGATATTAGGCTATAATAATGTTGAAAGTGAAAATTCTAAGGGAATCCTTTGGGGTTTAGGAGTTCGGTCTTCGAGTTTATTAAGTAGTAGTTAAATCAATTAATATTGAACAACAATAGACACATATTTAGTATTATTATTCCAACGTTTCAGGAAGAACGGGTGCTTGAGCAGACACTTGCTCAGTTTACCTCTGAACTGAAACAGATGTATAATATGGAAGTGATTGTGAGCGATGGTGGTAGCAGTGATGCTACGTTAATAATTGCAAAAAAGTATGCCGATAAAATTATTGAAGCTAATCCTAAAGTGCATCAAACTATCGCGGTAGGGAGAAATGCGGGGGCTGTGGCGGCAGATTCTGATGTTCTTATTTTTTTAGATGCGGATGTTTTAATAGATGATATACAGTCGTTCTTTGCCACTCTCAGTCATTTAATAGAGGAAAGAAGGATTATAGCTGTTACATGTAATGTTCGGGTGTATCAATCGGAAGAGGGTACGAGCGATTATCTTTTTCATCAATTCTATAACAAGTATTTTTATTTTCTTAATGTTATAGGAATCGGGATGGGACGAGGCGAATGTCAAATTATACGTAGTAATGTATTTCGTGAATTAGATGGTTACAACGAAAGCATGCCCGCCGGAGAAGATTTTGATATGTTTACGCGGCTTAAAAAAAAAGGGCGTATCCTGTTTGCCCATACATTGACAGTAAGAGAATCGCCTAGAAGATTTCGGAAGTATGGATATCTCTATATTAGCGGAATGTGGTTTGCAAACGCGATGAGTGTGTGGTTATTTAGAAAATCGGTTGTCCGTGAATGGAAGCCGGTACGATAAACGAAATGGTTCAAGGTAATCTATGGTAAAAATTAATAACGTGAAATTAATAATACTCCCTTTGGTAGTGATAGTTTTTGCTATGCTCTCCATCACTTGTGATGAAGCATTGCCAACCTATGTTGCACCGAAAAATGTCCTTTCAGTTCATTTAGAAACGGCAGAACAACTTTCTGACCGTATGGCCCCACCTCCATATCATTCAATGGTTCGCGTTCGCCTTGTGGTAGAGAATAGTTACGATGAAGTTTTTTTTGATACGGTCAATATTTCAGGAACAATGACAATTTCATGGATACGAAGACCACTGCGCGTTCGAAATATACAAATAGAGGAGAAAGATTTTTTGGAACGAGGTCTCATTAAAAACAGAAAGATGATGCTTTTGCCGGGTCAAAAAGTTGGGATACAATTTTTTTGGGATATGAAGAGTGATGATAGTGTTTATTTCCCTTACGAAATGAATTTTTTACCTGCGGCTGATAGAGCATGTGGTGTTTATTTAGGCTATACAGTTATCTGTTCAAATCCTGAGGAAATGATGATAGAAGGGAGGGTTTCTGTTTTTAAGAACCTTGCTCCTGTTCAAGTTGAAGCAAGTACATTTAATATTGTTGGTAGGAATATCATTGTTCCGTAGGTCGAGTACTTATATATTGGTGTTATGCAAGAAGTATAATTTGTTTTTAGCAATCCCGCATGACCATAAATGGTCGCGCTCATGCGAATAAAGTCTGATAAATCGGGCTGGAAACGCGATCTCAATTTTGTCCTTTTAGATATAGCATCCAATTTTATTTCTACGGGTCTTTGACTTGATACGGGCATTGCATGCATAGGTTATAATAGAAAATTTAGTATGCCAGCACTTCTATCAGGGTAGTTTTAAAAACCGTATATGCCCGATTTTACGAACCGTAGTTAGGCTGAGTGGAGAAATGAGCAGTTTGATACACGACATAGTCCTCAATAAATAATTTGCCTTTCAAGCGATTTTTAGATATACTCTCAATTACAGTGAAAATAATTAAACATCAATGAAAAAACGATTTTCGGTTTCTATAACTGCTATTTTGTGTGTTTTTGCACTCCTTTTGGGGATGCAGTTGAACAATTTGTTCTCAGGCGATACTTTATTCGGGGAACTTGATAAGTTTAGCACTATCTTATCGCTTACAACTAAAAACTATGTAGATGAAGTAGATACACAAAAACTTGTTGCAGGGGCTATTAACGGCGTGCTTGGCGAACTTGATCCGCATTCCATATATCTTCCGCCAAAAGAATTAAAACAGGTTACTGAGGATTTTGCAGGAGCATTTGAAGGGGTTGGCATTGAGTTCGATGTTATGAATGATACTCTTTTAGTGGTTTCCCCGATACCGACCGGACCAAGCGAATTGCTTGGTATATTGGCAGGAGATAAAATTGTAAAAATTAATGATACATCGTGCGTTGGCATTAAACGTGATGATGTACCTAAAAAATTACGGGGACCAAAAGGTACGCATGTTAAAGTTTCTATTGCCAGAGTAGATGTAAAAGAGTTGATTGATTTTGACATCACGCGCGATAAAATTCCTATTTTTACTGTTGATGTCTCGTTCATGGTTGATAAGGAAGTGGGTTATATTCGCGTCAATCGTTTTGCCGCTACAACACATGATGAATTTGCCAAAGCCGTAACAAAACTTCGCGGTTTAGGGATGAAAGAACTTGTCCTTGATTTGCGCGATAATCCCGGTGGTTATTTAGATCAGGCATACCGGATGGCTGATGATTTACTGAGC
>OBEQ010941944.1_pt1 | contig 11024 bp, 12 predicted proteins | sample 1670901 | NCBI WGS metagenome assembly OBEQ01 (sample SAMEA104232315, study PRJEB22302) | groundwater metagenome | biome: forest; feature: aquifer; material: groundwater | place: USA | collected 2011-08-07 | depth 5.4 m | reverse complement strand
TCCAGATCACCGAATGAGGGGCGAGTTTCAGTCGAAAGCTTTAGTAGGCTTTAGCCTGTGGTCATTTCAGGCGGCTTTAGCCGCAACGGCGACTTTCAGTCGCTCAGATAACCCACCCACTTTAGTGGGTGGTCGTTGAGTTCTACTGTGAGCGGCGGCGCGAAGAGGGGCCAATCCGGTGCGCACGCCGCATTGCCCCTCGGAAATGGTCGTCGCCTGCGCCCTCAGAAACAGCCTGCCGGAATATCTCGCGACTTCACCCCAGGACCCAACCTTCGCGATATTCCTCCGCGGGCAAATTGATCTCGAACGCATCGAGGGCACCAGCCTCGCCACCGCCGCCTAAACCACCGACGAACCCGGTACTCTCAAGTACCGTACATCGAGCGTGGCAAGTCGGCTTCAGTTCCTTCTTTGCGAATCTACCTTGATCACGCTCTCAATAATATGCTCTGCCGGACGAACGGAGAGAATCGCGTATTTACCCGAGATTACGCCCTGTGTGTAGTTCCAACCTTGAGTAATTCCCACAAGTCGTCCTTCCGGAGAAAGCATCGGTCCACCGCTGTCCCCAGCGCGAAGCGGGACCGTACTATCAATTAAGGTACCTGCGGCGAAGGATTCTGTGCTCTTAATTAGGCCGGCAGTGAACAGTCGATCCCCGCCAAGAATTTGGTCATTTTTGTCGAACACGACGGCAAATACAACATCACCATCTGCTGGCATCTCAGCCATCTCGAATGCGAAGGGAAGCGTCGCTTCGGTTTTGATAACAGCGTAATCACATTTGTCAGTCGTGTCGCTTTGGTGGACAATTCGAACTCGCCTGACCGAAAGGCCGGCGCCAAAATCTCCTATTACATAGTTGTAGGGACTCAGCACGTGTCGTGCTGTCAGCAGGTAGCCATTTTGATTGATCGCGACTGCGAGGGCTTGTTTGAATCGTTTCGTACCGCTAAACTCAGCCTTAATGTCGCCGGTCGCTGGATCCATACTGATATACTTAAAGTCATCATCGATCGACAGCAGGTAGTATACACCTTTAAGGGCTATGGTGTGATTTGCCGGTAGTAGGTGGCGAAATTGGGCTAACGCTTCAACTCGCTCCTGATTGGATGCTTGTGGCGCCGTTGCACATCCGATCAATGCCAGGCAACAAAGGGCTGAGAGTATCGCTTTTTTAAGCATGGAACATGGTGGTTATATTCATCTCCGGCTGGCGGTAAAAAACCAGAGTATGCCTAAGATTATGGGCTGATGGCATAAATAGAAGAGTAAAGAATGCCGTCCAATCATTGAGAAGATTTCATTCCGATACGGGTGGCCGTTACGCGGTGGCCACCAGTTTCCTACTGCTGCGCCAGCAAACATCGGAGCCGCCCAAGGCACGATCGGAAAATAGTCCGCTGTTGAGTAACTCCAAGCTTGGTGAAAGCCAATACAGCGAGATACAAATCCATCTATCATATACCTTCGGGTGAAGCCTTGTGAGGCGAGCAGCACTATTGCTAGCGCAATCAGAACTCCAGGAGTTCTCCTCAAAAAAAGCAGCACTAGAGAACACAATGAAATAAGGTGCAGAATGCCAAAAGTAATCACCCCGCGGGGGATTAACGCGGCCGACGCGATTGTAATCCCCATAGCAGCGCCCCCGAGGATCGTAAGCCGACGTATCTGGTGTGAAACTTTCGAAGGGAAAGCTGCAATGCTGTAGCCTGAGAGCAACAAAAAGCTGCTAGCAATGAGCATTTGAATATAATGCTCCCAACGGGGCATTGCGCATATAGAATACGCATCAAGGTCCCACATTAGATGATAGCCAATCATGGCAATCACTGCACCTCCACGAGTCGCATCAAGCCACCAAATACGCGCAACTTTAATCGGACCAATGACGCTAGATGTAGTCTGTTCGTTAAGGGTCGGCATGTCCATTGAAGGTCGTCGACAGTACGATCACATCTATTAAGGATCGGGTCATTCTCACTCGATAAGTACTGAAGAGCAGATTAATTTCCTGCACAGTCGATGGGACGCGGCGGCTTGCTACAAGCGTAGCCATCGGAATTGGCTTTCGCTTGCCGATTGAAAGTTCGTAGACTGCAGATTCTCGATTCGTACCGACAACCTTTGTCGCAGTGGGAGGACCAAGTATTGCATCGATGAAATCCCGTGAGTAAAAGTCAGGCTGCTCGGTTTCAGCTACACTTGGCGACTGCGGCACTGTGCTAAAAGTCTTCATGTCGATCTGAGACTTCCCGAGTATCTCAATATAGGCGTAAAAAAGACTCGGCGGAACGATAACTACAAAGCTTGGCGGAAAATCAATTCGCCGCACATAGCCTTCAGTAGTCTGAACTTTGATCGTTAATATCTTCTCTCGTTGGTCGGCCTTTAGTTTGTACACGTCATACGAAACAGTCCCGTCGTCCGGCGTCCCATTGATGGCATCGGGCACAAAGCCAAGCTCGTTAAGATCTGAGAGTTTCAGCAACTGCTCGTTCATGAACACTGTATACTGTGTTGGAGTGCTTGCGCAGAACATGAGCTTCCGTGGCTCCGCACATTGCTCCTTTAGGGCGAGTAAACGCTGTATGTCGCAGCCTGAGATCGCGAATATTACGGTGATACCAATCAATGCGCCTATGTATCTATTCATTTCGCAAAGCATCCATGGGATTAAATTTGCTCGCGCGAACGGCAGGATAAATGCCAGCTAAAATTCCGACGCCAACGCTCGCACAAACTGCAGTCGCAAGCGCCGAAGGAACGAAAATAGGGCGGCCAGGAATGTCCAAGGGAATGAAACTTCCTGCGATTGGAAGAGCAACAATCCCCGTCGCAATCCCAATAAGCCCACCTGTGAAGCATACTGCCACCGCTTCGAGGAGAAACTGATGACGGATATGGATACTCGTCGCGCCAAGCGCGTACCTTACTCCAATTTCGCGCATTCGTTCATTGATGCTTGCGAGCATTACATTCGTGATACCAATTCCGCCGATGACAAGAATCGCTATCGAGATTGTCCAACTTGCGTAGCACATCGTGATTTCGGTTTTGCGAAACGCGTTATATTCGTCCTCGCGCGTAATCAGATTAAAGTCGTGTCCTGCATGCCGTGAAAATTGGGCAGCATCACGTATTGCTGTGACCATTGTTCCCAATTCATGTTTTTGGAGTAACGAGATGTCGACTGCATTGATATAGTCTCCGTAGCGCAACTTGGCAGAAACCACAGTCGCCGACACATAGATCATAAGATATCGCGGATTAAATGGCAGTCGCTTGTTTACATCCTTACGTCCGTAAAGACCGACAACTCGAAAAGGCCTGTCGTCTATAAGAATGGTGCTCCCAATGGAATCACCGGAATATCCAAGGCGGGTGGCGATATCTTCGCTTATTACTGCGACAGGCAGTTGCCGGGCCAGATCCGCCTGACAAATGAATCTTCCAGCTTTCAAAGTTACGTGATCGATTGCCGCACCATTCTCACTGGTTCCAACTAACGCAAAATCCGCTTGCTTTCCCGTGACGATATTGCGCACCTGCACTTGAGTGTTCAAGGAACCGGTAGTGATGACGGCGCGAGGAAATGCCCGTTGAATAACCGCCTGCGTCCGCGAGGTTAGTCCGGGGGTAATCGACGGGCGATTCTGGTCATAGCGAAAAATAAGAGTGAGGCGCTGGAGGCCGCCGTTCTCCTCAATGTAATCTTCCCAAGCCTTAAACGCGCCGCGCACAGCGCCAACCGTCACAATCAACGTCGCGATGCCAATTGACACACCGATAATTCCAAGAAACGTTCGTCCTTTATAGGCAAGCATCTCCGCCGAAGCGTCACGGAAGGCCGCACGAATGTGTTTAATCTTAGGATACAGAGCCATTATGAATATGAATGAGTCGGTTCGCCCGACGTGCGATATCTGGGTTATGCGAAACAACGATGAGTGAAGTGCCATTCGCATTGGCAGCCTCCATCATGTCCATGACTGCCTTTGATGTCTCACTATCGAGATTGCCGGTCGGTTCATCCGCGAGCAAAAGGTCAGGCTTGTGGATGAGAGCACGCGCTATCGCCACCCGTTGTCTCTCTCCCCCAGAAAGTTGGTTGGGGCGGTGGTCGATCCGCTGCTGCAATCCAAGGGTCTCAAGGCATCGGATAGCATCATCTTTTCTAAATCTTGGCGGATCTTGGTAAATTGATGATAGTAATACGTTATCGATGACTGACAATCGTGGAAGAAGATTGAAGGATTGGAACACGAAGCCAATGCGAGTAGAACGCAATTGTGCACGTAAAATCTCAGATAAGCCGCCTACGGATTCCCCATCGAATAATACTTCCCCAGACGTTGCCTGATCCATCAGCCCAATGATATGCATCAGGGTAGATTTTCCAGAACCCGATGGCCCGAAAAGGCAGACGTATTCACCGTCAGTAATCTCCAAATCGATCTCTCGCACTGCCTCAACTATCTGATGGCCCGTTTGGTACCGCTTAGTGATATTTCGCAAGATTACGTTCATGCGAATCAATGTTGGTTGGCGACGATGCGATCACCTTCCTTTAGTCCTGAACTCACCTCTACATACTCCATGTCGTCGATTCCCAGAGTAACCTCTCGAGCATGCGCTACCCCACTGGCATCTAGGACAAGGACTGTGGATATGTCATTGCTGTAGTGGATCGACGAAATCGGCACCGCTAGGCCGTCGGAGACGCCAATGACAATCTCCACCTTCGCGGACATGCCTGGCTTAATCAATTGGCTCGCTGTATTAAAACGCACGGAAACAGGAAATTGACCCTGTTTACCTGGTTCGCGCGAAACGGGGCCAATATAATCGATCCCTCCGGTAGCCTTTAAACTCGGGATCGCATCGAATCGGATCGAACAAACCTGCCCGTTCGCTATCCGTGCAACGGAAACCTCATCAAGCATAAACGTCACTAAATAATCAGAATCCTCTATAATCTCAGCGACAGTCGAGCCGGCACTGAACGGGCTAGGTCCGAAAACAAATTGATGAACGTCCATATTCACGCTCAACAATTTTCCAGCAATCGGAGCCCGAATCTCGCAATCCCTGATATGGGCTTCCATTCTTTCTACCTTTAGTGCGGCAAGATCGAGGCGCCGCTCAAGAATCTCGATCGACTCCAAACTGTTCATTCCGGCCCTTGGCTGATCGTGACCGGTCGCCAATTGTAGCTTCGCTATTTCATGCTCTAGTTTGGCTTCGCGCAGGTCTTGCTGCTGTCGGCCATCATCAAGAGACGCAATCAACGCCCCATTTTTAACACTGTCTCCTCGGCGGGCATGGATCGCAATTACCTCCCCATTGGCGCGGGGACGAAGCGCTAGGTTCCCTGACGCCTCAACCGCACCATGTGCTACAATCTGATAGGTAATCTTATGCGTAGCTACAGTCGAATAGGGCACTTCTTTATCTGGTTGCGCACATGCTGGACCCAAAAATATCCACCATATTGCTACAAACACCCCAACAGCTCTGTGCCGGCAGTTAGTTTTTTTCTTTTGCATAAACATGGTCCTTTAGGAGCTTGAGTGCGATGTCTTCATCAAGCGCAGATAGTACTGCGGTCTTCTGATCCGACGATAGGGTATTCGACGATTGAATGGCCGCCTTGGCTGCATCCGTTTTTGTGCGTAAAGTCTTCTCGTCGCCGGCGCTGCCAATGGTTTTCGCCCACCCCGCCGCATTCAATGTTACGGCCAATGTTTCCTGCTGCTCAGCGGATATCGATGTGCCGAGCACTTCAACCGCACGAGAGATCCGGTTCGCCGCCGCTTCGTCCGGCAACCTCGCATCAAATTCAATGATTTTGGTCTGAACGTCTCTTCCTAACGAGCGGAGCACCTGAGCTTGGAAACTTGCTTCATTTTGAATGCCAAGTTCCTTCGTGTCATCCGGAGAAAGTAAAGAAACATTCATAGCGATATGGATCGATGCCGCGCGCCGTTCAGAAAGAAGCTCTCGAAGCATTTGACGGCGGTCCGCGGAGAGCTTGATGCGGGAAAAGAGCGGCTGATATTCAACGTCGATGCTTGTCGCTTGTTGAAGTCGCAGCATTTTGAGGGCAGGTGCGCTTTCCATATGTTTTTGCCAAGAGTCGTTTTGCTTTGAGGGATTTGCTTGAGGAACAGCAGCGGCAACCGTATCAATTTGCTGCTTTGAGGTAGGGTCAGAACCAAGCGCCGGCGGGGGACGCAGCAGTTCCTTTTCCGACGGTGCTTTCGGGGACATCAGCACGAAAGCGGGAGTGAAATTATCTCGTGTTAGCACGTAAACGAACAGTATCAGGTTACAGGATAACGAAAGATATAGAGCGGCCGTACTGGCTTTCATACTATTTGATTGATGGCATTTCGCCTATGGCCTGCGCATTAGTACCAAGGTAATTGTTACGAAATAGAAACTGTGCTTCGTTAAGCCCGCTCAGCACGATCCGGCGAACAGGCGAAGCTCCATAGAGACCGCCAGAGATGCGGACTTCCTTCCATTTGAGCTGAAACGGAGTTCCGGCATTTCCGCCTATCAACAGTCCGTTCGGATTATAGTCAAAATGAGCAAGAATCGATTCTCCTCGGATTGCCACCAGACGCCCGATGGCGTCGTAATCAAAATGCCATGTGGCTATCGCGGAACGGATTTCAGACACATTTGCGCTCGGACTGTAAATGATCGTTATACTCCGATCGGGATCTGAGGTTTCCAACTGCCACGTGTGAGGTGCCGGACGTTTAACATTCCAAACCACGCCTCGGGTCGCGATCGATCGTAGAGAACCGTCGCGAAACCCCATTATCTTACCGCTGGAATCCTGAAGTTCGAGATTTTGTCCATAGTGTCGCATCAATAGGTTCTCTGCGATCGACCGAAAGTCGATAGCCGGGGACCCTAGTTCGAATACATGTTCGGAATTAGCAGCATAAACCACATGCAGACCGCTGGGACCCGCCTCCACGGTGTAGTTCAGTTCTGGAATGGTCCATTGGTATATCACATCCCCCGTCGGCAAAACCCTAGGAACACAACCTACATTCAGATCCAATTCCCGTTCAGAGAAACCGGAGAGAGTGAGAGCGAAGAGCGGCTCCGGCCATCGGATTACTCTCCAAAGTGCAGCCGTGGAACCGGTCATGGGGTTGCATGATGCAACTGCAGCCAAAATGCTCAAAAGAACCTTGGCCATGGCAGGTCTGCGTAACGATGAGTGGATGAGGAAGAATATCGTATGGTGAGTTGCCGACGACGGCAATAGTCCTGCCATGCATCGTCCTCAGGGTTACTGATTTTGCTAGGCAGCCAGACCTCTGCCGACTTCGGTAGATCTGTGCTCACAGTAAGAACTCTTGGATAAAAGAAAATTCGTCGGTTTGGTACACTATCTATTGCAGTTAGCGCCCACGTGTCTCCAAAATACACTGCAGCATTTGCCTCTGCATGTGATGCTGCCGTTGTGGGTAGCACGTTGAATAGGCATGCGGTTCTCTGAGCAACGAGCATGCGGCGAAGCTGCTTTCCCGAATGAGGACCCAATACTGACGGATCAATTCGAACATCTACTCGCAAAGGCGCACTGCGGTCACCTAGCGTAATGACTCCGCCGGGCGCGGAATCCAACGGAACAGGCGCGCGAGAATTAGCGAAACGACCCCAGCAGTAGATCGCACAATTTATTGTTAACGCAATTGCCATGGCGATTCCGGCTGATCGAAAAGTTTCAATGGTCGAACAATGGAATACTAACAGACCTATAGCGGTGAGAAAGATCGCAACGGCTATTCCATTCAGTATCTGGCTTTCTCCTAGTGTGCTAAACGAGTTGGTCACAGTCCACGCACAAATTGATGCTGCTACAGCGGCCAATGGCGTGATGGCGTCAGGCTTAATCGTTCGGGCGCGCCATGCGCCGACCAACGGCGTAAATACACAAGCGATGAAAGCCGCACCTACTATTCCGCCCAACTCGGCATTGATCTGAAGGAATGAGTTGAGCACTCCCACGTAGTTGTCCGGTCCTTGTTCTTGAACCCAGTTAACATAACTTTGCCCAGAACTACCCCACCCCCATCCACTGAGCGGACGAACGGAAAAGAGGACAGCCGCCCCTTCCCAGACAGGAAGACGATTCATTGCTGATGCATCGGCAGCCACATATGAGGGCGTGGCGCGTTTCCAAAACCCAAGCGATAAGGCACAGATCACTAACACCGCTAGTCGAGGAGCAATGAATTGTATCCGTCGTTTAGTTTGTTGCGTTTGGACAACAGAAAAGATTGCGGCTGCCACGAGATAGGCCAGTGTGGCACCGCGAGAGTATGTCGCCGCAATCAGTAGCAATCCGCCTCCCTCCACAATCCGCGAGATCCATTGCATCCACTTACTTGGAATGGGGGAAAAACTAGAAGCCGCCCATTGCAATGGTAGCATCGCGGCGACAAACGCGCCGAGATAATTAGGCGTGGGAAAGCCCAACTGCAGACGAGTATGCCCTTCAAAGAAAAATACTGCCGGTGCCGATGTCACTTAGCTATGAATGCCGTCCGCAGATCTCGCTTCGTTACGGCTTGAATTGCTTCAAATACTTCGTCGTTGCTAGGAGAGTTTTTCCGCGCTGCCAGCGATTTGATGACATCACGAAGTGCTAGAGGTCCCGCTTGCTCTGATATCGAAAACACTAAACGATCAGCATCTGTGGCCAGTGCCAGATCTTCCTGGGTGAGAAGGGTTGGATCGTGGCCCCATTGCCAGGCGAGAAACTTCTCCGTGTTCGCAGGGTTTGGCTTAGGATAGACTGAATTAAATACGGCCTCTGCTTTCTTTAATCCAACCAAGTCGACCAGCAGAGCATAAGTATGGTAGTCGACCGCCCCATTGCAGAACCAGCGCGGAGCCTCTGACGCCCATTTCTCTTGTCGAAGTAAGCTCAAGATCGCAGCCCTAATCGCCAAGTAGCCATTTTCTATGTCATGTTTTTCTGCCGCACTGCGCTCAAATGCGATAGCTCCGCGAAGTTGTCGCTCGACCTCAGTCAAATCCGGTTGGCGCAAAACAACAACAACCGGATAGACCTGTCGTCTACCATTTGCATTCCGCTGCGCAGTCCATGAAACTTTAAGTTGATCAGACTTACTATCGTAGGAAACACCTAGATAGGCCACCGTCGCTAGTGAGCGAATTAGCGAATGGCGATCCCAGACGTGTATTGTCGACCAATCAAAGATACCTTCGGATTCATCTAACTGAGTTCGAATCACTTTCTTCATCATGGCTTTTGCCTCGGCCGCCGAAATACTAAGACTAAGAAAATCGATAATTTTGGGGGACAATTCGTCAAGAAGCTCGTCCGAAATAAGGGCCTTCGCCAATGTCGAAGAGGCAGGCTTAACCGTCTCCTCTTTGAAACGCGTAATAATCCCCTCTATTTTATGTGAATCGATGGGGGTTGCGTATACCTCAATTGTCGGACTGGCGTTTGGTTGAGGGAAAGGAGCTGAAATCGCGTGCGGGCATAGTCCGAGCGACAACAGCGCCAACGTAGTAATGTAAGATCTAACCATATGTGAGAAGCCCGCAACCGGCTCATTTTTTATTTTCGGCTAACAATAAAGCCGTCGACATTCGCCAAACTAATGGAAAAAGATTCGACCGACATTGAAAAGTAGGCCCTCCAAAGCTCGAAAATTTCCGAGCTTCTACATCAATCCGATCAACTTTAATCCCAAGAGAGCGGAATGCCGACGGCGTCATTTACCCTCAGTATATCTGATCCGCTCTTAGGTCTACTGTCGTGTTATCAGGATGAACATATTCCACCTTGGGGTTCGAACGTCTTGTGGAGCCGTCCCCTAATGGGAACGATAGATATATGATAGCCCCGACCTGGGGCGGTTGTCCGCTTGTCTTGGTTACCGTTCCGGTGCCACCAACGGTAATTCCGCCCGGAGAAGTGCCGTGGTAGTTACCCTGCGCTGTTACGGAATTACCGGAACCAAACAGATTGAATCCGCCACCGGTTTCACAACCGGTTAGCAAGACGGAAGCAATCGGAGCCAATAGTGAGAGCGACCGTAGCCATCCCCCACGTGTTTTGGATGATATCTTTGTCATTTTTTTGTTTTTTTTGATCCCGTAACTTGTCGCACAAAGCCATTCCGCCAATCATGGTAGGTCGACAACCAATATAGTTGAAGATGTACCCCGAAGGATACGCAACGTCTCATTGCAGCGAGATTTGGGAGTTATCGCAGCACACGTTACCGGCATGGCTTGGTCAATCCCTGCAAAGCACCTAATTTCAGGTGAAGCAGCGGCTTCGATCGGGCCTCATTCGCTTAGCGCAGGATCGCATTTGCCTGCGCAGCATCACGGCCTGGCCATGGATAGTTAAACTCATCTTGAAAGCAAATTATAATAAGACTGATCGTAGACCGATCACGACCCGCATCACGTTCTTTCGATACTCAAACAGCCGAACATATCATGAATGCTTACTTCCTAAGCATGTCAGCCTTCCGCGCTCGTTCCACTTCCTCTCTTTGTTGCTGGGGGCTATTTCTATCTGGGTAACGCGCGAACTGCTCCCTGAATCGGTTCTGCTCGTCTCCGATAATATCATTCGGGTTTTGTGTATTCGTAGCGCAGGAAGAAAAAACAGAAACCAAAGCTGCGACGCCACAGATAATACAGGTTTTTCTCATGTTTGGCATCTCTACATTATATTGTAGCCTATTCGAGATCCCTTCAAAGCCAAAATTGAAAGGTAAGGATGGGGTGCATCTCCGAGTTGACGCCACCGGTTAGTTCCAAAGGAAACGGGCGGACGTGTTTTTGACTCCATGGAAATCCAGGAATGCCGTTAGCCCGGATAGGCCCAAAGGCTGCAAAAGCAGAAAGAATTTACTCACAGGGTGTGGGTACGCCGGAGAGGAGAGTGTGAAATATCCGGGCTAGCACTGGGGTTACTACACCATCGGCCGGAATTTGCC
>OBEQ010216324.1_pt1 | contig 11024 bp, 11 predicted proteins | sample 1670901 | NCBI WGS metagenome assembly OBEQ01 (sample SAMEA104232315, study PRJEB22302) | groundwater metagenome | biome: forest; feature: aquifer; material: groundwater | place: USA | collected 2011-08-07 | depth 5.4 m | reverse complement strand
TGGTACGCACGTGCCATTTTGTAAATTATAACCAGACGGGCATTGTGCTACCGATGGGATGCAAGTACTACCCTGTAGGGTGTACCCGCTTGGGCACTGGCCTTGGGCTGGTACACACGTGCTGCCTTGGAGGGTGTATCCAGAGGGACACTGGCCTACGGTTGGGGTACAGGTACTGCCTTGCAAAGTGTATCCACTTGGGCACTGTGCGTTGGGTGGTACGCAAACGTTACCTTGTAAAGTGTAGCCATTGGGGCATTGGGCAGTCGCCGGCACACAGGTGCTGCCCTGCAGGGTGTAGCCGCTGGGGCAGGAACCTTGGGGAGGAATGCACTGATTATTTTGCAGCGTATAGCCGTTTGGACACTGACCTTGTGGAGGGATGCACGTGCCGTTTTGCATTGTGTAGCCTGAAGGACATTGGCCCGGCGGCGGTACGCACGTGCCGTTTTGCAAAGTGTAATTGCTCGGGCACTGCACCGGAGGAACACAGACGCCATTTTGCAAATGGTAACCATTGGGGCACTGGGTTGGCGGCACACAGGTGTTGCCGTTGCGTGTGTAGCCGCTGGGGCAGGAAATGTTTGCTGGTGTTTGAGTGTTGGTGTAATAGTTTGGCGTCGAGTAGCTCGAAGACCCGCCGTAGTTTGAACTACCGGAGTAGTAATTGGGTGTCGAATAATTCGAACCGCCCGAGTAATAATTTGGGGTTGAGTAACTTGGTGTCGAGTAGTTGGAGTAGTAGTCGTAGGAAGTATTGTATCCGTTTTGATAATCATCGTAGGAGGTGTTATATCCGCCCTGGTTGTCATAATAGTCGTACGAGGTGTTGTAGCCTCCTTGGTTATCATAGTAGGAAGTATCGTAATCGTAGGAGGTATTATATCCGCCCTGATCATACGAGTCATACGAAGTGTTATAGCCGCAACAACCACCATCATAGAAACCGCCTCCGTCATCTTGTGCCTGTGCAGCAAGAGGCACCATCGCTATAGCAGCAAGAAAAAATATCGAAAAAAGGAGGCCTGCGGCACCCGCCAATATATGCTTATGTGTCATAGTGTTTTTCATAGTAACGGCGTGACTCTACTTGGTAATACTTATAATGTCAAGCGGGTGAACGTGTTTAAAAATTTGGGCTGCCGCGGAGCTTCCTCCGCGGCGACCCAGCTACTGCCCTGCGTTACTCCGACGGATATGGACATAGCGCCCCGGGGCCGACCCACCCTGCTTGATGTAGAGCGCGATTGTTTCGGGCCCAAGGTCGCGGCCAGCGTCATCGTTGCAAACGATGACCTTGTCGGCCTTCTTCCACCAGTGGCACCCTGTTTTAAAGACATCGTCTGCCTTTTTCATCTGGGTGTGCAAGGGGTCATTCAAGTCCAGCGGTTTGCCGTTCTTGAAAAACATAATCGTCACCTTGCGGGTCGAGGCCGGCGCCAACACCTCCTGCTTGATGTTGAGCGCAATCATACAATCAACCGCCTTGCCCGGGCCGATAACCTGTCGGTGGTACCCTCGGCAGAGCGGGTCGTTTTTTTGGTCGCACTTAGCATCGGCCGCTTGAGCGGGGGACAAAAATGCGAGTAGCGCGAGAACGAGGCTGAAAAAGAACTTCTTTGAAACACGCGGCATTGGACCCATTGGACCTACTCCACTATGGCGGTGTTGCTCTTCGTGAGAGCCAATTTACAAACCTATATAGATTTGCAACACAAGCGCCCGCGAAAAAATTTGGTGGGGTGGGCGATTTATGAGATCGCCCACCCTGCCATCGATTTTTACCTCCTATTCGGTTGACAATCCACATAGACCTTACGGGTCTGTGGATCGCGCTCCGTCTTGGCTGGGTGAAACCCGGGCGCACAAGGTTGCGCCCGTGTCCCACCGTCCCGATACGGTTGGTTGTTGTGGAGGAGCTGATTTGTCCGCTTGGCCAGCAGCCCCTGGAGCTGCCCGAGCTCCTGCGAGCTCATTTGCTGGGGCCCGGGAAGCCCTCCCGCCGTTTGGTCGGGATATCCCCCCCCGTGCTCGGACGGGGGGGCTTGAGCCCGACCCTGGTGGGGCGGAACGACGCATGCCCCCAAAAGCAGTAGGGGGAGCAACGCGAACCGTGATACCTTCATCATTTCCCTAACCTTTCAATTTGCCCCGCACAGTGTACGAGGGCTTGGTGAAATCTGCGTGAACCTGACTGGAATGTACTTCCGCTTCTTACGAAGGCGTATCCGAGCGCCTCTCTAGCGAGAGGTGAGCGGATATGCCCCCACAAAGTCTGCCTTCACCACAAAGCGGTTACTTTTGGTCGCAAACGAGTTACAGGTAACCAAGGTAAGGTGCTTGCCGTTTGGGTTGAGTTCTACCACATCACGCGTAGCATCCGCAAGCTCGACCCCGACGACGCTGTAGCGGTACTCCAGAGTGCCCGAGTACACGCTCACAATAGAACCTTTCTTTAAATCCTGGATGTCGTCGAATGTTTTATACGCCTGATTGCGCACTACCGGCAAGTAGCTACTGTGTCCAAACAACACTATCGTGCCGTCTTCCCCCAACTGCGCCGAGGTTGGGTAGCGCACAGCACCACCTAATGCCGCACGGTCGAGCACGTCGACGTTGGTCGAGGTCGGGTTGGCTACCGAGGCATCGAGGCCAATTTCTTTTACCATAATACGCACGGGCGCTTGGGCAGAGGGGGAGGCAACAGAGCCGGCACTTGCGGCGGGAGAAACTGAGTTTGTAGTATCCCCGCTTTGAGTTGCAGGTGTTGCAACCGGGGCGTCAGTGGTTTCTGCTACCGCTTCCGAGGGCTCGGGTGTCGCACCAACTAGAGAAAGAAAACCGAAGGTTACGACAAACATAGCAACAAAGATAAGCGCAAATGCGCCGCGCTGTGCTGCAATCTGTGGCACCAGGCCTTGTGTGTTGGCTTTCATACAAAATGCCCTGGAAGGGCTCAACTGCAATGATAACGCTACTATTGACATTTGTCAAGCCGTGTTACTTGACAATAAAACGTGCCTATGCTAGGTTTGCGGCAATGAACGAATCAACGTCTTTTAGAGACTGGGCAATCCGCGCAGTATCGGTGCTTGGCCTACTTGCAATCCTCCTCTTGGGGATCTGGGGCATTATCCAAATTGCACTCGCAACACCCGACTTTTTTGCGCATCTTGGCAGCAAGGACAGCACCGCAACCACTACCCCAAACACACTAACCTCTGGCACACTGGCACCGGAACAATTGGCAGTGAGCGCGCCTTCACTCATCACCTCTGGCCAGCCATTTACACTGTCGTGGAATCACCAACACGATGCGGGCAATTACGGATACACCATTGCCTACTCTTGTGTGGATGGTCTCTCGATGTACGCACCAACACCAAGCGGCAACTCGGCTAAGGTGCCCTGCGACACTCAATTTAATTTTACAAACGCATCAGCCAACGTTGCACTCACCCCAACCCTCGCAGGTAAAAGTCAAACAGGGGTAACGTTTACCGTCGCCGCTAACAAACTCCAAGACGGCACCGTAACTACAAGTGGCACCACCACCAGCGCAGTCTTGCCAGCTGCAAGCGCCGCCGCACCAACGGCTCCTACTCCGGTGGCGGCCAGCAAACCAAAAACAGCAGCAGCCCCAAGCGGCAGCACCTATGTTGCAGCCAAGCGCGCAAACACACTGTGGGGTGTAGCAAACTTGTCGGTGCAGATACAATCCGTGGCACCCTCGGGTGGACGATGGAACGTACAGTTTGTCATTGCCAACACCGGCACTAACGTCGCGCCCTACGGCTGGATCTTTAGCACACTGCTCCCACTCAACCCAATTTACACCTATACGTCCGAACCTCAACAGGCGCTGTACCCGGGCGACAAAATTGTCTACACACTTGGGTTTGTAATGCCGGCGTTTAGTCCCGCAGCAGGCGTGGGCAACAACTGCGGCTACACAACCAGCTACACCTACGACGGTATGTACAACATTTCCAACATCCCTTCGTACGCGTGCGCAAACAACTCTACTAACTACTACACCAACACCTACAACTATTACGCAAACCAGGCTCCGTACAACGGATATCAAAAAGGAACGGTAAGCATTATAGTCGATTCAAAAAATATGATCCAAGAGGCCACCGAGGTCGACAACACCGCGAGCGCCTCCCTCTAATCCTTGTCCACACAAAACCCCCCGCCGTGCCACGCACGGCGGGGGGTTTTGTTATAGTTTAGGTATGTCCCACGCTCAAGCAAGGCGGAGGCTCTATGCGGTGTATGCCGGCTGGGGTGTACTTGCAGTACTTTTTTTATCTGCTGTTGCTGTTAGCCGAATAGATATCGCAAGCGCAGCTGGCTCTATGGATTTGACCGGCTATGCCTGGTCCGACGCCCCAACAGGCAACCCCAACGACCGTGGTGTGGGCTGGATACATTTTAAAGGCTTCACCTATGGGGTGGTCGAAGACACCACCACCGGCACCTTAAGCGGTAGTGCGTGGTCGGAGAATATCGGCTGGATTAGTTTTAACTCGGGCGACCTTGTCGGGTGCCCGTCGGGCGCTTGCAGTGCACAGGTAAACCTCACCACCGGTGCCGTAACCGGCTGGGCACGGGCATTGGCTGCAACACAAAGTGGTTCTGGAGGCTGGGACGGCTGGATACATCTAAACGGCTCCTCCTATGGCGTGACCCAAAATCCAAGCACCTGCGTTTGGTCGGGCTATGCGTGGGGCGGGGCCATTATGGGGTGGATACATATGGGCGGCTCGGGCTATGGGGTAACCGGCACTTCGGGCGGCTGTTCGGGCATACCTCCCACACCGCCAACCGCGACACTCGCAAGCAGCAACTACGCACTCACCAGCCCGGGTGGGCCAGTAACACTTACCTGGAGCTCAACCAACGCAACGAGCTGCGGTAACATAACCAGCCAACCAGCAAGAGCAGACACTCCAATTTCAACCGGCGGCGCAACCAACAACGCAGTCGGCGTCACGGCAAACGTGCCTGATACGACTATCTACACAATCACTTGCACAGGCACCGGAGGCTCGGCAAACGGTGTCGCCACTATTGTGGTGAGCTCGCCCGTGGTTGCCATTGGCCCCTTTGCAGCGATACCGTCTCGCGTGTCAAAAGGTGGCACCTCGTATCTCATCTGGACCTCGAGCAATATGACTTCGTGCAGTGTTAAGGATGCAAACAACACAACAATAGTAGCTCCTGGCGGTCCAACTTCATCCTCCGGTACACAGACACCGGTTGTGGTCACGCAGGCAATGACTTACACACTCACCTGCACCAATGGCACGACCAGCCAGTCGGCAACTGCGAGCGTCAACCTAGTCCCCGCCTTTAAAGAAATTTAAAGCCGCCAAGATGGCGGCTAAATATCGAGAGTAGCGTGTTTTGCGTTGCTCTGGATAAACGACTTGCGCGAGGAGACATCCTCGCCCATCAAAATATCAAATACGCGGTCGGCGTCTGCTGCGTCGTCGATAGACACTTGCTTGAGCACGCGCCGCGCCGGGTCCATCGTCGTTTCCCACAACTCCTCCGGGTTCATCTCGCCAAGGCCTTTGTAGCGCTGCAGGCGGAATTTACTTTTCGTTGCTTTTGTTGACGCTCCGGAAGAACCCTCTCCTTCCTCGCTCACTACACTCTGCGAGTCTGCGTTGTGCGAGTCATTCGAGAGTTCTTCCTCTGCTGCTCCCTCCTGCTCAACCTCGGCGTCAACACCAAGTATGTTGTTTTTTTCCTGGTCGGTGTAGGCATAAAAAATCTCCTTTCCTTTTTGCAGTTTGTACAGTGGTGGCTGGGCGATGTACACAAACCCACCCTCGATGATTGGTTTAAAGTGGCGATACAAAAGGGTGAGCAAAAGCGTGCGGATGTGCGCGCCGTCGACGTCGGCGTCGGTTGCGATGATTATTTTGTGGTAGCGCAATTTTGATAGCTCAAACACATCCCCTATCGCGGTGCCGAGCGCCACGACCAGATTTTTAATTTGCTCGCTGGCGAGCATCTTGTCGAGCCGCGCGCGCTCGACATTTAAAATTTTGCCGCGCAAAGGGAGTATCGCCTGTGTGCGGCGGTCGCGGCCCTGCTTACCCGAGCCGCCTGCCGAGTCGCCCTCTACCACAAACAGCTCACTTTCTGCCGGGTCTTTGCTCTGGCAGTCGGCAAGTTTGCCAGGCAAGGTCATCCCCTCCAAGGCACCCTTGCGCATCACGCTGTCTTTGGCGGCCTTGGCGGCCTTGCGTGCTTTGAGCGCCAAGACCGATTTATTGATAATTGCGCGTGCGTCGTCGGGGCTCTCCTCTAAAAATTGGCCGAAGGCCTCTGCAAATACCGAGGCCACCGCGCCCTGTGCCTCGACGCTACCCAATTTGCCCTTCGTTTGGCCCTCAAACTGGATTTCGCGCAACTTAACCGAAACAACCGCAGTAAGCCCTTCGAGCACATCCTCGCCGGTCAAATTTTCTTCGCTCTCTTTAAGGAGCCCGCTCTTGCGCCCGTAGGCGTTGAGTGTGCGGGTAAGCGCCGTGCGGAAGCCGGTGATGTGGGTGCCACCCTCTTGGTTGTAGATGTTGTTTGCAAACGGGAAGACACGCGAGGACATATCGTCGACATATTGCAAGGCTACTTCGACCGTAACCGTGTCTTGGTCTTTTTCGACATAAAAAATATTTTTATGTACCGGCTTTTGATAACGATTGTAAAAGGAGATAAGCGAGCGTAAGCCGCCCTCGAAATAAAACGTCTGCGATGGAGAGGCGGAGAGGTGCTTGCGTATGTATAGCCCCTCGCCTACGCCCGGGATCTTCGCTTCGCTGAGACGGGCATCGATAACTGTGATGCGCATCGCTTTTACCAAGTAGGCCTGCTCACGCAAGTGAGAAACGATTTTATCAAAATCAAACACAATGCCACCGGTAAAGATGCTAGGGTCCGGAGTAAACGATGTGACCGTACCGTGAATTTTTGAAGAGCCGATTTTTTTTACTGCAGCCTTTTTTTTACCGAGCGCATAGTCTTGCACGTAGACACCCCCGTCGCGGTGCACCTCGACACGACAAAATGTCGAGAGCGCGTTTACCACAGAAGCTCCGACCCCGTGGAGGCCGCCGGAGACTTTGTAGCCCTCGCCACCAAACTTACCACCGGCGTGGAGTGTGGTCATTATCGTCTCGAGGGCCGAGACTTTGGTTGTTTTGTGAGTGTCCACGGGGATACCACGGCCGTTGTCGGCAACCCGCACCGTATCACCGGGTAAAAGGGTGACCTCGATATCATCGGCAAAGCCGCCCATCGCCTCGTCGCGGGAGTTGTCAAAGACCTCCCACACCAAGTGGTGCAGGCCGTCGGGCCCGGTGGTACCAATGTACATACCCGGCCGGCGGCGCACTGCCTCGAGCCCCTCGAGCACGGTGATGTCCTGCGCAGAATAACTTGGTTTTTTTGATTTACTTTCGGCCATAAAAAACAGCCCCTTAGGCCCTCCTATTTTACCAAATTCCTACCCAAAAAGAAAGCCGATTTTGTGCCTGCACTTCGTAGTTCCGACATTAAAGTCGGAGTGAAGTAGTGGGCAAAAAGGGTTGCAAAATAAGCTGGTTATAGTAGGGTTTTGGGAGGCAGCAGGATATAGGCAGGAGGGTTTGATGCGCAGAGTGCTCGCGCTCTTTGGAGTTCTTTTTGTCTATCTCGCAGGTGGGTTGCCACAAGCGGTGGCCGAGGAGTCGTTCATAGAAGAAGCCTTCCCCGGATGCACTGCGGCGCGCTGTGTCGTCAAAGACAATCCGGGGGGATATCTGTGGAATTACGAAGCTGCAGCAGTACAGATACTCCTCTCGGGAATAGCGCATATTGTGGTCGATGGCGAGTGCGCCTCAGCCTGCGCATCGGTTATCGACCTGTTACGAGAATATCCTGTCGACATCTGTATCACACCGAGAGCGGTCTTTAGATTCCACAAGGCTGCTCTGGTGCGGGAAGTTACCCAGGCGGGAAAAGTCGTCGAGAAGGATGTCTTGTTCTACGCCGACACGCCACAGACACCAGAGGTGCAGAAGTGGGTAGCCGCCCGAGGCGGAATGCCTATAGAAACCTCTGCAGATAAAATGCTTGTAATGAGGGCCCAAGATGCCAGCGAGTTCTGGCGGCGGTGCGAGCTAAATGTCGCACGATGAGTAACCGAGCAATACTTGCTCGGTTTTTTATTTTTTAGGGGCATTGTGGTAGTGTGGAGCAATGGAATACGTCGCCCCCACCGATGAGGAAAAAAAAATAAGAGAGACGCTCAATGGGCGGGCTGACACTGATGCCGCGCGCATCAAACGCTATCTCGGTTTACCTGACCTCTCGCGCACGCCAGGGAGCCCGTTGTGTGAGATTGTAAAGCGTGCCCGCTCTACACCCTCGCTCAAAGAGCTAGACAACATTATCATCCCCGAGATAGTGCCTGCGAGCATCTCGTTTGACCTCTTCGACTTTGCACAAGACCCCCCGGCTCGTAGCCCAAGCGACACCTACTATGTCGACCCAAAGCACATACTCCGCACGCACGACACAGTTATGTGGTACTACTACTTGCAGCTACCCGAGGTCAAGGCTCGTGTTGCTCGCGGCGAGCCAGGGGGGACCGTCTGCTAAGGCAAAGTGTTCCGCAAAGACGAGATAGATAATCGCCATATGAACGTGTTCCACCAGTTCGGCGGGTGGTATTTGGTGCCGGACAGCCACAAGCAACTCACGCTCGACGACCTGCGCGCTGCACTGCGCGAGGTGGTCGAGGCACTCTTCGGTGACGCAGAGTACCGCTTTCTTGACGACACTTTCCCGTACACCGACCCGAGCCTACAGGTTGAGGTTAAAGTGGGAGAGCGTTGGATAGAGATACTCGGCGGCGGTATGCCCAAAAAATCAGTACTCAAAAACTTTGGCGTCGAGGGCTACAACGGGTGGGCGTTTGGGTTTGGGCTTGAGAGGCTTGCTATCATTAGTATGCATCTACCGGATATCCGTTTGTTGTGGTCAACCGACCCCCGCATAGCAGGACAACTCACGCTTGGGCAGGTGTACAAAGAGGTGAGCAAATATCCACCTGTTGTGCGTGACATCTCATTTGTAGTAAAAAATGACTTTACTCCCAACAACTACTTTGACCTTATCCGCGAAACCGTTGGCGAAGACTTGGTAGAAGAGGTAACACTACTCGACACCTACACCGACCCGGCAAAATTTGGCATCGATATGGTGAGCTACACATACCGCGTCGTGTACCGCTCGCTTGAGAAAACGCTTACAAGCGAAGAAGCGGAGCACTTGCATACAAAACTCGAAAAGGCAACCCGGGCACAATATGGCGCCACCGTCCGTTAGTAGATAGCCGCGAAAAGCCAAAAATGCTACAATAGTACGTATGGATATTGGGGCACTTGGTGTGTACTTTTCGCTCTTTATTGGCCTCTATTTTGAGGTTTTTTTGCTTATTTCCTTCCTCGAGCGGCACCCGACGCAAAAAACGCCGCAGCTCCCCACACACTACCCAAGGGTCTCGATGTTGGTGCCTGTGTGGAACGAAGAAAAGACAATTGCAACGACACTCGAGTCGCTCTTGGCACTCGACTACCCTCAGGACAAACTCGAAGTACTTGTGATAGACGACGGCTCGACCGACAAAACGCGCACAGTGACCGAACACTATATCGCACAACTCCCGCAGCAGGAGCGCAGCCGAGTACGGATGCTCCACAAAGAAAATGGGGGCAAGTGGACGGCGCTCAATATGGGCATCGAGCACTCAACAAGCGAGCTCATCGGCTGCCTCGACGCCGACTCGTTTGTCGCACCCGATGCGCTCTTGGAGATGATAAAAAAGTTTGAGAACGACCACTCGGTGATGGCAATTAGCCCCGCGATGAAGGTGTTCCGCCCCAAAAAGCTGCTTGAGTTGATGCAGGCAGTTGAGTACACCTTTGGCATCTTTTACAAAAAAATGTTTGACAACTTGGCGGCGCTTAACGTGTTGCCCGGGCCTTTTTCGATGTATCGGCGGGAAGTATTTACAAAAATCGGTTTGTTTAAGCACGCACATAACACCGAGGATATGGAAATCGCGTTTCGTATGCACTCCCGAGGGCTCAAAATAGTCAACGCGCATACGGCGTTTGTGTATACCACCGTGCCAAGCACCTTGCGCACACTTATCAAACAGCGGGTACGGTGGTCACAAGGATTTTTGCAAAACTCACAAGACTACTCGTATATGTATTTTAATCCGCGCTTTGGCAACTTTGGGATGTTGATACTCCCGTTTGGGCTTACGGCGCTTTTTGCCGGTCTGTATACAGCTTTTTATGCGCTCTTCCACCTAGTTTCCTACGTTGGGGGACGAGCACTCGATATGTGGGTAACCCGCATCCCGCCGCACCTCCCCACCTTTTCCCACTTCGACTGGTTTTACCTCAACACGAGTATGCTTACGTTTTTGATAGTAGCGACACTTCTGCTTACATTCTTGGGAATTATGCTTGGCCAAGGGATGGCACAAACCCGCCTCTCGGCAAAGTCGTTCTTGTCGTACTTTGCCCTGTTTGGGTTTGTAGCACCTGTGTGGTTGGCACGCGCCGTGTGGGGTGCAGTCCGCTCGAAAGAAAGTAGTTGGCGATAAAACCCTGATGACTTGGCAAAAATACATACTCGCGTTTGTGATTACCGGAGCTATTTTTGGCACCGCGTTTTACATAGCCGCACGCATAGATAGCCAACGCATTGCCGACATCCGCGCAGCAGAAGAAAGCATATCAATTGACATCTTGTCTTCGGAAACCCAATTCCAACTCTTGGGCAACCTAGACTGCCAGACTATTTCGCAGAATCCGGTGTTGCAGAGCGAGCTGGGTTCGCTTGCTGGCCGCCTTTCGGTCTCGGAGGCCAACCTCGGCAGCGACAACGCCGAGGTTGTGTACCTCAAAAAACAATACTCGCTGCTGGAAATAAAAGACTACCTGCTGATG
>OBEQ010191617.1_pt1 | contig 11028 bp, 10 predicted proteins | sample 1670901 | NCBI WGS metagenome assembly OBEQ01 (sample SAMEA104232315, study PRJEB22302) | groundwater metagenome | biome: forest; feature: aquifer; material: groundwater | place: USA | collected 2011-08-07 | depth 5.4 m | reverse complement strand
TTGAATTACGACTTGCCGTCAAATCCGGAAGATTACGTGCATCGCATCGGACGCACGGGGCGTGCGGGCGGCAGCGGCCATGCCATTTCTTTCGCGAGACCAAACGAAGCAAACGATGTGCGGGCGATAGAACGATTGATCCGCGCCACTTTGCCTGTTTCAAAGTTGCCGGCACTGCCTCCCGCTTTACCGACACACGTTTCTGGCCCGCTCGGACGAATCGGCGGAGACGACGCGCCTTTGCCCCGGCAAGAGTTTCAGAGAAAAGGATTTTCCGGACCTTCGCGCGGAGGAAGAAATCGCCGCCCGTTTTCTCCAGGAAGAAAATTTGGAGGGTACAAAAGGAGATTCTAGTAACCCGACATGGACATAAAAACATTCCAACATTCCGCAGAATGTTGGAATGTTTTTATTTGGAGTTTTATGACGAGGGATTGAAACTTGATTATTTGTCCGGTCTCTTCTACAATTGCACTTAGCACAATAATCGGAGACACGTCATGGGTAAGGTTCTTTCTATTTTCATTTGTTCCAAAGAAAATGAGCCGATGCAGGAAGTGCAAAGCGTTCGTGCGTTAGGGGGAATAGGTCTTGAGGGCGATCGTTATGCCGAAAAGAATGGAACCTTTTCAGATAGTGACGAGAACAAAGAGAAAGAGAAACCGCGCCACGTAACTTTGATTTCAATGGAAGATATCAAGGCGGCGAATTCGGAAATACTTGACCAGCCGTTCAAGCCGCAAGAGACGCGCAGAAATATTGTTGTTGAAGGAATCGACGTGGGTCGGTTGGTTAACAGACGATTTCGTGTCGGAGACGTGCTTATGGAGGGCATTGAACCTTGCGAGCCCTGCAGTCTCCCTTCGAAGTTGTCCGGCAAACCGGATTTCAAACGTGTGTTCCGTGCTCGCGCTGGTTTGCGGGCCGCAATAATCATAAACGGCACGATAAGTGTCGGCGATGAAGTAGTAGGGTAAAAAATGAGGAGCTATCAAGCGATAGCTCCATTTCTTTTTGTGCCAACAACATTCCAACATTCTATAGAATATTGGAATAATGTTGTGTGAATGTTTTGGAGAATAAAAACAAAAAACTTGTATAATTTCGGGATTTCTGCTAGAATGCAGCCAGAACCTTTTTTCTGCATACGAGGTGGAACGAATGATGCCCTACGTCGGAATTACCGGATTTATGTATCCACGTGAAGTTGACGATGTAATCAGAGAAATTCCTTGCGATGCTGAACGTCTCGTTATGATCGGCGTTCTTGCGAGTTCAAAAACGCTACGCGGAATCAAGAATAAGTGGCCCAATCGCTATCCGGAGACGAATAAAATCGCAGGCATTTTTTCCGCGCATTCCCGCGCCTTGAATTTGATTCATTATAACACGAAAGAGCCCGATACGCTTCTCAGTCAGCTTTGTGTGATGACTCATTTTGGCGGCCGAAACATGCACGGTTTTCAGCTGAATCTTGCGTGGCCTTCAATTGCTCACTTGAGTGTCTATCGAAAGATGCATCCGGCAAAGCAGATCGTTTTGCAAATCGGCGGACAAGCGTTTGAGATGGTTAATCATTCGCCGGAACAGCTTGCCGCAAAAGTTGCCGAATACGAAGGACTTGTTGAGTATGTGCTTTTGGATTCGAGCGGTGGCTTAGGCAAGATTTTCGACGTAGATCGTGCCAGTGAATACCTTGTGGCTCTTCAGGCGAGAAAACTCGATCTTGGACTCGGCGTTGCCGGTGGATTGAGTCCGACGACTCTTAACCTCGTGGAACCTCTTGTAAAAGATTTTCCACAATTGAGCATTGACGCCGAAGGCCGTCTGCGTACGCCGCCACCCGGCGATCGTTTAGACGTGGACTTAGCGAAAGGATACCTTTATAAAGCGCTGTCGATGTTCGGTTGCTGAACAAAAGTTTAGGGATTGCCAAAGGCAGTCCCGTTTTTTATACAATTGAGTTAATGCAAAGAATAATTGGACATATAGACATGGACGCATTTTTTGCGGCGATTGAAGAAAGAGACAACCCGCGGTTTAGAGGAAGGCCGATCGTGGTTGGGGCGGATCCGGACGGCGGAAACGGCAGGGGAGTTGTTTCCACCGCAAATTATAAAGCGCGGGAATATGGTATTCGTTCTGCTTTGCCAATCTCTACTGCCTGGCGATACGCGGAAGAAGCGCGCCGGCGGGGCATGCCCGAGGCGATATTTCTTGGAGTAAATATGGAAAAATACGCGCGGGTTTCCGAGCGCGTTATGGATATCGTTCGAAAACGTGTTTTGGCCGTTGAGCAGGCAAGCGTGGATGAGGCATATTTGGATCTGAGTATTTGCGAAAATTACAATGCGGCGGAAAAACTTGCGCAGGAAATAAAATCCGAGATCAGAGAAAAAGAGAAATTAACCTGTTCCGTAGGTATCGGACCGAATAAACTTGTGGCAAAAATTGCTTCGGATATGAAAAAACCGGATGGGCTTACCACAATACGACCCGAAGAAGTTGAAAAGTTTATGGATACGCTTTCCGTCCGCAAAATTCCGGGTATCGGTCCGAAAACCGAAATGGAATTACACAAACTCGGCGTAAAACTTATCTCTGACCTCAAAAAGTTGTCGCGCGAAGAACTTACTAAGCGATTCGGGAAATGGGGCGGGGGAATGTATGAACGCGCGCGTGGTGTGGATGATTCACCGGTTGAAGAAAGTGATGAGGTAAAATCCATCGGCGAGCAAGACACATTTCCAAAAGATACGCTTGACCCCGGAGTAATATTTGAACGTTTCGACAAATTGGCCAAAGGGGTGTTCGAGAGTTTCGGAGCGAGCGGTTTTAAAAAATACAAAACAATAGTCATTACGGTCCGCCTTGAAGATTTTGAGACAAAAACCCGCAGTCATACGCTATCCGCGCCCGCAAGCGATCTTGCAACGATTCGTTTTGAGGGTTTGCGTATACTTACACCTTTCTTTGATAAACGCGAAAATCCAAACAAAAAAGCCATTCGCTTGGTCGGAATCAGGATAGAAAAATTGGAATAAATAAACATTCTAACATTCTATAGAATGTTAGAATGTTTTGGTTTGAGTCTTTAAACCGACTTGCAATATAAATAATTTTCTGCTATAGTTCGCGGTAGTAAATCTTAACCGTTAGGAGTTGGTCTATGACAGCCAAACCGCTTGGCAGATGGTTCAAATTCCGCGTTAAAACATTGCATGCTTGTGGTTTCCGCGAGTTAGCCAAAAACATTCTTAACGAAAAACTCATTCAAAATTTTAAAGATGCGCACTGCGAAGAGGGGAGAAGATTGATCAATCAAACTGGAAAGCCAAGTATTGTTTTCGGAAACTTTAAGCTCTCCGCGAATTCCCCAGAAGAACAGAAGGCCTTAAAAAAGCTTATGTTACATACTTATTCATGCGCAACCTGTTCTCCTCTTTGGCGGGGAAGCACGTACACGATGTAGCGCTAGAAAAGGAGAGAAAAATGAGCGGCCGTCAGGTAACCACCTGGCGGCTTTTACTTTTATACAAACATAGATGTTCGAGAAGTAGGTATAATGGCTGGCGAAACTATTCGCTTATTCGCGCTGGAGGTCCCGAGCGTGCTCGAGGGACGAATAAGCGAATAAGGAAATAGATAGGAAGAGTTTTTCAATCAGGACTTCTTTTGGTCCCGGTCCTGCCTGCCGTAATGTTTTCCGTCGGTGCAGCCACATTCTTCAAGCGGCTTGCCGTGCTTCGGGCAAGTTTCGGCCTGGCACGTTCCGGATTTGTCCGATACTCCCTTGCAATCCCCGGTGCAAATATAATGTTTCATGGTTTCATTTTAGCACTTTCCTATGCGCCTATCTATATGAATTATCTGAACTTCCTCATTCGCCAATTCCTGCCTGCGCAGGCAGGCGCGCGCTTGCCCGCCGTAGTTTTAACGGAGGAGGGAATAAGCGAATGAGGAAAACATGGCGCAGGGTTTTGAGATTGACTTTTTAGTTTTACTGTAATATAATGTAAAAAGTTCAAAAGAGCTGAAAAAGGAGAGTCCCGAATGCGAGTTATCACGAATCTACTGCGGCGGCTTCACGTCATGAAACCGAAGGTGCAACCCAAGGAAGGGGAGCCGGAAGTTTGCGGCTACTGCGAGGAAAATCTTGCCACGCGCCGATATTCCCATGTTCATTTTGAACAAGAGTGTGGATTTGACGACGTGATGACCGACAAGACGACGTTTGCCTACATAACCTATTCCTGCGACAAGCCCGAATGCGTCGCAAAAGCGCACGCGGAGAAAGCCATTCGCACTGAAGAAAGAGCATATCCCGAGACAGTTTTAGCATAACCCCATCGCAAGATGGGGATTTGTATTTTCCGAGAAGTCTTGGGGCGGGGGAAATGTTAAAAAAACAATCCCAAAGAATCGAAGGATAAAACTTATAAAATAATTGAAAAACTATAGAATACGGGATATGATGAACGAAAGTTGAGGACAAATGCCAATTTACTATCACAACAAGTACGGGGGTCGGAGCGGATATAGAAAGACATCAACAGCAAGAAAGACCGAGAACAAAGCTCCGGTGGTTCATATCGATCCAACTTCTTTGCGTTGGCAAAAACTCCTTAAATATTATGGCTCGTGCATCTCCGTCGAAAATGCCGGAGAAATTACGCTCTACTCTTCGAAAGAAGGAACGGAGTTTTTGCAGGTGCCAGCAATGGACAAAGAATGGATTGCGTCCGGTAAAGAAAAATTGGAATTTGAGGGGCAAAACGAAAAAATCCAAGCGTTCATTAACGGCCCACGATGGAGCCGAAGCCCACTCTCGTATTTTTACGGCTTCCCATGCCACATCAAACACATCGAACAATCAAGGCGTGGCTGGTCGGGTCAGATTATTCAGCCGATTTTGATTTTTGGTATTGATCTTGTTCAAACGGAAACCGGCTATGCTTTCGTGTTGCAATCCGACAAGCCGAGAATTAACTCTGCCTTTCTCACCGACAAAAGTTTATTGACGAGCGTTGAGGAAAGAAAACAGATAGCCGAGGCGCTTTTGGAATCGTGGGACGATGAGAAAAACAGAGGACAAAATCTCAAAACGATCCTCGGCGCTTTCGCCGAGATATTGCCGCAAGAGGTGCCATTTTCCAAAGACATTTTAGGCGGAAAAACAATCGAACTCAAAGCCGAAAGCGGTATTCTTCCGCTTGGCGTAATTTTTCGAAGTGCCGATTCGAAATACACCGGAGGATTAGAGCAAGAATTAAGCGAATTACGCGACACGGCCGCTCCAAATGATGTTTGGCGCGTCATTCTTGATCGAAACACAGAGGTCAAAGAAGACAACGGCGAGGGGCTTCTGGAAATAACTGGGCTGAACGACGAGCAACGAGGCGCAATTAAAAGTGCTTTCAATAACACGGTTAGCATAATTACCGGACCGCCCGGAACTGGCAAGTCGCAAATTGTTCTCAATATTATTGCCAATGCATTACTCCATAACGAGAGCGTTCTATTTGGTAGCAAAAATCATAAAGCGGTTGATGTTGTCATAGAACGATTACTAAGACTTCAATCCGAGCCAGTAATTCTCAAATATGGACAGAAAGAACGCGAGATTGAATTTGCAGAAGCACTTTTGTCCGCGATTGAACGCGCCTCAAGTTATAACAGTCAAACATTAGAGCGAGAAATTGGCGAATATAAAAAAGAACTTGAGATAGTGCGGGCGGAAGAAAAAGAGGCGCAACAATCGCTTTTTCGCATACTTGATCGCAGAAACAGAATAAGTTGTCTTGATGCCGCGCTTGAGTCAATCAGCGCAGAATTACCCGCACCAATTTCTCGCAATCTCAATGCTTATGAAAAAATTGAGGCGAATTCTGAATTTTATACCACGCTCGCTACGCTGGGACGCTTGATAAAAGAAATTGATGAGGGGCCAAGTTTCATCTCGCGCATTCTTTCGTTTTTTGGTTCAACACTGGAAAAGCGAGTTTTTGAAACAGCAAAATCTTTGCTCGCGCTCATGCCAGTTGAGGGTATCGCCCTCTCGCTCAATTCCGTGCATAACTGCCGAGAACTTTTGACGATTGCCCACGCACTAAAGAAATGGGTTGATAATCAGTCGGAACTTTTGGGAATTGTGCGAGAGAACGAAAACGAAACGCAAGTAGAAGTTTTGCGAGAGAGAATTACCAAGAGCAAAGAACGCGCGATAGATATTAGCGTCCGATATGTTGATGCGCTGATGAAGCGCCGTCTAAAATCACTCGGCCCGAAAGAACGCCGCGATATTGCGGATTACGTCAGTATTGTGCGGCGACTAGAAGGAGATGTAACGGGTGGCGAACTCGCGGAGGATTTAAGAAATGAACGCAAACGAATGTTTAAGAGTGTGGTGAGAGCATTTCCGGCAATGGCAGTTACAAATTTATCCGTTCGCCACGCGCTTCCGTTGAGCGCGGGAGTTGTTGATGTTGTGGTTATTGACGAAGCATCCCAGTGCGATATTGCGTCCGCGCTTCCGTTACTTTATCGCGCGAAGCGGGCCGTTATTATTGGCGACCCTAACCAACTCACACACATTTCTCTCTTGCACCGTGCGGACGATCAGCAATTACAACGGCAAATTGGCCTAACCTCAACCGACGACCAACGCTTTCTTTACAGCATCAATTCGCTTTTTGAACTTGCGCGGAGTGTTGTCGGCACGGGCGCAAAATTTGTTCACCTACTCGAACACTACAGAAGCCGCGCCGAGATTATCGGTTTTTCCAACAAGAAATTTTATGGCGGAAAGTTAAGCGTCTGGACGGATTATCGTAGATTGCGCGGCTCCGGCCATCCCGAAGCGCTCGTTTGGCATGATGTCGTCGGTGAGGTTATACGGCCATCTGCCGGAAGCGCATACAATCTTGACGAAGCGAAAGCAATTGTCGCACTGATTGAAGAAATAATCAGCAGAATTTCGACCCACGGCGACGACTATTCCATATCGCTTGGCGTCGTTACGCCATTCCGAGAGCAAGCGAATAAAATTAGAGATTTGGTAGAGCAGAAAATTGATGCGGCACAATTGCGGAAGCTGGATTTTACAGTTGATACCGCGCATAAATATCAAGGCGACGAGCGCGACATAATGATTTTCTCTCCGGTTATTTCGCGTAAAATCCAGCAGCGTTCGCTCGGATTTTTGGGCAATACCGTCAATTTGTTCAATGTCGCGATTACCCGCGCGAGGGCGGAGCTACATATTGTCGGCGACAGAGTTGCTTGCGCCCAATCGGGCATTTCTCATCTTTCAGAATTTGTGAAATACGTCGAAGAATTAGAGCCGGAAAATAAAAGCAAGAGTGGTGGAAAGTTTGAGTCGCCGTGGGAAGAAGTTTTGCACGATGCCCTCGCGCGGGAAGGCATTAGAACCGTCTCGCAATATCCACTTTACCAATATCGCCTCGATCTCGCCGTTCTTGATTCGGAAATCCCGATTGACGTTGAGATTGACGGCGAGATGTGGCATCGCGACATTGATGGAGGTCGCTTGCTCTTGGATTTGAAGCGAGACCAACATCTCATCATGCACGGCTGGCAGGTCAAACGATTTTGGGTATACCAACTCCAAAACGATTTGGAGCATTGTGTGCGGGAAGTCAAGGAGTTAGTAAAGTTGAAGTGATTTTTTATCTAAACCCCTTGCTTTGGGGCGGACACTAACCACTCTGTTTTTTACTTTTCGTCAGATATTCTGAAAGGAATCTATCTCGTCTTTATTTATCTTAATCTAGGGCTCTCGGCTCTAATTGATTCAACAATTTTAGATATTCGTCTTGAACTTCTGGTTTAATTCCCCATTTTTCACCATAGAATTTTCCTATAGAGCCATTATTTCTTGAGATAGTGTTGCATGGTTCAAAGAAAAATCCGTCAGGTGAGGCAATAAATAGCCAAGATGGATTCCAAATTTCTAACGTTTTATCAACTATTTCTTTTAAATCTTGCGAATCGTAACGAGAACGATATTTAACTTCCACAAGATATACCTCTTTTTTATCTTGTGAAACCAAAACAAAATCCGGAGCATTTCGGATATTTTCAATAACCGCTTTTATTTCTGCTAAATGCTGATACTGCGCGAGTTCGGGGAGCGTGTATTCGTAACCGGAATGAAGAATGGTAAATCTGCCAGACTCACGAAACATTTGCTCAAAAATTATTTCTGCGATTTTTCCTTTAATTAGTTTTTTTATAAATTTTGCATCCATATGTAAATTATAGCGTAGATCTAAAAACACTCCCGCAAACGCTCATAAAATATGATTCAAAAGCTTATCCACAGCAGCTCATAAATTTTGTGATATTTACAATGATAGAATTAAACCATAGTTGCTAGCTTGCCATTTGCGAGAATATTTTATACAATGCAAGCACTGAAGAAAGGTCGAGAAAATCTTTCCAACACACGATAGGGGGCGGTTCTTTTATTTGTTTGAGAATTTTGTTGGTAGCTGAAAGGCAGGTCCTTGGACCTAGGGGGAATCGAACCCCATACCCGTGAAAGGAACAATTTTGAAGATTGTTTGCGACTGACCAGTCGCGCTAGGCCCAAGAATCTGACTTTCAACTGCTCGCAGAAAAATTTTTCGAGCAGAAGATAGCACATAAAAACACCTTCCGAGAAGGTACTAAGTTTCTAAGGACGAATTGTTGATCGGGGTCCTGCAGGACCACTTGCTGGAGCGACCAGCCATTAAGTTCCCCACCTTTGAAACCTACCGCCCTCTTAGAGGGTGTTTTTTATTAAAAGCCTATTTTGGGAATATTCTAAGTTGATTTTATCACCGCATACGCTTTCGTTGTCGAGAAAAAATGGGGATAACTATTCGCTATCGTCCTTCCCGCTTACAAGTATCCAACCTTTTTTCAACCAATATTCATTTTCCCGCTCCCGGCGGCTTTTTGCCTTTCAACATCTTTTCCTTTGCTGGGCCAGGTTAAAGTTGAAATTTCAACGTCAAAATGATTTTTAAGATTATTAAACGCATGTCCCAAACATCCCGCGTGCGACACACCTTTTTTGCCTGACACATAGAGTTCCACGCCCGCAATAAGAACTTTTTTCACTCCCAATCTTTCAAACTCATAAACCAACCAATCCCACATTTGTGATCTTTCTTTGTCGGTCGGCTTATTGGTCGTATTGGCGAAACGATAGCGATAATCCGATTCTTTGTCCGGCGGCAAAGGGGTCGGATTAGAATTTTCTGTCCGAATTATGTAGAGATCGTTTTCCGTAAGTTTATTTAGTCTTGCTTCCTTTTCTTCAAACTCGTCTTTGTTTCTCGCGCCGTTAAAAATGAACATGGGCGGCAGTTTTTCCGATTTGGAAGAAATGATCCTTTGAAAAGCTTGTTCCTCGGCTTTTAGCATTTCTACATCTTCTTTTTCGGGTATGAAATCAAAGTCGGCATATTCTTCAAATTCCGGGTGAATGAAAACGCGCACCAGGCCCTTAAGTTTCTCAATTTTTTCTTTTAGTTGCCGTTCTTGTTCGCTGTCTAATTCAAAGAATTTTTTGATCCTTTGCTCCTTGGTTTCCCGGTCTTCGTTTGCCGGATCGGTTTTAAGTTGTTCCATGTCGTTTTACAAATACCCCACCTTCTTTAACCAATACTCATTTTCCCATTCCCACAATTTCTTTGCGCCCAAGAATGCTTCAAAATCCTGTTGCCAGTAGGGGAATTCTTTGAGTTCAATGTCGCCGTGCAACTCGCCCCATTCGTGAGGACAGCTTTTCGAAAGATAACCATTGGCGCGGATTTTTTCCCGTCCGCCCTTTACTCGCCTTATCGCTCGGCAAAGATTGCAGGTTTGCGTTTGGTCAATTTTTAAAATCCAGCGGGTTTGCAGTGTGGCAAAATCGTTTTTTAAAGCGTCCATATAAGCGGAGGTCTGCAGATTGTAGTCGCGGTAAATCGCCTGCGAGGTTTTGATATCAAGCACGCCGAACTTGCCGCCGATTAAGGCAAGCGCGTCAACAGTGCCCGCGTAGCGGTGGTCGTAGTGCACCACGCGCCGTTCAACGAGTTCGGGGGTAACTTGAATATTGTTTTGTTCCCAAAAATTTTTAAAGGCGCTCACTGCCGGCTTGATATAAGAGGGGATTTCGGGATTTTTGCCCAAAAGCAGTCCTTCAACGGCTTCGTGTATCGCCGTTCCTTCTTCCGCCGATTTTGTTGTTACATCCTGCGCCGCCTTAAAATTTGCCGCCTCGGCGTAGTAATACAAAAGCGCCGGTTTGGCCTTAATAGAGACGATTTTCGTTACGCGCGGATACCAAACGCCGTCTATCGTGTAACCGCACGCTTCTTTAAATCCCTCCGCGTCTTTGAAATAGTCGAACATGAAATGATTGTCATAATTTTATTGGAAAAAAGAAAAACGAGCAACCGGTGAGGTTGCTCGTGATGTTGTAGCTAATCATTGGGAAACCAAGCTCGCGGCTTGATATACTTTTTCGGTCGCGATTTATTTCGAAAATATTTGCTAACAAAGTACACGGGTGCGCCGAGGAGAATGAGCGCAATGCCGAGATGGAGCGCGCTTATTGGGCCGATTTGTTCGTCGCCAGCTTTAATAATGGCAATCACGATAAGCACAAGCGGTCCAAGTCCGCAGAGGATAGCACCGGTAGTTCCTCCCCAGACCCTGAAGGGCCGCGGCAGATTCGGTTGACGAACTCGCAAAACAACCAAGGCAACGAATTCAAGAAGAATGCTTAAACTGGTCAGAAGAACGTCGAGCGTCAATATCTTTTCAAAACTGAGACAGAGTGCCGAAGCGTAGACTGCCGAGGATACGACAACCGCAACCCAGGGCACGCCGGCGCTGTTTTCTCTCGCGAAGATTTTCGGCAAAAAACCGTCTTTGGCCATAGCGGAAGGCAATCGCGAAAGCGAAAGGGTCAAGGCAAGAAATGTACTCATGGTAGCTACGGCTCCGGCAAGCAGTATTTCTCACGCA
>OBEQ010024170.1_pt1 | contig 11028 bp, 6 predicted proteins | sample 1670901 | NCBI WGS metagenome assembly OBEQ01 (sample SAMEA104232315, study PRJEB22302) | groundwater metagenome | biome: forest; feature: aquifer; material: groundwater | place: USA | collected 2011-08-07 | depth 5.4 m | reverse complement strand
GTGTACGTGCCCGAGGCCTGCCACCGCTGGCTGAGGCGCTTGGTGAACGCCATCTCCAGGGCGTGAAAATTGGACCACCCCTGTGCTTGGTACGCGTTGACCGTTCCCCAGTCGGCATACACCGCACGCGTGGCATCCGTGGAGACATAGTTCACGCCGGTGGCGGGGTTGTATGTCAGATTGATGTTCCGCTGGAAGAGCTCGTGCCGGCTGTTGTTGACGACATAGTCCGCCTGAAGCGCCATCGTCGTGCCGAACTGCCGTTGCAAACCGATCGATGACTGGTAGCTGTAGGGAACCTCCAGACCCGGAGTCGCAATTTGCGAGACGCTCTTCCGGAGACCGGGAATCTTCAGGGCCTCCTCGTACGTCGGCTGCGGCTTGCCATTCCACGGGTTCCCTGCAAAGTCGGCTCGAAGGTCATTCGCAACTTGCGCGTTAATTTCCCCGCCGCCATACCGCTCCGTCCAGGAGGAAACCTGGTCGGAGACATCCGCGAAGTACTTCCCCGTCCCGGCACGAATGACGGTGCGGTCGTTCAGGGTGTAGGCGAAACCAACCCGCGGGCCGAATCGATTTTTCTGAATGGAACGCCCAGCGGGCACCCACGGCAGAATGGCCACCCGTTCGGCAAACTGCCCTTTGCTGATGTCGTAGCGCACTCCCAGGTTGAGCGTCAGGCGAGACGTCATCGTCCAGTCGTCCTGCACCCAGGCTGCGCCTATTTCTTTGGGAGTTTTCTGCTTGAATCCGGCTGCCGAGATGCCCACCGAGTACGTCCTGAAAAGGGGGGACAGCGGCGCCAGGTTCCACGTCGAGACGTCCAGGATGTTCGGGAACAGCGACTCGAAGTTGGCCGGAGGCCTGTTGCTCCCGCCGTCGTAGGTCCCCATGCAATTGGTGCATTGAAAATAGGGTCCCCACTGGTGAAGCCATTCACCACCGAGGCGTGTGCTATGGCGTCCGCCGAAGTTGTAATAGGTCCTGTAGTCATCCCGGAACGAGTACTGGACCTGGCCATTACGCTGGGGCGCATTTGTGTGGGCCTGCCCGATCGCAAAGCCGCTGAACGTCATTCTTGGCGCGCCTTTCCCCACGGCCCATGAAGGAAAGGACGCATTGTTCGGGTGATTCGCAAAGAGCGCGGTGGGAAGCGCCTGGAAAAAGAAGTCGTCATAGCCCACCTTGACCTCGTTGACGGCCCTGTTGCCGAGAACCTGGGTCAGCGCACCGTAGAGCTCGTTGCTTGGCCGTGCCGTTGACTCCGACGACGATGGCGTTTGGGAGGAGCCGCCCGTGTAACGGGGATCGAACGGTGTAAAGAGCCGCGACGCATTGCCGCGCACCATGAGGCGGATTTGGGGGGAGAACTGGAAATCCACCCGCCCACCACCCTTCGGGTCCGTGCGGGTTCCGGTCAGGTCCTGGTTGAAGCTCTTGTAGGCGGTTGTATAGGTTTGCGTCGACGGCTCGCGCTCGTACTCGTAGTTGACAAAGAAATGAATCTTGTCCTTGCGGATTGGGCCGCCGAAGGTTGTGCTGAACTGTTGATTCGAGTAGGGGAGCACGCGATTCACAATGAAGTCGCGAGCATTCATGCGGTCGCTCCGAAAGTAGCCCGCAGTACTGCCCGCGAAAGTGTTGGTTCCCGATTTCGTGACCGCGTTGACCTGCACGCCAGCCGAACGGCCCTGGCTGGCGTCAAACCGGTTTGCCACGAACTCGAACTCCGCAATCGAGTCCCGGGAGTAGTGAGGTTGACCGAAGCCAGTGGCGGAAATCGTGGACGTCACCTGGTGGCCGTCGACGTTCAATTGAGAAGTCCCCACCGAGGCTTTAGGCATGAGGTCATCGCTGGACACCGTATTGATCCGGCTCCCCGCCGCCAGCATCGTCAGGTCCAGCCAGTTCCGTCCGTTCACCGGGAGCTCCGAGAGCTGCCGCGGATCAATGTTGCTGGACTGACTCGACTGGCTCGTCGTGACGAGCGGCGCTTCGCCGGTGACGGTCACCGACTCTTGCACCGTCGATGGCGCCAGCTGGAGATTCACCACGGCTGCCTGCCCGACCAGCAGCTCCAGTCCACTTCGCGTGACCACAGCGAATCCCGGCAGTTGCGCCGTGATGCGATAGGCGCCCGTGCGCAGGGGGATCTCGAATACCCCGCGCTCGTCGGTCACTCCCTCAAACGTGTTCCCGGACGCCTCGTGGACCGCCGTCACCGTGACCCCTGGCAGCACACCGCCAGTGGTATCGGTCACCGTCCCACTGAGCGTCGCTTCTTGTGCGAGCGCGATAACGGGCAGCGCCAGGATCGCAATGACTCCGAGCAGCCGTCGACGGATAGCGACTCTCATTGGTTCCTCCTCGATCGAAGTTCACGTGGCGGCGGAGACGTCTACTAGACCTACATTCGCAGAGACTCGCTCTTACCTGGCACTGGCCGGGCTCGGTGGCTCGGGCGGCGCAGGCGAGATTCGCCGGTTCTCCATCGTCTTATCGTGGCTGTCGCAAGACGCCTCCAACAGCTCCGTGTCTGCCTGGTAGGTCAGTACAGTCCTCACCGTCCACGGTTTCACGAACGCTTTCGGATCATCGATGGTGATCGCGAGATCGATGTGGCCGAAGTCCGTACGCCGGAAGCGTTCGGTGACATGGAGGGCGTCGCTGTTCGGGCGGGCCTTTAGTGTATCGAGCCACCCACCATCCCTGAACCCGATGGTTTCGACAACGAACGTGTCGCCATCCCATCTGCCAACGGAGTACCCCAACCACGTGGGTTCAGTGACCGTCGGCAGGGGCCGGCCATCGGTGAACACCTGTCGGAACATGAGGCCCACGGCCGTTTCGTGCAGGAACGCGGTGACCCCGGGTGTGACCAGGATTTTGTAGGCGCCAATCACGAAATGTATTCGCGGCACACCGGGCGGCAGGCAGTAACCAAACGGATCATCCACGTGATCGCGGCTCTCGCGCTGCTTCTGAATGCCGGCGGCCCACGGCGTCATCTGGACGTCCGACGACGTCAAACCCTTCGCGAGATCGAAAAACCGCCGCTCAGAAGCCTCGCAGGCTACGAGGCACGGAGAAACCCAGATCCCCGACAGATCCGGCCGGCCATCCACTGTCCGCGGCGCTGGCGCCGAGAGATTCGGCTTGCCGTCAGGCAGGCGTGGAATTCCGGGCGTTGGGTAATTCAGCCACTGTGCGGCGGCGGTGGCAGACAGCAGCAACAGAGCCGTGACCGTGATGAGCGCCGTGCGGAGTGCTGGCGGCCTCATGGCGTCGTCGTTTGACTCGAACCCGCAAACAACCTTTGACCTGTACTCATCAGGACGACGGTCCGGGCGTTACCAACGGAGCGTCCATCACGCGCGACGCTTCCTTCCGTGCTGATGGCATCGCCGATCTTCAACGTGTTTCGCGTCCACCCCGCACGCAGGAGCTGGTTTGAGCTCCCCATCTCCAGCGCCCAATTGGTGATCTTGCCGGAGGCGGTGTCTGTCACGTCGATGTAGATGAAAATATGGGGGTTCTGCCATTCGACTTTCGTGACGACACCCGTCATCTTGAAGGGCTTGTTGGCGTCGAACTCCGCGCTGAACGAGTGATGCGCGAACGTTGGTCGCGCGGCCACGAGGAACACACCGATGCCGACGACCGCGGCGAACTGCCTTCGCATGAACATGCCTCCCTGCGCGTGTGATGGCGCCCGGTAGCAGGCGCGGTGCGCGCGCGCCAGCCAGGACGCCGCGCTTCGTTCTACCCGCGGGCCAGCGTCGCTTTCACACGCGCTGGTGTGAACGGCGCGGTCCGCAGCCTGACTCCGGTCGCATCGAACACCGCATTGGCGACCGCCGCGGCAACGGGTGCAGTCGCGGCTTCTCCCGCGCCAAGCAGCGGCTGGTCCGGGCGGTTGATAAGGATCACGTCAATCGCGGGCACTTCGGGGAACCGCAGGATCGGATAGCTCGCCCAGTCGACACTTGTCACACGTGAGCGGTCGAACGTGACTTCTTCATGCAGCGTCCGGCTCAGCGTCTGCGCGATGCACCCTTCAACCTGATTGCGCAGTCCGTCCGGATTGACGATGAGCCCGCAGTCGTGTGTGCAGGTGACGCGCCGCACCTGGATGCTGCCGCTCGCGGGATCCACCGCGACCTCCATTGCCATCGCGACGTAGTTCTCGTTCTGCTTGTAGCGCATGTACGCGATGCCGCGGCCGACGAGGAGGTTGCCTTGTCTTGCGCGGGGATTGGGTGAGGTTCGCGCGTCCCAGCGGAACGCCGAGGCTGTCCGGGTAATGGCCTCGATCGCGCGCGGATCGGTCAGACGCTTCAATCGAAATTCAACCGGGTCGACGCCGGCGGCCGCGGCGAGCTCGTCGGTGAACCCTTCCACCGCGAACACGTTCGCAATCTTGCCCGGCGCGCGCAGATTCGACAGCTGCAGCGGCGTCTCCTTGATCAGGTGCGCGACGACGCGGACGTGGTCTGTGTCGTAGGGAGGATCGCCGTTCTGCGTGATCGCGCCGGAGCCCGTGCCGTGCTCCTGAGGGATCCGCCCGCCTTCGGCGGCGAGGAGCGCGCGTGCTCCCGGCGCGGCGTTCGGCACCCACATCTCGGTTTCCCACGCAACGATCCGTCCGGAGGCATCGAGCCCGGCACGGACATCAAGAAGCTGCTGCGGTCCTTTCGGGTCCCAGCCATGCTCATCGTGGCGCATCCACTGCACGCGAACAGGTTGGCTGATTGTTTTCGACAGCAGAAGCGCGTCGGCCGCGACGTGGTCCGTGCCATTCGTTCCATAGGATCCCGAGCCGTCGAGAAAGATGACGCGCATCTTGTCCGGCGGCAGACCGAACACTTTCGCCAGGTTGGTGCGGAGGCCGTGGATCCCCTGCGACGCGCACCACACGGTTGCGCTCCCATCAGCATGCACGTCGGCCACGGCGCATGACGGGCCCAGCGATGCATGGCTCTGGAACGGCCAGAAGTAGGTCGCCGACAACGTCTTCGCTGCGCCTCTCATGGCTGCCGGCGCATCGCCGCGATCGACGATTGACTGATCGCGCTCGAGCGCTGCCGTGCGCGAATAGCGGTCGAGACCCTGATGGCCCGGCAGCCCTTCCCAGTTGGTCCACGTGGCTTTCAGCGCAGTGGCTGCGCGCACCGCGGCCCACTCGTCCTTTGCGATGACGGCGAGGAAGCTTTCGATCCGGACGACGCGCGTGTCGGGGATTCCGCGGATAGACGATTCATCCACCGAGACGAGAGTGGCGCCGATCGCGGGTGGACGAATGACGCGGCCGTGTAGCATGCCGGGCAGCGTGAAGTCCTGGATGTACACGTGACGTCCGGTGCACTTGTCCGGCACGTCCGGTCTCAGCAGTGGCTTGCCGATGGACGTGTGGCGTGCCGCGGGTGTGAGCGGCGCCTTGGCGTCGACCTTGAGTGCGAATCGCCGATCGCCGATCAGCGTGCCGATACCGACGCCCGGGCCTCCTGCCAGCGGCCGCACCTCGCCGTCGGTGATCGTCAGTCCGGAAGCCGGACGATTGAGCTGCGCGGCGCCGAGCTCCAGCAGCGCCCGCCGTGCGGTAGCGGCGGCCGCTCGGATCTCTGTGCCACCGCGCGTGAGGCCGGTGCTTCCGCCGGTGCCGCCCTGATCGGGGCACAGGCTGGTGTCGCCCTCGACGACCGAGATGCGCGCCGGCGCCACACCGAGCTCTTCGGCGGCCATCTGCGCCAGCGCCATCCGTACACCGGTTCCGACATCAACCTTGCTTGTATAGAGCGTGACGGAACCGTCTGCGTGAATCGCAAGCAGACCGTCGACTTCACCTGGATCGAGTGGTCTGGCGCTATCGCCGGAGGATGCAGGCGCCTGCGCCGCAGCCCGGCCCTCGGATCGACGCGGCCCGACGGCAAACGCAAAGGTCACGATGAGGGCGCCGCCCGCCTTCAGCAGATCGCGCCGCGAGATTGAAGCAGGTGTCTCCATGACTACACCTCTGAGGCGCGTGAGGCGCGCATGACCGCGCTGAGGATGCGTGTATGCGTCCCGCACCGGCAAAGGTTGCCCGCCAATCCCTGCTTGATTTGTTCGAGCGTTGGTTTCGGCGTTCGCAGCAGCAGCGCCTTGGCGGCCATGATCATGCCGTTGGTGCAGTAGCCGCACTGGGCGGCCTGCTCGGCGATGAAAGCGGCCTGCACCGGGTCCGGCTTTTCAGGGGTACCGAGACCCTCGAGCGTGGTGATGTCGCGACCTGCGGCGACGCTCACAGGCAGCGTGCAGGAGCGCGTAGCCGTTTTGTCGACGAGGACCGTGCACGCCCCGCATTGTCCGAGGCCGCACCCGAACTTCGGCCCGCGCAGCGCCAGCGGGCCGCGAAGCGCGTAGAGGAGCGGCTCCGCCGGATCCCAGCTGTCCACGGAGACTGCGCGCCCATTGAGCCGGAACGTGTACTGGGGCATGTGGAATCCCCTATGAAGTGGCTGGCGCCGATTCTACTCCCACAAAACTCATGCTGAATGCCGAATTACGAATGCTGAATTTTTGGCGTCAACGGTCCATCAATTCAGCATTCGCAATTCAGCATTCGAAATTTCAGGTGGCCAACTACCGTCCAACGCGGCGCTGGACGGCTGATACCACTGCGGGCGGCGGCGACATGACCGCTTCCTTCACTTCTTCGCCACCGCCGACGATGACGAAAGTTGAGTCGATGGGGAACGGGACGCCGGTAAGGAAGAGCCTCGCTGTGCCCGAGCAGTTGGCCGCGACCTCATACGTGCCAAATCCCTGGCGATCGGTCACGGCGCCGCTCAGTTGTCCGTGCACGTTGTCGACCTGCGTGAAGTTGCCGTGGCCGTCGTAAGTTCGAAGGGCGGTGGCGACGGTCATTTCCAGTTTCCCGCTTGGGCCCTCCGGTGCGATGCCCGAAATCAGGATGCCGTAGTCGCCGCGAAGCGTTCGGTTGTTGCACGCGCGACCAGACGTGTCGTCATTCGCCGCCACGGGGCGTGGGAAGGTTAGCGCCAGCGCGGCCATCAGGCCTGCCGCCATCGCCAGTGGGAGCCCTCGCCGAAGGAACAGGGGTAGAGTGTTGGCACGTTGCATTGATCGGTCTCCTCTGATGTGCAGCGGGCGATAAGCCGTCCGTTGCCGACGTTCGCACGTCATCCTGACGGCGAGACCTCGCTTTGGCCATGGAGGCAGTCTGGAGATTGTCTGCAGCGGCAAGTGATGAGAAAGAGTCGACTTATGGCATTGCAAAGACCTGCCATCGATGCCGACGTTTGATTCCGGCGAGACGTTTCGCTTTCGCGACTTCGAGCTTGATGTCGCCGGCTACGAACTGCGCCGCCAGGGGCGCCCCATCCGGCTCGAGCGGCAGCCGATGGATCTTCTCATTCTGCTGGTCCAGCACCGCCGTCAGCTCGTTTCTCGCACCGACATCGTCGATTGCCTGTGGAGCAAAGATGTCTTCGTCGACGTGGAGACGGGCGTCAATACCGCCGTCAGCAAGGTTCGCCAGGCATTGCACGATTCGGCGGAGGCGCCCGCGTTCATCGAAACGATTCCCGGTAGGGGCTATCGCTTCATCGCGGCCGTCGAGGTGATTCGTGCGACGCTGCTCGAGCGATCGCGAGTCATGCTTGCTGTGCTGCCTTTTGAGAACATTGGTAGCGATCCAGATCGCGAATACCTCGCCAATGGCCTCACCGAGGAGGCCATCGCGACACTCGGCCAGATCGATCCTGAGCATCTGAGCGTCATCGGTCGCACCTCCACCATGGCCTACAAGGGCACCAGGAAGTCGCTTGCCGCGATCGGTCGCGACCTGAGTGTTGACTATCTGATGGAGGGGTCGATTCGAGGCGAGAGCGGCGTCCTGCGGATCACCGCCAAGCTGATTCGCGTGCGTGATCAGGCGCAGGTGTGGTCAGCATCATACGATCGCCAGCCAACCAGCATGCTCGGGGTGCAACAGGAGCTGAGCACGGCCATTGCGAAGCAGATCAGGCTCCGGCTGTCTCCCGAACGTCTCAACGCTCTGTCGCGGCGGCAAACGCGGAATGCCGACGCCTACGATCTCTACCTGAGAGGCCGCAGGTTCTGGAACCAGCTCACGCCACCGACAACACGCCGGGCCGTTGAATACTACACATCCGCCACCGAGCTGGACCCTGAGTACTCACTTGCCTGGGCCGGCCTCGCTGAGGCCTACGCGTCGGGTCCTGTGAATGGCGATGCACGTCCCCTTGACGTGTGGCCTCTCGCCCGCGAAGCCGCTCGCCAGGCGATCCGAGCGGAGGCCAACCTCGCCGAAGCGCAACACGCGCTCGGCCAAGTGAGCTGGTGGCTCGAGTGGGACTGGCCAACCGCGGAGACTGCCTTTCGGCGAGCGGTTGCCCTTGATGCCAGCAACGCCTGGGCGCACTCCATGCTGGGGCATCTCCTCTCGCAGAGGGGCCGGCACGACGAAGCGTCGGCATTCATGCGCCGCGGGCGGGAGCTCGAGCCGCTCTCGTCCCTTCACTGCGCGATGTCGTCGCAGGTCGCCTTCCAGGCTGGCGACTATTCCACAGCGGTCGAGCAGGCGCGACAGGCCACCGTCATCGACCCAGAATTCTGGGTAGGCTACATGATGCGCGGCCAGGCCTTTGAGCAACTCGGCGAGACCGATCTCGCGTTCGAAGCGCTCGCGATCGCCGCGCGACTGTCGGGTGGCAACAGCAAGCCGATCTCGCTGAGGGGGTATCTCCTCGCGAGGCTGGGGAAGCTGAAGGACGCACGCGAGGTGCTCGAAATGTTGGAAGACGTTTCGCGCAACCGATACGTGCCGCCCTACGCGATGGCGCTGGTGCACGCAGGCCTGGGTGAGCAGGACACGGTCTTCGAGTGGCTCGACAGAGCCTACGCCGCCCGCGATGTCCACCTCGTGTTTCTGACTGTCGATAGCAAGTGGGACCCCTACCGGACCGATCCCCGGTTCGACGGTTTCCTCGCACGCTGCGACTTCATGCGATCAGCAGGATCAAGGCCTTTGACTCTGTGACGAGTTCTTGGTTAGAGCGTTTTCAAGTACGCGAGCAGGGCGCCGACCCTTGAACCCAAGAGTCGCGTTTCGATCTCTTTCCGGTCGGCAATCGGATCGAGGCCGGTCATATCGGGACACAGCTCGGCGCCAAAGGTATGTCCCGTGTTCGCTTTTCCCGGGACCGTCGTGTCGTACTCCTTGATCAGGATCGTGTCGTTGGGTCCATATCGGACCTTTGGTCTGTCCGACCATTCGAAGCCGACCAGGGCTTCGTCGTAGTACAGGTCTCCGCGGAGGAATCGTCGCGGGCGCGTGGTTGCGCACACCAGTTGGCCCAGCGTGGGAACCGACCCGTTGTGCAGGTACGGTGCCTGGGCCCAGATGCCGCGCAGCATGTCCGCCTTGTATCCGTTCGTGCCTTCAGCCACGCGTTTGGGCGTGTCCCGGAAATACTCGTCAAGCCGGGCCTGCCAGTCACCCTTCGCCATACACCAATCGGCACCGGGTTGTCCCGCATTGTTCAGGCCGTAGATGCTGCAGGCCTCTGTCACCAGCGCGGCCAGTCCATAGCGAGAGACGCTCGTGTTGACCATCGTGCGATTCGGATCCACTCCGAGTGTCGAGGCTTGATAGATCGTCTGGTTGCGCGGGGCATGGCACGTCGCGCAGTTCGTCTTGAAAAGTGCCTTGCCCTCGCGCGCCCGCGCCAGGTCGACACTGCTGAAGGGATATGGGGGAGGAGGCAGATTGTCGATGAAGGGGTTCAGTGGCTCATGGATTCGCACGTTGACCATGCGCGGGTCGCCCGTCGCAGAGGCGCCTGAGGCCAAGGTACGCGACGAAGCCCCTTGATTGCCGTCCCAGTTGGCGTGGTAGCGCTCTTGCGCCCAGTTGACGCTCTTGATGTCGATGGGCGCCGGGACCGGGGGTGCCCACGCAGGAATGTTCCTGAAGATCCTGTCGCCGGCGACTTTCGCGTCCGTCACCCGGTCGGTCATACCGGGAGTGTCCACGGGTAAGCCGTTGGCCTTCGAGAATCCCGAGAAGATTGGGCTGTTCGGATTATCTCGACGCACGAATTCCAGAAAGCTGTTGTCCTTGCGCCGCGTGTGGATCGCGACCAGACCTGAGGCGATGCCAAAGGCATCCATCTGACCGGGACGGTTCTCGAATACGTCGGGGAGTGGCAGCTTATAGGCGTTGTTCTTGGCCACGACGTGATAGATGAAATGCGTCTTCACGCCTACGGCGATCAGATCCTGCATCACGCTTGGGAACTCGTCGGCAATCGCCAGGGTTTGAATTTTTCCGCGGGCGATCTGCGCCGGCGACGAACCGTACAGCGTTTCCGGCTGCAGTCGCGCCTTATCCAGCATTTCGGCGTACAAGGCTCGAACGGCGCTCGTATTGGGCTTGATGCTGGCGGGGTTCACTGGAGTTGTGGATGCGGGGTCGAAGCCGGACTCGACCAGCGCCGCGCCAGTGAGCATGAGCAGCTTCGAGTAGTACTGCGCTTCGATCTCCGTGTTGGGCATCCCGGGGAGGGATTTCATCTTTCCTGACACCATCACGCGTCCGACGTGGCAGGCCGCGCACGAAAAGAACACACGATCCATGGTGCCGGGACTCCCGAAGCTCGGTCGGTCCCGCTCCCAGTTCTCCTCCTTATCTGCCGCTCGCAGCTTGGCGATCAGCAGACTTGTGTACTGAAAGACGCGTCGTGCCAGCAGCCGTGCGTCGTAGGTCGTCGTCTCGACCGCAGACAGAGGTTCGAACGAACGCGGGTTCTCGAACGCGAATCCGAACGGCAGTTGCGACTGCCGTTCGCTCGTCGGACGTGCCACGCCGTCAACATAGTCGGACGGGTTTGGTCCGACGCCGATGTGATCGAGCGTCCACGTGGTTCCGGACGTTCCTGATCCCGTCGGCATGATCGCCTCGCGCTTCCAGATGCGAGCGAGGGCGGGCCGCGTCGGGTTCTG
>OBEQ012572465.1_pt1 | contig 11029 bp, 8 predicted proteins | sample 1670901 | NCBI WGS metagenome assembly OBEQ01 (sample SAMEA104232315, study PRJEB22302) | groundwater metagenome | biome: forest; feature: aquifer; material: groundwater | place: USA | collected 2011-08-07 | depth 5.4 m | reverse complement strand
CCTTTTCCAGCGTCTCCAACTCCCGCTTGATCTTATCCCGCGCCCCCTCGCTCACCCCATTTTTATCCAGCACAAAATAATCGTAATTCCACTGCTTCAGCCACGCCTTGAGCTTGAGGATACGGTGATGGGCGTCGGTTTTGTGCATGAGCTTATTCTAAACGATTTATTTATAAGGGGAAAACGAATACAATACAAACTGATAAAATTATTTATGTTTGAACAGTCTTTCAAAAACATCGACGACATCCTGCGCAAAGACTCAGGCGTATCCAGCGAACTGGATTATGTGGAACAAACCTCGTGGATTCTATTCCTGAAGTACCTGGATGACCTGGAGAAAGATAAAAAGACAGAGGCCGCGCTTGCGGGTAAAAATTACAAAGCCATCATCGAGCCAAAGTATCGGTGGGAAGCCTGGGCGGCGCCAAAGGACGCCAATGGAAAATTGGATCATCATAAAGCGCTTGGGGGTGATGATTTAAAAGACTTTGTGGATCACGAGCTTTTCCCTTACCTTAAAAAGTTTAAAAGCACGGCGGACAGCCCGGACACGATCGAATACAAAATCGGTGAAATTTTCAGTGAGCTGAAAAACAAAATCCAAAACGGCTACACGCTCCGTGGAGTTTTAGACATTGTGGACGGCATGCGCTTCCGCTCACAGGCCGAAAAGCACGAGCTTTCCCATCTCTACGAAGCCAAAATCAAGAACATGGGCAACGCGGGCCGAAATGGCGGAGAATACTACACTCCACGCCCGCTCATCAAAACCATCGTCAAAGTCGTCGCTCCCAAAATCGGAGACAAAATCTACGACGGCGCGGTAGGGTCAGCGGGATTTTTGGTGGAAGCCTTCGACTATCTAAAACAGAGCAAGAACCTTTCCACGCGCGACGCGGAATTTCTTCAAAAAAAGACGTTTTACGGGAAAGAAAAGAAGGGTCTGGCCTACATCATCGGCATCATGAACATGATCCTGCACGGCATTGAAGCCCCCAACATCCTCCACACCAACACCCTTGCCGAGAACATCGCCGATATTCAGGATAAAGACCGCTACGATGTGGTACTCGCCAACCCGCCCTTTGGCGGCAAAGAGCGCGCCGAAGTCCAGCAGAATTTTCCCATCAAAACCGGCGAAACCGCCTTCCTGTTTCTTCAGCATTTCATCAAAATCCTCAAAGCCGGGGGCAAGGCGGGCGTGGTGATCAAAAACACTTTTCTATCGAATACCGACAACGCCTCAGTCTCCCTCCGCAAGCTCCTCCTGGAATCCTGCAACCTCCACACAGTACTCGACCTCCCCGGCGGCACCTTCACCGGCGCGGGCGTAAAAACCGTGATTCTTTTCTTCGAAAAAGGCTCGCCCACCAAAAAAGTATGGTTTTACCAGCTCAATCTGGCCCGCAATCTGGGTAAAACCAATCCGCTCAGCGAAAAAGACCTGGCGGAATTCATAGAACTCCAAAAAACCAAGGCCGATAGCGAAAATTCATGGTCGGTGGATGTATCCACTATCGACCAAAAAACCTTTGATCTGTCGGTGAAAAATCCCAACAAAGGCGGCGAGGCGGCCTTGCGCGAACCGAAGGAGATTTTGGAAGAGATGAGGAGATTGGATGAGGAGATAGAAAAGATTTCTAAAAATATTTTTGCAATTTTATGAAATTAATTGAAAAAATTGAAATTCATAGATTCCGTTCCATTTCTGATGTTGAGATTGAAACAGATGAGTTGGTTATTTTTTCTGGTATAAATAATTCCGGTAAATCCAATGTGCTAAAGGCATTAAATTTGTTCTTTAAGGGGGAGTCTGGTTTTGGCAAAAAATATGACTTTGCAAGCGATTATAATAAAGCGTTTACCGGTCAAGCTAGAGGAAAACGTGAAATCAAGATTACCCTACATTTTAGTGGCCAAGGAGATGCAGCCCTCAAGCATCCATTTTCAATCTCACGTTCATTCGAGCTGGGGCAGCAGGGAAGTCAGCCTGAATATTATTCTGAAAATAATGATATTCAGGAAAAATTGAATAAAAGGGATGGGAATACCAATCGTCAATTTACAACATTTTTGAATAAAATTGAATATTTTTATATTCCAGCTATTAGAGATAAAAATTTCGTTCAAAATTTATTTTTACATTTTGAGAAGCTGATTGAGCATGATTCCGAGAAAGAGTTTTCCGAGAAGATTCATGGCCTGTCAGAGGTGTTAGAAAAAAAATCGAAAAATATAAGTGACGATTTTAAAAAATTTATTGGTTTGCCGACACGAGCCAATCTTTCTTCTAAAATTACTGACATTTTAGGCGCTGTGGAAATCAATGTTCAAAGCGGAATTAAAGTGTTGAGACGAAAAAAGACAGGTAAAAAACTTGAAGATATATTCGTAAATTTATTTTCATCTGGTGATGGTATTTTAATGGCTTATCTTGCGTATTTTTTGGCACATATTTGCAAAAAAATTCAAAATAAAAAATTTATATGGGGATTTGAAGAGCCAGAGAACTCATTAGAATATTCAAAGGTGCAAAAATTAGCAGAGGAATTTTACGATAACTTCATAAATAACGCGCAAATATTTCTTACTACTCATTCGCCTGCATTTATAAAATTAAAAGATAAAGAAAAGACAAAATTTTACAGAGTTTATATTAAGCCAAGCGACCAAAAACAACTTTCTGAAATTAAAACATTAGATGTAATAGAAAAAAAACAACTCTCCCTATTTAAAAAAGGTGAAATAGATAGTGAGGAATATCAAAAATTAAAAGAAGAGCTTTATTTTGTTGAGTTTGCGAAAGAAATAGAAGATGCCGTTGAAAGAATATGCGCCGAAGAAAAATTACTCAATGAATCTAAGATAAAATTTGAGCAGAAATTTACTTCATTATTAGCCACCCATCCTTCAAGAGTTTTTGTATGCGAGGATTCATCGAAAAAAACAATAAAATTTTGGGAGAAAATGTTAAAAATGTTTAGATTAAATGATGTTAAAGTTATGTCGTCGAGTGGCTGCACAACTACAAATATAGAAGATTGGGCTCGTGAACAGCAAAAATTAGATCCTAACTATAAACCTAAAATTTTTAGAGAAATTGATCGAGATGGTCTTACTAACAAGCAAATAAAAAAAGTTGAAAGTAGGATCAAAAATAAAATAACAAATCTTTCATATAAATTAGAATTTTTGCCAGTTCATGAAATTGAAAATTTTGCGGTTATAAAAGAAACAAAATTCGATCATAATTTTTGGGAAACTCATAGTTATAATATAAAAGAATCTTTTGAAACTACGGCATCTGAAAAAGCTAAATTGTTAGATAAAATTTTTGGATATAAAGAAAAAGTCTTTCATGGGTCTAGCGGTAATTATACTGCTGTAATGCAACAGATGAGAAAAGATGCCTCAGCAGAATGGAGGAAATTTTTCGGCGGTAGAGAAATTTGTAAAAAATTACTGAATTTCAGTCCTATCCATTATTTGCTCAAATTAAAGAAAAATAGTTTGCCAGCAGAGTTGGCTGGATATATGAAAAAAGTGAAGAAATTTTATGAAAACTAATTTCCAAACAAAAAAACTCAGCGAGATTTGCGATATTTTTGTCGATGGCGATTGGATTGAAAAAAAAGACCAATCACTTGAGGGGATTCGACTTGTTCAAACTGGCAATGTTGGCAATGGTTTTTTTAAGGACAGAGAAGAAAAATCTCGTTATATTTCCGAAAAGACATTTAAGCGATTGAGATGTACTGAAATTCTCCCAGATGATTGTTTGATTTCTCGTCTGCCCGATCCGGTTGGGAGGGCGTGTATTATTCCAAGAACCGGCGAAAAAATGATTACTGCAGTTGATTGTACAATAATTCGTTTTAACAATGTGCTTCTTTCGCAATGGTTTGTAAACTACTCCCTCTCTCAAGAATACCAAAATCAAATTAATAAAGAAGTCGGTGGAGCTACACGGCAGAGAATTAGTAGAAAAAGTTTGGGTCAAATCCGAATCCCACTCCCACTTCTCCCCGAACAGCGCCGCATCGTAAAAATCCTCGATGAGGCGTTTGGGGCTATAGCAAAGGTAAAAGAAAACGCTGAAAAGAATCTGCAAAACGCCCGTGAACTTTTTGAGTCGTATTTGCAGAGTGTGTTTGCAAAGCCAGGGAAGGATTGGGATACAGAAAGACTTGAAATTTTAACTTCAAAGATAGGAAGCGGAGCAACGCCTCGCGGGGGAAAAACGTCATATAAAACAGAGGGCATTTCTTTGATACGCAGTATGAATGTGCATGATAGGAATTTTGTAGAAAAAAATCTTGCTTTTATAGACGATAATCAAGCGAATGATTTATCCAATGTCACTCTTGAAAAAAATGATGTTTTGTTGAATATAACAGGAGCATCAGTTGCGCGATGTTGTTTTTTTCCGGAGGAATATATGCCAGCTAGGGTTAATCAGCATGTTTCGATTATTAGAGCAAAGCAGGACATGATTAACTCTATTTTTTTAAGCTATTTACTTACATCAAGATTTTATAAAAATCAATTACTTTGGATCGGAGAACAGGGCTCAACCAGGCAGGCAATAACGAAAGCACAACTAGAGAACTTTGTGATCTCTTTTCCAAAATCTCTTTCTCAACAAAAATCCATTGTCACCAAGCTCGACGCGCTTTCCGCTGAAACCAAAAAGCTGGAGGTGATTTACCGGCAAAAGCTGGCGGATTTGGAGGAGCTGAAGAAGGCGGTGCTTAAAAAGGCGTTTGCGGGGGAATTGTAATTTGTAACATATCCCGATAGACATATTACATTTTTTTGTAATATGTGATACATCTGTTGCTTTATCCCCCTTTGGTTGACAATCACTTGACAATTGAATATAGGTTTCTTTACAATCGGTTTACAATCTATGTTAACAAAGGATCAAATTCTAAAAATAGCCCGGGAAAAAGGCAAACTTTACTCTAAGAATTTAGTGGAGCAGTTTAAGGTTTCTCGGCAATATACAAATTTTTTAGTTTCTGCGCTTGTTGTGGAGAAAAAACTAATCAAGCTCGGCTCTACAAGGAAGGCATTTTATGTCCTTCCTGAATATGCGCAAGCCCATCAAGAGATATTTCCGCTTCGATACGTAAAAACATTTAAAAATAAAGAACTTGAGGAGCATAGGGTGCTCAGCCAAATAGAAGAAATTTTCCCGGCATTAAAAAATCTTCCTGAAAACGTACGCAGTATCTTCACTTATGCCTTTTCGGAGATGTTTAACAATGCCATTGAACATTCAAAATCCGTTCGGATTGGTGTGGAGGTATCGGTTCCAAACAAGATACTTTCTTTTATCATTCAGGATTCAGGGATCGGCGTCTTCCGCAATGTGATGAAGCAGCGGAGCCTCAAGTCAGAGCTGGAAGCAATCCAGGATATACTGAAAGGTAAAACAACCACTATGCCGAAATCCCATTCAGGTGAGGGGATCTTTTTTACCTCAAAAGCAGGAGATGTTTTTATTCTTGATAGTTTCGGCTATCAGCTTATTGTGAATAATGAAACACCCGATGTTTTTGTAAAGAGGGTAAATAAAATAAAGAGAGGCACGCGCGTGATGTTTAAAATAGCTGCCGCATCAGAACGACACTTGGATGAAGTTTTCAAGAAATATACTAATTCGGCTGGCCAAAACGATTATGGTTTTGATAAAACAGAAATACGGGTGAAGCTCTACACCATTGGCGGCGTGCACATCTCCCGTTCGCAGGCACGCCGAGTACTGTCAGGTCTTGAAAAATTTAAAATAATTGTTTTTGATTTTGATAAAGTTCCTACGGTGGGACAGGCTTTTGCTGATGAGGTTTTTCGAGTGTTCCATCACAAGCATCCTCACATTAAGCTTGAAGTGGAAAATATGGCCGAGGGGGTAAAGTTTATGGTTGAACGGGCGCAGAACGAAGCTAAAGTATCCAAATAACATGAACGAAGCCGAAACACGAGCGGAGCTGATCGACCCCAGGCTGAAAGAAAGCGGCTGGGGCGTTATAGAAGGCTCTAAGGTTTTGCGCGAGCACCACATCACGGATGGCCGAATCCAGACGGGCGGAAAGCGCGGCAAACCCGAAATCGCCGACTATATTTTGGTTTATAAAAATCAGAAAGTGGCCGTCATCGAAGCCAAAAAAGATAAACTGGAGGCCACGGAAGGCGTGACGCAGGCAAAAGCCTATGCTGAAAAATTGCAGATCGCGTACACCTACGCCACCAATGGCAAAGAAATTTATGAAATTCGGATGAAAGCCGGAGAAGAGGAGTATATTGACCAATTTCCCACGCCTGATGAACTGTGGCGCAGGCTTTATTCAGGCCTGGATGAATGGAGAGAAAAGTTTTCACAAGTCCCGTTTGAAGATGTGAACGGCACCAAGGGCGTACGGTATTATCAGGAAATCGCCGTTCACAAGGCGCTGGACGCGATTGCACGGCAAAAACAGCGCATCCTGCTCACGCTGGCCACCGGAACGGGCAAAACATTTATTGCGTTCCAGATCGCCTGGACGCTGTTCCAGACGCGCTGGAACCTGAAGCGCGATGGCGGCCGAAGGCCGCGGGTTTTGTTTCTGGCAGACCGCAATATCCTGGCAAATCAGGCGTTTAATGCGTTTTCATCATTTCCCGAAGACGCGTTGGTACGCATTAACCCGCTGGACATCCGAAAGAAAGGCAATGTGCCCACCAACGGAAGCGTCTTTTTTACGATCTTCCAGACTTTCATGAGCGGGTCAAATGGCGCTCCCTATTTTGGGGAATATCCGCCGGACTTTTTTGACTTTATTGTAGTCGACGAATGCCATCGCGGCGGCGCGAACGATGAAAGCAACTGGCGCGGGATTCTGGAGTATTTTGCTCCGGCGGTACAGCTCGGTTTAACGGCGACGCCCAAACGAAAAGACAATGTTGATACCTACAAATATTTTGGCGATCCAGTCTATATTTATTCGCTCAAAGAAGGGGTGAATGACGGATTTTTGACGCCGTTCAAAGTGAAGCGGATCCAGACCACGCTGGACGAGTATGTTTACACCTCTGACGACCAGGTTATCGAGGGCGAAGTGGAGGAGGGCAAAATTTATGAAGAGCCGGAATTCAACCGGACCATCGTGATCGAAGAACGGGAGGCCAAGCGGGTGAAAGTGGTTCTGGAAGAAATCAACCAGAACGAAAAGACAATTATTTTTTGCGCCAATCAGGGGCACGCGCTTTTGGTGCGGGATCTGGTCAATCGGTTCAAGGAAAGCAAAAATCCGCATTATTGCGAGCGGGTAACGGCGAATGAAGGCGCGCGCGGCGATCAATACCTTCGCGACTTCCAGGACAACGAAAAAACCATTCCAACGATTTTAACCACCTCCCAGAAGCTTTCCACGGGCGTGGACGCGCGCAATATCCGCAATATCGTCCTAATGCGCCCGATCAATTCCATGATCGAATTCAAGCAGATCATCGGCCGCGGCACGCGGCTTTTTGACGGAAAGGAGTATTTTACCATTCTGGATTTTGTGGACGCCTACAAGCACTTTTCCGACCCCGAATGGGATGGCGAGCCGATTGATGAAACCACGGAGAAGCCACGCGAACCCAAAGAGCCCAAGGGACCGAAAGAGCCGCCACTTCCACCCGAGCCACCCGGAGAGCCAAAGAAAAAACTGAAGATCAAACTGCGCGACGGGAAAGAGCGCGAGATCAAGCACATGATTTCAACTTCATTCTGGAATGCTGACGGCAAACCGATTTCCGCGGAACAGTTTTTGAAGAATATGTTTGGCGCGTTACCGGAGTTTTTTAAAAGCGAAAGCGACCTGCGAAAAATCTGGTCAAATCCCGTCACAAGGAAGGCATTTTTAGAGCAAATATCCACACTTGGCTATGGCAAAGAAGAGTTGGAGGCATTGCAAAAGCTGATCGACGCGGAAGACAGCGATTTATTTGATGTGCTTGCTTACATTTCTTTTAACACGCCGCCCATTACAAGAGAGGAGCGGGTGACGGAATCAAAACAAAACATTTTCAATCCTTTAGATAGAAAAGAAAGGGAATTTTTAGAATTCGTACTCTCGAAATATGTCGAAAGAGGGGTTGAAGAGCTTGATGAAGAAAAATTGCCGCAATTACTCAATTTAAAATATCGCTCTATCGCTGACGCGGAAAAAACGCTTGGCGGGGTTGAAAAAATCCGTTCAACCTTTTTTGATTTCCAAAAAGTTCTCTACAGTATAAATTAGCTTATGTCCCAATATTACTCCGGCCAACGCACTCGTAACATGTACGATCCTAAAAGCCCGGAGCCGTTCAAGCTCAGCCGGTCGAAGATCGAGCTTTTCATGAATTGTCCGCGGTGTTTTTACATCGACCGGCGGCTGGGTGTGGGGCAGGTGCCGGGGTATCCGTTTAACCTGAATTCCGCCGTCGACAAGCTTCTTAAAAAGGAATTCGGCAAACATCGTGCCGCGGGTACGCCCCATCCGCTCATGAAGGCCAACGGGATTGATGCCGTGCCGTTCCAGCATGAAAAAATCAACGAATGGCGGGAAAACTTTAAGGGCGTGCAGTTTTTGCATGAACCCACCCGGCTGCTCATCACGGGCGCGGTGGATGATGTGTGGGTAAAGCCCGATGGGGAACTCATCCTGGCCGATTACAAGGCCACCAGCAAGGCCGAGGAGATCACGGGGCTCGATAAAGAGTGGCAGATCGGCTATAAGCGGCAGGCCGAGGTTTACCAGTGGCTGCTCCGACAGAACGGCTTTAAAGTCAGCGACACGGCCTATTTTGTGTATGCCAACGGGGACACCGAAAAGGACGGTTTTGGGAACCGGCTGGAATTCGACACAAGGCTCATCCCGTACACCGGCAATGCCGATTGGGTGGAACCGACTCTGCTTAAGATCAAAAAATGTTTGGATTCGGGCAAACTGCCCAAAAGCGGGAAAGACTGTGATTTTTGTTTGTACCGGGATTGTGTGGAGGCGGTTACTTAGCCATCTCCTCCACCACCCCCCGTAGCTGCGCCAGCTTTTTCACAAAAATCCTCCGGGACATCATCGAGGGGATATCGAAAGCCAGATAAAACAGGATCAGTAGGAGGCGGCCAAGCGCGGTGGTGGTGGGGCACATCCGGCTGCCGCGGATGAAGGGCCCGCAGCAAATTTCCTGTATCAACTTCTTATACTTCTTACACGGACGGACATGCAGGGTAAAAAAGCTACAAAGAGCGATAAGAAGGCATTTCTAGAGTTTTTGCGGAAATTCTTACAAAATATAAATTAATGGCCTATTTATCATATAAATGTAAAAAATATTGACTTTTCTTTGGTATCCAGGTTATAATAAAAATGCTTACAAATTTAACCCAATATCCCATGAAAGACTTCATTGTTAAACTACGTAAATCGGCTGGGATTTCCCAAGGGGAACTTGCTCAAAAGCTGGGCTTTTCGCGCCCCACGCTTGTTGCAATGGAAAAGGGTGAGAGGGATATAACGCTTACTGAGCTTAGGAAAATCTCAGAAATTTTTGACATCCCCGTTGAGATTATTCTTGATGAAGAACTCGGGACATCACAAAAAGTTGATTTGCGGAACTTCGGAGAGAGGGCTTTCAGCAAATTCCATAATCTTATTTTACAATGCATCAAATATGGAGCTGATGAGGATGGTAAAATTACCAAAACCAAATTGGCAAAACTAGTGTATCTTTCCGATTTTGCCAATTATTATAATTCCTTAAAGCCAATTTCCGGTTTTGAGTACCGTCGGTTTGCCAGAGGTCCGGTCGCGATAGAATTTTTTGACATCATTGATAACGATGAATCGGTGAGTGCGGAAAAGAACGGTGAAGCGATAATGATTTCGCTGGTTGAACAGCCAGACGATTCCATCCTCGATAAAGATGAATTGGAGCTTATCAAAGCTATTTGTAAAAAATGGAAAAAGGCTAATACCCAGGAGATCGTGGATTTTACCCACAGGCAAATCCCCTGGAAGGTATGCAAAGATAGGGAGGTTATTCCTTATTCGCTCATCAATAACGAAGCGCCTGAAAATGTTTATTAAAGATTTATTTTTTCAGGTCGAATTTTCTTCGTATGCTGAAGCGCATTTCTGCAAAGACTTTTATAAAAAGTATAAAGATAAAAAATGGGTGGAAACAAAAAAGACAATTGTGGATACCCTGCAGAGAGCTTTTAGGGTACAGGAAACAAGCCTCATTGATATCCTGAAATATTCGCAGGAAGATAGCATAGGAATTTTTAAATTCGATTTTAAAGTGGCCGGCACGCCATTTTCACCCAAAACATCTGGGAATCGGGTCATTTTTTCACTCTGCAATAACACAGGGAAAATCAATGTTTTGCTTGTTTATGGGAAGGATCATTGTGGCAAAAAGCATTCGGAGACGCAGTGGATTTTTGAGCATATTAAGACGAATTTTCAGGAATATCGTAAATATTGTTAACTGCTCCAGGTTCGAGGGGTATCAAAGGCCCGAGCTTGAGGCTGAGCGCATTTTTTTCCTTGACGAGTGAACTTATGTTTAGTATCCTGAGAGGTGGATTTATCATTAGCTTTTAAAAAATATGACCGACAATTCCTTGATTTTATTCGAGAATTTTAAGATCCGCAGGCATTACGACGAAAAAACGGAAACCTGGTTTTTCTCGGTTGTTGATGTCGTGCAGGCGCTTATTGATCAGCCTGATTTTCAGGTTGCCAGAAAGTATTGGAATAAATTAAGTGAGAGACTTAAAAAGGAAGGCAGTCAAGTGGTGACAAATTGTCACCAGTTGAAGTTAGCTGCCGAAGACGGCAAAATGCGCCTCACCGACGTGGCTGACACCGAAACGCTTTTACGCCTTATTCAATCCGTTCCCAGCCCCAAGGCAGAACCCATCAAGCTCTGGCTCGCTAAGGTCGGTTATGAACGCATGCAGGAAGTCGCTGATCCGGAACGGTCGCTCAACCGGGCGCGCGACAATTGG
>OBEQ011167383.1_pt1 | contig 11029 bp, 8 predicted proteins | sample 1670901 | NCBI WGS metagenome assembly OBEQ01 (sample SAMEA104232315, study PRJEB22302) | groundwater metagenome | biome: forest; feature: aquifer; material: groundwater | place: USA | collected 2011-08-07 | depth 5.4 m | reverse complement strand
GGCAGGCGAACGATTCTTATGTTCCGCCATTTTATAAAGGCAAGGCCCTGCCCACGCCGGACAGTGAAGTAAAAGTTGTGGCGATGCCGGAGATAAGAACTCCTTCTGGACTAGCCGATAGTAAAAATATGACTTATGCCTGGAAGAAAGATTACACTAACAATGTGGACGGCTCGGGCTATGGCAAGAACTTTTTTCTTTACACTAATGACTATTTGGATGATTCAAACAATATCTCAGTAACCGCGACGACCATAGACCAACAATACCAAAATCAAGCGAGCCTAAACATCGGCATGGTTCAGCCGAAAATATTATTTTATAAAAATGATAGCCTGCTTGGAACAATTTGGGAGAAAATACTGGAGGATACCCACAAAATAAAAGGGTCAGAAATAGTGGAAGCGATACCATACTTTATTTCCCCAAAAGAAATAAGAACTCCGACATTAGTCTGGAGTTGGTTCATTAACGACAGTCGAGTAAATTTAACGGGCATTAGGAAAAATTCAATGCCATTACAAGTATCCGAGGGAACGCATGGAACCTCTAAATTAAGACTGGAAATTGAAAACAGAGAAAAAATATTTCAGTCAACTGTGAAAGAAATAAATATAGAATTTTGAAATGATTAGAAAATATAAAAATAAAATTTTAGTACTGGGATTGGTGTTAATTACACTGGTCGGACTTTTTAGCCCAACAGTAAAAGCGCAGACTATAACCTACTATGGATGTTCGAAGGCGAATGACCCATCCTGTCCCAGAGGCTCAACCTGCGATACGAGGAGCAGATTTTGTTTAGGTGCAAATGGCGTAGCAGTTACCAAAACCATAAACACACCAGCTCCAACCAGTACAACAAACTATCAGCTTTTAGCTCCGTTGCCTTGCGACCCAAACGCTGTTCCTCGTACTCCTGGATGCGATAGCGCAACAAAAACCATTAAAACTCTTAATACTACTACTGGTCTTGGCGCTTATTTAAATTTAATGATAAAGATATTCATCGGCATTTGCGCAGTTTTGTCCGTGGTGATGATTGTCATGGGAGGAGTAGAATACATGACCAGTGAGCTTGTACACAGCAAAGAAGCCGGCAAAGAAAAGATCATCCATGCGCTTTTGGGGCTTATTATCGCCCTTGGCGCTTATGCGCTACTTTATACAATAAATCCCGACCTACTCAAATCTGATATAAATGTACCAAATGCAGTTGTTACAGTGCCTGCTGATGCCAAAGGAACATGTGTAGTAACAGTAAATTATGTAGAACAAATATACATAAACACTACCAAAGCGGAGTGTGGCCAATTAGTTGGTCGAAGTAATAGTTATGAAGTAATAGTATTTATAAGCTGGACTGAAAATCCAAAATAACAGACTATGCCAAAAAGAAATTTTATACTTTTAATAATAATTCTGATAATAATAGCAACAGCGGTTCTTGTGTTTTTCTATTTCCGAAAGGGACCAACCCCCCCAGTTGATAATGGCACAGGCACTAATTTTAACATCCCTTTTGGTAGTGGTGGCAAGACCAAACCTCCAGTGGTAACACCTCCGACTGAAGTTCCAGTAGTTGAGCCTCCTGTAGTAGAAGTACCTGCGGGGAAACTAGTGAAAATTTCAAGCATGCCTATAGCTGGATTTACTGTCTTTGCAAAAGAAAGGTTGAAAGATACGCCTTTAACTCCTCCCCTTGGGGGAGGTGGGGAGGGGTCTGCAACTCCTAACCCCACCCTAACCCTCCCCAAAGGGAAGGGAACCAAATCCACTGCGCCATTGACAGAATTCATGCCTGCATTGAGATATGTAGACAGAGCCACGGGAAATATATACCAAACTTTCGTGGATAAAATAATGGAGAGAAAATTCTCTCAAACAACCATACCAAAAGTGTACGACGCATACTTTGGCAATAAGGGAGAGTCTGTGATTATGCGATACTTAAAAATAGACGGCAGGACCATAGAAACTTTCGTTGGCGCTTTACCGAAAGAATTATTAGGCGCGGATAGCGCTGGGAACAACGAAGTAAAAGGATCTTTCTTGCCAAATAATGTAAAAGACATAAGTGTCTCCCCAGATGGTAAAAATATATTTTATTTATTTGAGAGTGGAAGTAGTTCGGGAGACACTTTGGTAGGCACAACTCTAAACTTATTAAATAATAAAAAAATTCAAGTGTTCGATTCGCCTTTTACCGAGTGGTTATCGCAGTGGGCAAATAATAATCTAATTACTCTCTCCACCAAACCTTCCAGCAATGTTCCCGGATATGTGTATACCATTAACTCCGCTGGAAAAAATTTAAGCAAAATCTTGGGGAATATAAATGGACTCACAACGCTGGAAGCTCCCAATGGAAAGCTGATTCTCTATGGAGATAGTAATTTATCACTCAATGTTTATCATGCTGATACTAGAAATGTGAGTCCGCTTTCAGTAAAGACCCTGCCGGAAAAATGCGTTTGGGGTAAAGTAAGCGATGTTATTTACTGCGCTGCGCCGAAATCAATTGATTTTGGCCAATATCCGGATAGTTGGTATCAGGGGGAAGTGTCTTTTGGCGACCAGCTTTGGAAAATAGATATAAAAACAGGAAATGCTACTTTGTTGATCGACCCAGTCACGATTAAAGGCGGAGAGGAGATTGATGGCATCAAGCTCGGAATGGATGAAGGAGAAAATTATTTATTTTTTGTAAACAAAAAAGATTCTTTTCTTTGGAAGCTGGATTTGAAATAAATCACCATCCCTGACCCCAGTATGAGAGAATCTACTGGGTTTTTGTATTTAGGAAAGCAAAACTTAGTAGAATGCACAGATGAGATGCGGCATGGCATACCCGGACCCTGTCGCTCGAGAGAGAACGACTCCAGGAGGATTGCCCCGCATCTCTTCTGTGCACGAACATGAGCATATAGCGGATGGTCAGCCGTAAGGCACATGACTCTCGCATACTGGGGATTCAATTCATGCACGCTCACCCTCGAAAGTGAGATTACAAGTTTAGCGAAAAAGAAATGACAACAACGCAAAAACAAAGTTGTATGTTCGTCGGTATCGATGTCCACAAGGACACACATACCGCAGTCGGTATTTCTCCATACGGAGAAAAATTGTTTGAAATCACGGTCGGTAATTACAACCCTGATTTCAAGAAACTGGAGGAAAAAGTCGAAGAAATGAAAGGTGTACTCTCTCCATACATCGGACTGGAAGATGTCCGGGGATATGGCGAGCGGTTAGCGGAATATTTACATGAGCGATATCCGGTCTACCATGTGCCCTCCATATTGGTGGACAAACTCCGTCAAAACGCAACGCATCCAGAGAAAAGTGATTCTCTGGATGCGTCTGGGGTGGCAAAAGTCATGATGAATTCCATCGACAGCCTCCTTGCGTATACAATATCGCAAGAGAGTAGGAAAGCCAAGCAGTTAAAGGAAATATCGATAGACAGAGAAGACCTCATTCTTGAGAGAACCAGACTAAAAAATCAAGTGCATACGCTCTTGTACAGAATATACAACACCGAGTATGAACAGAAATTCAAAGATCCGTTTTCCTTAAAAGCTCTACGATTTTGGAGAAATGCAAAACCAAAATGCGATCCATTTCTGTTGAAAACTATGAAAAGAAAAGTCAAAAGAATTTTGAATATTCATGTTGAAGTTGTTGATATCGAAAAAGATATGAAGTCATTACTGGATGCTGGTGGTTACACCATACAGACAGCTAGTGGTTGCGGAATGGTGCTGGCTTCCACCATCATCGGAGAAATCGGCGACATCAATCGTTTCACTTCTCCCGGAGCATTGTCTAAATATGCGGGCTGTTCTCCGCGAGAGCGGTCGAGCGGCAAGAAAACAAGACATGTGAAAACACGAAGTGGAAACAGAAGATTGAACTGTGCTTTTCACCGCATGGCGCTTGCGCAGATATCCAGAATGGGTAATGATATGGCTAGAGCATATTTCAAACGAAAGATATCCGAAGGCAAGTCAAAAAGTCAGGCCCTCGTCTGCCTCCGCAGACAAATGGTGAATATCATTTGGATGATGCTGAAGCACAAAACCATTTACCGAAATGCTTGACTTTTTCACATAGCGGATCTTCCTCAACAAGGAGGGGAGGGTTTCCTCTCCCCCTGAGAAGGGGGAGTGCCTGAAAGGCGAGGGGGTCAGAGCACCCCAACATATTTAATTACTACCCGACGAGTCGGTCCGAAGCCCACCGATTCAGTTTTAAGGTCAGTGGCATTAGATAAAAATTCGTGGACCACCCTGCGCTCAAAGGCAGACATTGGGTCAACTTCTATGTTGGATTTAAAATATCTGGCCCTCTCTCCCATCATGTGCGCTACCGCGCGAATATTTTCCACTCGCTTTTTTTGAAAACCGTTGATGTCGATCAGGATAGAGGACTCAAACCCCTCCCCAGCCCTCCCCAAAGGGGAGGGGGAAATTAAAGTCTCCCCCTTTGGGGGAGGTTGGAGGGGGTTCTTGCCTTCCACTATCCTGCGCACGAGATGATTTAAAGCATAAAGCGCTTCGCCGTCATGCCCTGTAAAAAAATGCGGCTCGCTAACTTCGACGGAAAACCATGTATTGGTCGGACTTTCTTCTGTAATTGAAATTTCTGCCACTATTACTCCGGTTTTTTCAATTAACTCCTTTATTAAATTTTGGATTTTCTTTTTATCCATAAAATTAAGAAAGTTTCTTTGGTGATTCTTTTTCTTTTATTAAAATCTTCACTTCGTCATCCAGTACTTTCTTCTCTGTTTTATTCACATAAATCTGCTGACCTACAGCAAAGATATTACTCGCAATCCAATATAATGCAACCGCGCCGGAAATACTGTACGCAATCCAAGTAATAAGTAAAGGTAAGATATATTTCATTTGCATTTGCATGCTTTTAGCAAGACTCTCTCCGAAAGAACCGGTTGGATTAGTGACCGGCTTTGGTTTTGGCATAAAATGCGCTTGAAAATATTGAGATACCCCAGCCAAGATTGCTAAGGGCAGGCTTTTCCCAGCGAGATCAATCACCCCCAAAAAAATCATGTTGATTTTTTGGGGAACATGGATAAAAGAATAAAGCATTCCACTTTCAAAATTTATGCCCTTGAAGAAAACATAATATAAAGCAAAGATGATAGGAATCTGAATTAAGATTAAAAAAAGGCTGGAAAATGGATTGGTCTTGTGTGTTTTGTAAAGTTCAAAAGTTAGTCGCGCTTGTTCTTCTTTGCTCGCCCCGCTTTTTTTTATTTTATCAAGTTCCGGAGCCATTATGCTCATGGCAGCCTGATTTTTGATAGCTTTTTGAGAAAAAGGGAAAAGAATTAATTTAACTAAGATTGTAAGAATAATCACTGCCAGCCCCACATCTCCGCCGGGAACAATAGAAACTAAAGTTGCCAAAGCGTTGATTAATGGCTTATATAAAAGGGCGTTCCAGACTGTATGAATCATAACCCCATTCTATCTGAAAACGCGAAAAAACACCAGAAAATACTAGAAAATATCAATTAATTTTAACGAGTATACTTTTAATTTCACTCTCGAGTACAGAAATATCGTCTTGGTATTCCCGCCCGACCGAGAGGCCTCGGCCGTTCGGGCGGGTTTTAAAAATAAAAACTCCGGTCACTCCGACAGGGGATAGAGCTATATATTTTTCTAAAGCTCGATACCCCCGCCTTCGAAGCAGATTTCTTTTGACAGCCAGCTTGGCGACACTTTTCGGCGCAATAAAAGAAATTTTTATTTCTTTACTGTTATTCTTAACATATTTAAAAGTTAGACTAGGAGAATTCAAAAATTTACCTTCTTTAAAGATTCTTTCAACTTCTTTGGTAGATACTCTATTCTTTTTAGGTAGCATGCTTGTCCCGCCGCCGGCGTGGAATTAAACACTGAGCTTCTTCCTTCCTTTTTGTCGTCTTTTTTTAAGAACCTTCCTGCCATTCTTAGTGCGAGACCTAACCAAAAATCCATGGCTTCTCGCTCTTTTTCTTTTTTTAGGTTTGTATGTGAATGACATAGGCTCAGCTTATAACAAAAAAAATAAAAATACAACCCCCTAACCCCCTTATCAGGGGGACTCCGAATTTTTCCTCCCCTGACAAGGGGAGGCTAGGAGGGGTTGCATTATCCACATCTTATCAACAAGTTTAGTAACTTTTAGCAAGTATCCAATATTTAGCAAATAGTATAATATGGAACAATGAATATGAATCCAAAACAACTTTGGAAAAATTGTTTAGTTGAGATTGAATCAGGCATATCAAAGGCGAATTTCAGCACCTGGTTTAAAAATACATCTATTATAAAGGAAGACACAGGTATTATTTATATTGGTGTACCGAATGAATTTGTTCGTGACTGGCTTATAAATAAATATCATAAGCTAATCACAAAGACTATCGCCGACGCTTATGAAAACATGCGCGCAGTGGAATATGCCATCATTAAAATAGAAAATACCGAGAAGGCTGGCAGGGAAGAAGTAGTGGGGGTAAATGAGCCTTATATAAATAAAGAGTTGCCGTTAAAAGATCTGTACATAAACCCAGAGGATAATTTGAATCCACGCTATCATTTCAACTCTTTTATCGTCGGAGCTTTTAACGAGCTTGCTTATGCCGCATCCCAAGCAATCATCGATAATCCCGGCACTAAATATAATCCATTTTTTATTTATGGAGGCACTGGACTCGGTAAAACTCATTTAATTCAGGCTGTAGGAAACTCCATAAAGGAGAAGTACCCAAACAAAAAGGCTCATTATATGACCTTGGAGAAATTCGCGACTGACTTTATCAGCTCTCTGCAGAGCAATAAAGCGAATTCCTTTAAAGAAAAATACCGCAAGTATGATCTTTTGATCATCGACGACATCCAGTTCATCGGTAAAATGGAAAAAATTCAGGAAGAACTTTTTCACACCTTTAATACTTTCCATGAAAACAATAAGCAAATTATTTTTTCCTCTGATAAACACCCCAACTACATTCCGGAGCTGGCCGACCGCCTAAAATCTCGTTTTGCTGCTGGGATGATAGTAGATATATCTCCGCCAGAGTATGAATCTCGTATGGCAATTTTGAAAGTAAAACTTCAAGAACTAAACATTGATCTTGATAAAGATATCATTGAATATGTTGCCTCGTCTGTGGAGGGTAATATTAGAGAGCTGGAGGGAAGCCTGAATATCATCGTTTGCCAATATCGCTTGAAAAACAGACCCCTAACGCTCCCGGAAGTTAAGAACTTGCTTAAAAACAACATGAAGCCTAAAAAGAATATGGCCATCAAAGATGTTGTGAAAATAGTCAGCGAGTATTTTAAGCTGGAGGAAGCGTCAGTTTACGAAAAAACCAGAAAAAAAGAGATAGTAAAAGCAAGACAGGTGGTAATGTATTTACTCCGAGAGGATTTCAACGTATCATATCCTTTGATTGGACAAAAATTAGGCGGGAAAGACCACACAACAGTAATTCACTCCTGCTTAAAGATTAAAAACGACTTGAAAAACGACCCACAACTTTTACAAGAACTAGAGCAAATACGAATTATGTTCAAGTAATCAAAAGTTATCAGACTTTAATTAAAATTAATAACAAAAAATAACCTATAAATTATAGATAAAAAAAGTTATACACTTATCAACACACTTAATAGTATTAATAGATTATAAAGAAAAATATATAAACATATGAAACTAGAATGTAAAATTGAAGAAATTAAAAATAAAATTTCTCAAGTAGAGAGGATTACAGGCAAGAATTTAACGCTCCCTGTTTTGAGTTCGATTCTTTTAATTGCTTCCGGTAAATCTTTAAAACTTAGAGCTACGAACCTAAGTTTAGGTATTGAAGTTGAAATTCCGGCAAAAATAGAAAAAGAGGGAATCGTGGCGATTTCTGGAAACGTTCTTAATGGTATTTTTTCTAATGTTTTTCAAAACGAAAATGTTTTTCTGGAAAATGTTGACGGAAATCTACTTATTAAGACTAAAAAAAGCAAGATAAAATTAAAAGGTCAGCCGCACGATGACTTTCCAACTATACCCAGAGTTGTAGGTACAAGTTTTGACATAGAATCAAAAAAATTAACTGAGGGCATAAAGTCTGTTTACTACAGCTCCTCTGTGTCGGATATAAAACCTGAAATATCAAGTGTTTTTATGCGTACCGACGAGGATAATTTAGTATTTGTTTCCACCGATTCATTTAGGTTGGCGGAGAAAAAAGTTAAAGTGAAAGGACTGCCGGAAATTCCCGGGATTCTTATTCCATTTAAAAACATTTCTGAAATCCTGAGGGTTTTTGGGGAATCCGCTACGACTTTAAAAGTCTGTTTTAATAAAAACCAAATTTCTTTTTCTTCAGATAATGTTTATCTGACTTCGCGAGTGATCGACGGAGTTTTTCCTGACTACCGTCAAATTATTCCCAAAACCTCTGGCACTAATGCTGTCTTGCTCAAGCAAGACTTGCTGAATGCGTTAAAATTATCAAACATCTTTTCAGACAAATTTAACCAAGTGAATCTGAAAATTTCCCCAAAAGAGAAAATTTTTGAGCTTTCCTCCGCCAATAACGATATCGGAGAAAATAAAACATATTTGGATGCGGCTTTAACTGGAGAAAATATCGAGCTTGGATTTAACTATAAATATTTCCTAGATTGCCTCCAGTCAATTACTACGGACAGTGTCTCCATAAAGTTCTCCGGCGCGGCAAGCCCGCTCGTGGTCTCTCCAGTTTCTGATACATCTTTTATTTATCTCATTATGCCGATGAATAGGTAAAGTTCCTCCCCTCCTTTATAAGGAGGGGGTAGGGGGTGGTGTTCTACTGCCGTACTTTGAAAGTTAAAGCAGTCTCACTTTTGTTATAGGCGCTATCATAGGCTATTATTTTCAGTTCGTTTTCGGCTTGCAAGTTTTGCAACTCCGAAGGCGTAAAAGAAAAAACAAAAGGAGTCCCCGAAGTTCCGACATAGGCATCATTTATAAAGATATCTATTTTCAGAAGCGGGTAAAAACCGGAGCTGGAAACTTTTACATTTATTTTTTGACCAGGAAAATATGTTGTGGATGTGTTTGGTTCGATAATTGAGATGACTGGTTTAGCTGCGGGAGTGTGCACATTATCTGTCGTGCTTGGCTTATTGTATAAAGTTGTAATTCCATATTTTCCGCTATTCTGCGCCCACCAATTTTGTACTGGTATCTCCCAATGATCAAACTGTGGATCATTTGCAGGATTCACGGGTGGTGACCCAAGAATATTATTTCTATCCACCCAATAAAGAATTGAATGTACATTGGTCAACACTTTTTCTTCGGTAGTTTCCGGCGGGGTGTCGGGACCCGCTAAAAGGCCGGAAATTTTATCTATAAAAAAGTTTTCATTGCCTTGCCAGAACCCGCGTAGCGCCGGTTTTACTATTTTAGGGTCCGCGTCTAAATTTGGCTTTTCAAATTTTTCATCTGGTAGAGTTTTCAGCGCTTCATTTATAAATTTATTCCAAATCGGTCCGGCGACCGCCGCTCCTCCTTTTTTCATAACCGTATTATCATTATTGCCAGCCCAAACACCCACAACAATAGACGGGCTGTAGCCTATCGTCCAAGCGTCCTTATTATTATTCGTCGTTCCAGTTTTTACCGCCACATCTTTGCTGGGAATATAAAGAACGGAGTGCACTCCAAAAGTAGGCTGCCGCGCTTTTTCATCAGAGAGAATGTCTGAAATTGTCAAAGCTGTATTTTTAGATAAAACATCCTGTGGTTTTGGAGCAAATTGTTCTAAAATTTTTCCGGTGGCGTCCTGAACTTCTAAAATTCCCGTGTACGGATTTCTTGTCCCGTCATTTGCGAAAACCCCGTAAGCTGATGTCATATCGAGGAGAGACACTTCTCCGCCTCCAATAACCAATGTAAGCCCATATCGACCAGTATCTCCTAAAGTACTGATGCCCATGTCTTCCGCTGTCTTGAGGGAACTCGGAAGTCCCGCTAGATAAAAAAGTTTTACTGCCACAATATTGATTGACTGCGCGAGCGCGTCTCGCAGTCTCATCGGTCCGCGAAACTTGTCATCGTAATTTCTGGGCATATAACAATCTTTTTGATTGTGTCCCGGCAGAGCCTTTCCCAGAGCATCGCAGGTCGTTTGGAATTCTGTAGGCAGGTCAAACAGCACGGTATCAGGTCTAAAGCCCTTATTGAAAGCCGTAGCGTAAATAAAAGGCTTAAAAGAAGACCCCGGCTGCCTGCTGGCTGTGGCGACATTGAAGTTACCATCTATTTCTTTATCAAAGTAATTTCTCGAGCCTACCATTGTCAAAATTTGTCCTGTTTTTGGATCAATAGCTACGAGGCTCGCGTTTTTTCCGTTCCAATTTTTTTCATTTTGTAGCGCGCCTTCTTTTACGATTTGCTCCGCTTTTTGTTCCAAGTCGTAATCCAGCGTGGTCGTAACTGTTAGACCCTTGTTCACCATATCACTCCCATATTTCTGTTCAAGATAGTCTTTAATAAAGAAAACAAAATGCGGCGCCTTGATGCCAGCTGTTGCTTGAGGGATAAAAACGATTTTTTCCTTTTTTGCGGTACTATAATCTTCCTTTGTTATAAACTTGAGCTCGAGCATTCTAGAAAGCACTAGATTTTTTCTTGCTTCCAGTTTATCTTTATTTTTTCCAAAAGGGGAAAGAGCTGTCGGAGATTGTGGAATGGATGCCAAATAGGCAGCCTCGGCAAGAGTCAAATCTATGGCATTTTTGCCAAAATAAGTTTTACTGGCTTCTTCTATTCCATAAACAGTTCCACCGTAAGGAGCTTCGTTTAAGTAGTATTCCAGAATTTTATCTTTTGGTATTGAATTATCGATTTTAATCGCCAGTACCCACTCTTTTATTTTTCTAGTATAAGATTTTTCCGAGGTCAGGAGGGTATTTTTCACTAGCTGTTGAGTGATCGTGGATCCCCCTTGAGTTTT
>OBEQ010781508.1_pt1 | contig 11029 bp, 14 predicted proteins | sample 1670901 | NCBI WGS metagenome assembly OBEQ01 (sample SAMEA104232315, study PRJEB22302) | groundwater metagenome | biome: forest; feature: aquifer; material: groundwater | place: USA | collected 2011-08-07 | depth 5.4 m | reverse complement strand
TTTTTGTCGTCCTGCTCCGTCTTCATTTCGGGATGCGGCGCGCCCGTGCCGACGATTGCGATGGACACACCGCCACCACCGCCCATAAATTGAAAGCCGTATTTCTCGCACTCCTTTTTTAAATTGTATGTTTTATTTTCCATTTCACCCATATTATATCAAAAAAATCGGCATCCGTCGAGTATTAACGCGAACAATATGGTGGTGTAGAATTTTGAGTGAACACTTATGCAAAAAAATAAACGCACGCTCTACGTCATTGGTGGTAAGGCCAGGGTTGGGAAAGATGAAGCTGCCCAAAGATTACGCGAGCTCAGATTGGTCGGGGTAATAATTTCAACTGATTCGTTGCGCTCTGGCGAAGCTGACCCCGATATTGCCGCATGGAGCAGATGCCTTGATATCATACGGAGCATGGAAAATATTGAATTCGACTGCGGTATAGCCGTTGCGGGCATTGCAGCCACACCTGAGCGAGTTCACGAGCTTGAACGAACGCTAAAAAGCTTTATAGTGAAGGCGATGTTTATTGGCTACGGCAACGAATCTTACGTTGACGCTATTCTCGAACACGCAGAAAACCATAAGGAAACGGATTATATTTATTGGGAGGAGATAAGACGAAAAAACGCAGGAGAGAAAACCCACAGAGAAGCTATGCCAGGGGAGGTGGCGGGGTGCGAAGATTTGAAACGACGTTCAGAAAAATACGGATATGAATATTACGGAGCAATAAAACAGCGGACCATTGAGGAACATATCGGAATCGTCATCGATAAATTATTTAAAAATCCCGCGTAGGTATTTACGAGACAACTTCTGGCGCCTCCTCAGTTTTCTTTTTGAGAAAATAAAATGCTGTCGGGAACACAACGATAAATACGCCGATTGATGGTGCGGCGTAAACGATTGCCATGCCTGTATTTAGAAGAATCGTGAGAATAAAATTGAGCACGTTCATAATCCACGGCACGATGTAAAAACCCATGACAAACATGAGTCCATACCAAATAACTGTTTTCAAAGCGTTATACAGCTCTCGCATTCGCAGAAAAACGACAAAAATCATATAAAGCACGTAATAAAATTTCAGCTCATATAGAATGTAACCCAGAGAATCGAAGACTAGTCCGCTTAGGATGCGAAGCGTGAGCGTCGGCTCAGGCAAATGAACCTCCTGTAGCGCAAAGCGCCTTCCTAGTGCGAAGCACAGCAATCCGACCGCAAATGCCGCCGCAAGGGCGACCATCGTTGCTTTAATGACTTCCTTCTTGTACTCCGTGATAGCTTTTTTGTGCCAGGGCTCCTGCATGGACCCATAATACGCTCCGCGAGATACTTCCGCAATTGCAGATTACAGTTTGGTTGTTACGAAAATTACTAGCAACACCATGCCAGCGCAGAAACAGACCGCGCAAAGAATTCCAGCCGTGGCGAGAACTAAAGCTTGTTACATTCGGAGAGGCCCGCCCTAGCACACCAATCTTTTGCCGCTTGGATGCCAAAATACTCTTTCAGACAGGCCGTAGCAAACGTTCCAGACGGACAAGTTTTGACGCCGCAAGCAGAACCAGGAGAACATGCATATTGAAAATCTACTTCGTCTAGTGTCGCGCCACCCACCGTGCCACTTTGATTAAACGGGGCGATGACAAACGGAATTACGGTCGGCGGAAGCGAATTAGAATCCCAAAAATCGACGCCCTTCGTAGGCTGTTTATTCAGAAGGAACTCACTTTTAGTGGGAGCTATGATGGTCGTGCCTAACAAATCAATAGTGAGGTCAATTGGTTTGTCTTTCGTGAAAATGCCGCCGAGGTAAGTCGTTAAATCCGCGTTCAAACTGTCGGCAGATGTTCGCGCCGCATTTAGCACTCCGCCACTCGTCCCATAAGAAAAATAAATAAAATGATTGCCACCTTCGTTTACTTTTCCCGTAGCGTGAATTTGTGCTATTGAGAATTTTCCGTTGAGTACCAAACGAATCGCCTCGTTTTTATATGTGCTTGAGTTAGTCAAAACATCAGAAGAAGCCTGATACGGACTGGAATTCAACCTAGTGGACGTAGCGAGCGATGCTCCACCCGCAACCGTCGAGGAAGGAATTGCAACCACGGGCGGGGTTACCGTCCCGACTTCTGGCGACGTGCCCCTGCCCACGTTTCCCGTTATCCAAAGAACAAACAATAGGCCTAATATGCCGCATAAAATTGCGGTTATCCGACTTATCGTTTGTTGAAGAATTGTTTTATCCCACATTTTCATAAATATTTCTTGGTTTATATCGCGTCGACGAAAACCAAGACGAAATCGTATCAAACACGCCCTGAAGATAGCAATACCCCGCCACGCCGACAACAATGAGCATCCCCAAGAAAAACGACGACGACTTTATGGAAATTCTTTCATGCATGTCTCCCAAAAACGTTTCGTATAAAACGAGCGCAAAAAATGTACAAAAAATTGTGCTTGCTACACTCATTTTCAGGGATAAAAAAATAAACGCCCAATCCATCGCCCAGGCCGCATCTATGTAGCGCCTCAGTTTTTCCTTCTTCTTTCTTTCCGCTTCCATGTAAGCCCGATAATAGCATTGGATTTACGAATCGGCAAGTGTGGGATTATCGCCATTTTTCTCTTCTGGGGGTTCGACATGTGATGCAAGGTGCGACAACGAATCCTCCTCTCTGTATCTTGTGATATTTACGGTGATGCCGCCTTCGGTCTCGACCTTTCGCTTGCTCAAGTCAGGGAAGAGTTTTCTGAACATTTCCGAGAGCACGCGGTCGTTGCCAGCAAGCCCCTTCGAGAGCCACAAGTCTTTCAGGCTGTATTTCCCACTCTTTATTTTTTCTTCCACCTCGTCACGACTCATCTCGCCGAAAAACATCTCCCACAGCAAATCCGCATCCATGTTCTCCTGATACGCGGATTTACGCCCACCACCCCTGTTACCTGGATTTCCGTTTGGATTCATGAGTTTAGACTGTTCCCGTAACCTGTTCCAAAACTAGAGCGGTCGTTACACCGTTATGTCATTCACTATATAGCCCTTTATTTTGCTGAGGGAGCTGGGCGCGACCCCTCGTGGCATCGACCATTGCAAAAACCCTGCTCCACTGCAAAACCGTCTTTTCAAAGGTGTTCCATTCAATTCCCTCTACGCGCACAAACGGAAATAAAAAATGCTCTTGCGGCATTTTTTATTTGCGCCCGTTATTGTTGGGATCGAACGCCGGAATTCAAATTTCCAGCAGGAAATTTGAATGAGGCGGTGGCCAGACCTTGCGCGAGCGACGGCGAGCGCAAGAGTCGCGGCCGATCCCTCGAGCGCGCACAAAAAGATAACGGCGTGGAAAGGTCCACGCCGTTTGCGATTAAGTCTGATTCAAAAATCTCAGCGACTCGATTCGGCCAGTATCTTCTTTACGGCTTCGCGGTCCCGCCTTTCTTGCTCGGTTCTTTGTTTGGTTAATTGGTATTTCTGTTCTTCTTGTTCGGTTTTCCAACGCGCCTCTAAGAGCAACCTCTCTGTTTTGAACTCTAAAAGTTTTACAAAGACGTTACGGTCTATGAAAGTGAGCGTGCCCCTGGGGCAGAATTTTTTATTTCTCTTTTTACCCGGGATATGGCGAACAAGAACTCTGTCGCCGTCTTCGCCCATAAGCTCCAAACTGTCCGAATAGTCGATCTCACAATCATCGTTGAATCTTAACTTCCCCGCTCCATTCAAGTTCATAACTCGAACGGAAATGGTCGGACAATGTCCCAACGTCACCCCCGTCCTACAGTCTGAAAGGATAGAGTTGACTACGGGAACGATTTCGCCACGCTTCAGCGTGGTAGTTTGGCTGTTTTGATTTTGCTCCTCGATTTTGACCTCGGCAACAGACGTAGAGGCAAGTTTTGATCCTCTGCGTTTGAGAGAAGGAAGAACGATAAATACAAGAACAACGCCCACTACAATCGCAACAACTGCGGCTCTTTTCATGGAACCATCCTTTTTTATATCAAATAAAACCTGACCGAATTATAATCGATATTGTTTTAAATGTCAACACTTCGGCTGACTCCCGCCTAAGCGGCGAGGCTCGCTTCGGCAAAGCGGCAGTATTAATGGTGAGCCGTGTCGAATCCATCAACGCCCAAAACGCCCTGCGATTACGGAGTGTTGAGTTTATAAAAATTCTCAAAAAGCTTGGCTACAAGTATGGGCCCCGTGCCGCCGGGAGTTGGTGTGTAAAAACTAGGTTTTAGGTTATAGGTGTTAGGTTTTAGAGACGAAGAATCAAAATCTCCAAAGATTTTTCCGTCCACAAAGTCGTAGCCGAAATCAATTACGCCGGCTTCCGGTTTTAACATGTCGGGTTTGATTATTCCCGCCTTGCCGACACCGGAAATCACAACGTCTGCCTCTTTCAAAATTGAAAGGTCTGCGTTTCTGCCGAGTACGATAAGTTCCCGCGTTTTTCCCATGAGCCAGGACGCAATGGGCTTTCCTACCAAAAGCCCTCTGCCGACGATGGCGATTCTCGTAGTTTTAAGTTCATAACTTTTAAGTAGCTCTTCAACAACGCAAACTGCGGTCGGCAAAACCGGATTGCGATCCGCGTAAAATGCTCCAAGAGCTCTTTCGCCCAAAACATCAACATCTTTCTCGCGCGGAACGACATTCAAAATATAATGCTGATTTATGTGCTCCGGCAGAGGAAGCTGAATAAGCGCCCCGCCGCAAGTTTTGCCGTTCACAACCTTGCCAACCTCATCGCGCAATTCGTCGTTTTTTAAGCTCTCGGAAAAAGTATACAAACGGAAATCAATTCCCAACTCTTTGGCGATCTTTTCTTTTTGTTTCAAAAAACTGATGGACGAAGGATTGTTGCCGACCAAAAAAGCCGCCAAAAACTTCTTCGGCTTCGACAACACTTTCAATCTTGCCAAAATTTCCTCTGCTATTTTTTTGCCCTCGATAACCATAGTGATGGTTTTATTTTGATTTATTTTTAGTTGTTGCTTTTTTGGCAACAATATATTCTGTGATCTTTCGGAGTTCGTTGTAAAGAGGGTGGTGCTTGTTGATGTAAAAATATTTTTCCCGACCACTTCTTGAAGAAATAAAAATTCCATGTCGACTAAGGGCGTTCAGCTCGCGGGAAAGCGGTGCCGCGCTGAACGAAAGCAAGCGCGACAACTCGCGGACATAGTGCCGCGTGCCATCATTCGCGAAATAATATCCAAAAAGTGCGCTGTGGAGTTTTGATTTGAAATTGATCATATCGATATTGATAGCCCGAAGTTGATAATCTCAACTTATTTACCCGGCGGTTTGAATTTAACCTTACACGCTTGTTGCCAAAAAAGCAACAAGCGCTAACAGACAATACTTGTGCTTTGTTGTGTTTAGAGAAGCAACAAAAATGGCGCAACGTGTTTGCGTTGCGCCGGAGAAAACTAGAAATCCGAGTGTGTCGTCAGGTCTTCTGCGTCTCCCGTCGCATGAAGTCTTCGAATTCCATCAGATCTTCCATTAGTCTCGTCGCGTCAAGTGACACAGTAAAGGCCGCCGTCATCAGGTCCGGCAAGGCGTCATAAATTGGCTTGACGAATCTGAGCGGAAGCTGATCAACGTTGTCCGCCGCAATATTTTCGAAAATCAACTCGTCTTTGCGAGTAAGCCGAACTTCCAAGTCTCGAATTCTCCCGGTTATGCCTGAATTCGGGCGACATATCCTCAGTCGGTAATCAACACCGTGAAGCGAAACGGGGGCGCTGCAAATATAATCGGTGCGAGAAGTATCGCTTGTGCGGTGAAACTTCCCAATCGCTTTCGTCAAAATACCTAGAACCAGGCCAATTTCTCTTTTCATTTGATTGGCTCTTTCGGAACCCTTAATTAGGCGCTGCAGGTCTTCGTGCGTGTAAACCTTGGGCGGCCCATCGTCTTCGCGCATCTCTTCCTCCCGTATCCGGGATCAGCCTATCGGCTATTCCCTTGTGAAGTCGGCGGACTATCGTCTGCCGCTAGGGGCATTATAGCATAAGAATCTGGAGATTGCAAGAACAAAAGAAATTTTTAACGTCCCGATGGAAATCTCTTGCAAAGTTTTTTCACTTCTCTTTTGATATCTTTTCCGTTCGACAAAATCCCATTAATCAGCCGCGCAACTTCTTTCATCTCTTTTTCTTTCATTCCTCGGGTCGTGAGTGTCGGCGTGCCGAGGCGGATGCCAGAAGGGTCCATTGGCGGGCGCGAATCATACGGAATCGTGTTTTTATTTACGATAATCCCCTGGGCCTCAAGACGGGCGCTCGCTTCGCTGCCAGTTATGCCGCGCGACCAAACATCCACAAGTAAAAGATGTGTGTCCGTGCCGCCCGAGATAACGCGCCAACCAAGTTTTTTTAGTTCTTCGGCAAGCGCGCGGGCATTGCGCACGATTTGATGCGCGTATTTTTTAAACGCCGGAGACGCGGCTTCTTTAAGAGCTACTGCGGTCGCGGCAATTTGATTGACGTGCGGCCCGCCCTGTAACCCCGGGAAAACCGCGCGGTCTATTGACTTCGCGATCGTTAATTTTTCATTTTTACCTTTTAACTTTTCATTTTTGCTGAATATCATCGCGCCTCTCGGTCCGCGAAGAGTTTTGTGCGTGGTTGTTGTAACAACGTCCGCGTATTTAAATGGGCTTGGATATGCGCTACCGGCAACAAGCCCAGCAAAATGCGACATATCAACCATTAAATAAGCGCCTACCACGTTGGCGATTTTTCTGAATTTTTTGAAATCAATTATCCGCGGATAGGCCGTGAAACCGCAAACAATGATCTTTGGTTTCTCACGCCGCGCGATGCGCAAAATTTCTTTATAGTCCAAAAGTTCTGTTTTTTGGTCAACGCCGTAATAAACCGGCGTCCAGAATTTTCCCGTGGCCGAAACTTTGTGGCCGTGCGTCAAATGCCCACCCATATCAAGCCGCATGCCCATGATTTTTTCTCCTTGTGGGACGAGTGCCAAATAAACCGCCAAATTCGCGGGAGAGCCGGAATATGGCTGAACGTTCACACTCCAATTTTTGCGATCCGCCGGCTGGCGGAAGAAAAGCTCTAGTGCCCGCTTGCGGCAAAGATTTTCCACTTCATCAACAACTTCGTTTCCGCCATAATAACGCGCGGCGGGATATCCTTCGGCGTATTTATTTGTAAAAACCGAACCAAGCGCGCGCAAAACATCAGCCGAAACAATGTTTTCCGATGGAATTAAATTAAGCGTCTCGTTCTGACGCCTGGTTTCGTTTTTAATTAATTTTTCCAAAATATTGTCGCGCATTTATTTAATTCTAGCTTATAAGTTCAAGAAAAATGAAATCGCACTATAAATAGTGCGATTGTTCATTTGCGCGATAGTGATATTAAAAGTCGGTTCAAATTGCTCCGCAAATTCCTGCGACGAAAAAGACGAAGGCGACCAGAACGAACACGTACGTTTTCTCGGTCAACGATTTCTGCGCTTGAACGTTAAGATTATCCGTAAAACAGATCTCCAAAAAGGTAACGAAGGCGAGGAAGGCACAAAAGAGTCCCGCGCCGAATGCGACAAACAAGAAAACAGATTTTGCCGACAGGAAAAGAGCGAATTCTGCGAACATATCGCGCCTACTTTGTTTTATTGAAACACTCTACGATTACCCTATAACGGCCGCGGCAAATATGCAATAGCAAGTTTCTTCAACAACAAACTCAAAAAAAATTAACCTTCGCGCACCTCTCTGTCCAAGTGCATCTGCGGAATCATCATCTGCGGATTCCAAGTTTTTTCAAGTTCTTCAACTTTATCCGAGGCCTGATATTTTCCACCTTCCTTCGCGTAATCAAGACCGCTTCCCGACGGAGCAACTTCATAAAAAACCATTTGGGCGATACGACGGCCGACGACGAGTGGTATGGAAAAATTTTGCGAATTATTTGTTACCTCCATCGTCCAGCGGTTGAAATAACCAACGTCGCCCCAGCCGGCGTCTTTGCAGACCTCAATAAAATTTCTGCCGAGAGATGATCGGGCGTACATCTTCGCCACGCAAATTTCTCTGCCGCCGATAAATTCGTTGGTGTGCGCAAGAATTGTTTCTTGGGGACCAAGCAGAATAATTGATGATCCCTTCTTGATATTCTCTAATTTTCTCCCGACCCTTTTTTCAACATCTTCTACTTGTTCGGCCTCAAAGGGGCCTTCCCAAACGAATTTCGTTGAGGCTTGATCATAAATATTGTGCACTTTTGAATTGCCGCCCGGAGCTCTTTCCCGCCAATACCAATTGCCCAAAGTTACATCATAACTTGTGGTTTTTAAATTCCGATCGTCAAACGGCTTGATGACAACCGTGCCGCGTTCCATATGTTTAAGAATTTGGTCTCTTGAAAGAAGCATCTCAATAGTTAAATACGATTTTAAGGAAAAAGAAATCCCCGCGCAAGAAGCGCGAGGAAAATGTCAGTATTTTTTGGGGTTCAGCCTGCACAAAAGCACATAGAGAAGGGCCATAAACCAGAAAAACGCTATGCCGAGCTCTGCCCTGAAAAGCCAGGGGTTTTCGTGTGAAATGAATCCGGGAATAGGAGAATCAACGAACGGCCAGAAATATTTGTGGGCGTGGGTTGTGTGGGTCAGCCAATCCACGAACAAGTGAAGCCATATTGCTCCCCAGCAAAAAATTTCCAGGCTTTTGCTTTTAAAGAAATATCTTGCGAAAAGCAGAATTAAAACCCAGAAAAAAATGGAGTGGAAGAACTGTCCTAGCCAAATAGCGGTTGCGTAATGTTCAACGCTGGAAAATAAAGCGCCGGCGGCAGGAGGATGCTCGCCCCTTAAAAGAAGGGCGAAAAAACTTTCTTGAAGCTGCCAAAGACCGGGCAACTCCGGAAGTTTTTTAATATATTTTATCCATTCTATAAGGCCGGCAGTAACGATCGGTATGTCGGGAAAAACGGCACCCAAGTAAAAAAAGAAGTGCTCTTTTGTTTTCCACTTGCTTTTAAAAATCCACGAGAAAATATTTGCCAGACATCCATGTGTCGGTGTAAGCACAAAATTCTCCCGAGAATCACTATCTAGAATTATACCAATACCAAAAACCGCTGATTTAAAAAGCTTCTAGCTACACCCGCCGAACGTGAACGCATATGCCCGCAATTCCTCGTCGCGGCAGTAAATTTTGAGTTCGCCCCGCGGCGCGTTTTTTGTGTGATCGTGCGCAATATCTTTCGGACCAACCAGGTTGTACATTTTTGCTTCAAGAACATCTATGTCGCGCAAGTGCTTGCCGTTAAGTTCCACCCTTACCTTCGCCGCCCTCTCGCCTGTCGCCCCCATAACCAAATTCACCTCCGTCGCTTCAAAATTCAAAACTATATAATCTTCGAAGTTATCCGTTTTTTCTTCGTGCTCGATATACTCGGAAAAAACTTTCCAGCGCCCGTGATGGTTCCAAATTTTTCCCGCACGGCCGCGCATTGAGCCTAAATAGATTTCTTGCGTTGCGGGAAAGCAAACCCCTCCCGTGCCGGCCGCGCCCCCCAAGACAGAAGGCAGCTTAAGTTTCGGATTCAAATCCAAAAGAGCTTTTTGTATCGCTTCTTCCGTTTCACGATATTCACCTTCTCCGGCATGCTCGTAAACTATCTGCCCGTCTTTATCCATTAAAAATTTATGTGGCCAGGCGTTATTGGAATACAAGCTCCAAACCTGATAATCGTTGTCCATCGCCACGGGATATTCAATTCCGAATTCTTTTATTGCCCGCGCAACATTTTCAACGTTTTTTTCAAATTCAAATTCCGGTGTGTGCACGCCGACCACAACCAGCCCCTTGTCCGAATATTTCCGGTGCCAATCCATAACGTGCGGCAATGTGCGAATGCAGTTTATACAGGAATATGTCCAAAAATCCACCAAAATAACGGCTTTCCCGCGAAGCTGTTTTGTATTAATAGACGACGAACCGGCGGGCAAATTAAACCATCTTAAATTATTCGGAAATTCGGGGGAACGCATTAAATTTATTATCCCACATTAAAAAAAAGAACGCCCCTCTTGAAAGAAAAGCGTTCGTTAAGTTTGTGTTTTGCGACGGCTTAGACGGCGAGTTATCTCGCAAGCGACATACAGCGCAGCCCAGAAACAAATCGCAAGCGTGATCCACCAAGAAACAATGGCTCCGGTCGCTATGAGAATATCTCCGGGGCTTATGTAGCCCGTTCCGGAAAAAACGATTACTCCCAGACGATCCGACTCTTCAACCCTGATGTAATCGGTCAGATATTCGTTAACGCTGTCACCGACAACGCCGGTTTTCGGTAGATCTGCGACAACTGGTTTTTTGAAATTGCTGACGTCGTTGCGATAGGTTTCGATTTCTCTGATGTTGTGAGGGGCAATCGGCATGTTCGAATTGTTAAGCCACTGCGGAAGCTCGTTTGCTGCCATGCCTAAAAAAATAAGCGCGACAAACGAGAAAAAAGACCTCACAAGGCAAGAAAGAACAATCGGCCACGATCCGCGCTTAATTCTCTTTTCAACAAGCTTGTGGCGAATGAAAATGACAACGCAAATAAAAAGTAGCGCGATGAGAAAGTTCATTCTTGCGGAAAAAATGGCTGGCCACAATCCTTTTTGCCAAACATGAAGCCATGGCCACAAAAGGAAATTGATCAAGAACTTTTCCATGGCTCCCTCCTGTTTGATTTGAATTCCAAGCTTCTGCGTAAATTATACAGCAAAAAAATGAATTCGTCAAACGCCGTGAGGCGAACCGTTTTCACGACATCGTCTTCGTTCACTTCCCGCGCTTCAATCTTGCTCCTCGTCGGTCGCGACAAGCGACCTCGCTCGGGACACTTGAAAATCTAAATCCCGCCTACGCGGTGGGAAAGATTTTCTAAGTGGGTGCCTAACGGGAATTTCACACACTCACTCCGTTCGCTTTTAAAAACCCTCGGTTTTTAACTCGTCCCTCGACTTCGCTCGGGACTTTTT
>OBEQ010637933.1_pt1 | contig 11029 bp, 10 predicted proteins | sample 1670901 | NCBI WGS metagenome assembly OBEQ01 (sample SAMEA104232315, study PRJEB22302) | groundwater metagenome | biome: forest; feature: aquifer; material: groundwater | place: USA | collected 2011-08-07 | depth 5.4 m | reverse complement strand
AATGTGCCATCTGGAAAGATTGAATATCTTAATGGACAGTATCATAATTATGGTACGAATAATTTTGAAGAAAAACCAAAAGGAGCTCAGTCGTCTAAAGCAAGATTTTATAAATCAGATCATGGTATTTATTTATTTGAGTTGCTCGAAGCCCATGCCGCAATTGTTCCAAATCCAAAAGAAGTTTTATAGGAATGATTTCAATTTAGTTAACCATTACGTCTATATTTATATTATTTTTTAATTATGATACAATACAACCATGCAATACAACTTTTCAAATTTTAAAACAAATCTTAAGAAAGTAGAAGATTTTTTGGGTAAAGAATATGCCCAGTTAAATATTGGCCGAGCATCGCCTATGATACTCGATGGGGTAACAGTAGAATCATATGGCGCATATGTTCCACTTAAAAATGTGGCAGCTGTGTCTATTGAAGATCCGAAAACATTACGCATTGCTCCTTGGGATAAGAGCCAAATTAAAGGCATTGAAAAAGCAATTGTTGCTTCAAATTTAGGATTATCCGTTGCGACTGATGATCAGGGGATCAGGGTTATTTTTCCACAATTAACTACTGAGACAAGACAAACTCTTGTAAAAGTTTTAAAAGAAAAATTGGAGGAACAGAGGATTACAGTACGTCGAGAACGTGAAATTGTTTTTCGTGATGTAGAAGCAAAAGAAAAAGAAGGAAAAATTACCGAGGATGAGATGTTTAGTGCAAAAGAAGAATTACAAAAAATTATTAATGAGACCAATGGCAACCTAGAAGCAACTTTTGAGAAAAAAGAAAAAGAAGTAATGGGGTAAATAGATATGAGTGTCGTAATTTTTATTGTTATTTTATTAGTTTTAGTTTTAGTTCATGAATTTGGACATTTTTTTACAGCGAAAAGATTTGGAATCAGGGTGGATGAATTTGGTTTTGGTTTTCCGCCCAAGCTATTTAGTTTTAAAAAGGGGGAAACCGAATATAGTTTTAACTTATTGCCCATAGGTGGATTTGTTAAAATTTTTGGAGAAAACGTTGACGAGGCTGATCTCGTAGAAGTTGGATTTTTAGATAAAGAAGCAACTTCTGAGAAAATTGAATTAGCAAAAAGAAGTTTAATAAATAAACCAAAGTGGCAGCAAGCATTAGTGCTTTTTGCTGGAATTTTTGCTAATTTTTTATTAGCTTGGCTTTTATTTTCTTTTGGTTTTATGTCTGGGCTTCCCACTTCAGTTGGTAGTGAGATAGCCGGCTATAAACTTTCCGATATTAATTTAGTTATCACTTCTGTTTTAGTAAAATCTCCTGCCGAAAAAGCTGGACTTCAAATTGGCGACAAAATAATAAATATAAAAAGCACTGAAAAAGAAGGTAAGAATAATTTTACGAGCGATGTAAATCCTGAAATTATCAAGTCTTTTGTGGTTGGAAGTGAGGGAAAAGAAATTGATATAGGTTATACGCGAGGAAAAGATACTGAAATAAAGTTTGTAAAAATCATTCCGACGCCAAACGTAATAGATGGCAAACCAGCGATAGGCATATCTATGGATCAAATAGGAACAGCCAAATTGCCCTTTTTTATAGCACTTTGGGAAGGAATGAAACTCGACCTACTTATGACTAAAAACACTGCTATAGGGCTTTTTACGCTTATTTATGATGGTATACGCGGTAAAGGTAGTTTTGCTGAAGTTACTGGGCCAGTCGGCATGGTGGGTATAGTAGGAGACGCTTACCAATTTGGTTTTGTTTACCTCCTATCTTTTGCCGCCTTAATTTCGATAAATCTTGCAATCATAAATTTGCTCCCATTTCCGGCTCTTGATGGCGGACGACTTTTCTTTTTGTTGATTGAAAAAATAAAGGGCTCACGCATCAATCCTAAAATTGCCAACACAGCGAATATGATCGGTTTTTATATTTTGATTTTGCTTATGCTTGTCATCACTTATCATGATGTAGCTAAATTGTTTTAAAATGAAAAAGATTAAAGTTGGCGTACTTTTTGGTGGTAAATCAGCGGAACATGAAGTATCTATAAAATCAGCCCATAACGTCATCAAGGCATTAAATAAGAAAAAATACCGGGTAATTCCTATAAAAATATCCAAAAATGGTAAGTTTGATTTTTCTGTTATAAAAAAAGCAGATGTGATTTTCCCTGTACTCCATGGGCCATTTGGAGAAGATGGAAGCATGCAAGGATTTTTAAAAATTTCAGGCGTGCCTTTTGTGGGTCCAAGTGTGCTTGGTTCAGCAGTTGGGATGGATAAAGATGTGATGAAAAGACTTTTTAGAGATACAGGCATACCTATGGGTAAATTTATTACTTTAAGAGCAGGTGATGAAGTAAATTTTACTAGAGTAAAAAAAGAACTTGGCTTGCCGCTTTTTGTTAAACCCGCCAACATGGGTTCATCGGTAGGAATAAGTAAAGTACGAAACGAAAAAGAATTTAAAAAAGGAATTAGAGAGGCATTTAAGTTTGATACAAAAATCATCATTGAGGAATTCATAGACGGACGTGAAATTGAATGCGCTGTCTTGGGGAATGATAATCCGATGGCATCTGTGCCCGGTGAGATTATCGCGAATCAAGAATTTTATTCTTATGATGCAAAATATATGGATGGGGGGTCAACTGTAAACATTCCGGCAAAGTTGTCCCCTAAAACAAAGAAAAAAATTCAGTTATTAGCCATAAAAGTATTTCAAACTCTAAACTGTGAGGGAATGAGTCGTGTAGATTTTTTTCTAAAGAAAAAGGCAAAAAAGAATACAGAAGTTTTAGTAAATGAAATAAACACGATTCCCGGATTTACTAACATAAGCATGTATCCGAAGTTATGGGAAGCAAGCGGTATTCCAATACCGAAACTTTTAGACAGGTTGATTGAGCTCGCAATAGAGCGTTTTAAAAGAGAACAAAAATTAAAAACCACAGTAAATTAAATGAAAAAGAACAATCAATCAATTGGTGTTTTTGATTCGGGGGTAGGAGGACTTTCTATACTTATTGAACTCAAAAAAATGCTGCCGAATGAAAATTTTGTATTCCTAGCTGATCAATTATATGTTCCCTATGGAGAAAAAACAAAAAAAGAATTAGTGAATAGATGTATTAAAATTACTGATTATTTTATTAAACACCATAATATAAAAATGATGGTCATCGCGTGTAATACTGCCACTTGTGGCGCTATTGATGAGCTACGAGAAAAATATTCATTTCCAATAGTAGGAACCGTTCCCGCTATTAAGCCTGCTACCGAAAAAACAAAAAATGGAACTGTGGCTGTTATGTCCACTCCCTCAACTTCTAAAAGTGAAATAATGAAAAAGCTGATAAAAGAAAATTGTCAGAACATAAATGTGTTAAATATTGGCTGTAAAAATCTTGAAAATATCGTAGAAAAGGGAAGTTTAAATAGTACTGAAGTTAACAATTTATTGAAGAGATATTTAAAGGCAGTTGTAGATTCTGATGCTGATTACCTTGTTTTAGGTTGTACTCATTATCCTTTTCTTAAAAAACAAATACAAAAAATACTTGGTTCGCGTATTAACCTTATAGATAGCGGAAAAGCTATCGCTAAGCATACAAAAGCACTGCTTTTAATTCATAATTTTAAAAATAAAAAGAAGAAAGACGGAAGGACTTTATATTTTACTACAGGAAATTATAAGCAATTTGCAAAAGTTGCTACGACGCTGTTAAAAAACAAGATACAAGCCAAAAGCGTAAAGATCTAGATTTACCATGATTAATTTGCTTTTTATCAATTTTTATACTAATCTATACATATGTCACAAGATAGACTTATAAAACTCGGTTGCGGAACCTGCAAACGTATAAATTACTGGTCCAGCAAGAACAAGAAACTGGTCACTAAAAAAATCGAGTTAAAAAAATATTGCAAATGGTGTCGAAAACAGACCAAGCATAAAGAGGTTAAGAAATAGATTTTCTATACTTTTCTGATATACTAAAGACGGCCGTTGGTCGTTTTTTGTTATATTAATCTTATAAGGGCGATTAGTTAAGTGGTATAACTTCGGTCTCCAAAACCGATGTCGGGGGTCCGATTCCCTCATCGCCCGCAGAGTTTGACAAATTCCTAAAACGCAGTATTGTAAAAGAAGTAAATGTTTCTTGAAAATTATAAAATCGCCATAGCAGAAAGCATTTTTAATATTTAGAATTTTTTCTGCTGTGGCGAAAGCCAAATACAACAGCACAGGCTAGTCTCGAAAAGACGTGTCTAAAAAAGGAGTAAGCGAAAATGAAAAACGGTATCAAACTTCTCTTAGAACCAGGGACCAGGGTGCGGGACTGGATCAGGTTTCAAACACTGAATGTCGAGATTGGCCGAAAGCAGGTCAATGGAAGGGATATACGCTTCGTTAAGATTCACAACGGGGAAGCGTCATTCATTCCTGGCGGTAACGTCGATGTGAAAATGCCCGGCTCTTCTGAATTCCGGGTCGCGTTTCAACCGCGGGAGGTTTTGGAGATTCGCGACCTTAAAGAAGATCTCATCGAGCGTAATCACTATCTCTGTACCGAATGCTTTACCCTCACCGGCAAGAGGGAGAATACCCAGGATTACGATTCGAGTATCATCGCCACTGGTGCGGATAATCTTTTCAAGTGCACCCAATGCGGACATCAGTGGAATATAAACAGATGAACCCTATGCACTACCAATCTTCTAAAGAGCCAGCTTACGATAACATCAACGGCTGGCCTTTTTATTTTCTTTTCATAATAGATATTCGAGCATCCTCTCAGATTCGGAGCAAACTAGAATTGACAATTTCCTTAAACGCGGTATTGTGAAGGAAACATCTGTTCCTTAAAAAATAGCGAAACTCGCGATAGCTTTTAACGTATAAAATAAACCTTTGTAAATTAAAAGCTGTGGCGAAAGCCAAATACAAACAGCGCGGACGAGTCCTTAAAAGACATGTCCAAAATTGGAGGTTAAAATGAAAGTTATTAGAATGAAAGATATTTACCTCATCGCTATCTTGGTGGTTGTTGCCCTCATCGCTACCAACTTCATGACGGAAGACAAAGACCTAATTTGGTGTTTAGCCTTCGACCGGATTTTATTCGGGTCCATGGCGATTGCAGTCTTTGTGTTAGTGCTTGCGGTCATTACCAAAATACGTGAGGACTAGCCAATGCCTCCGTGCACCCGAGCCCCACAGAATTCAATTCTGCTTGGGGCTCGCACTTTTTATACAAGTTTTCCTTCCATAAAATAGGTTCGAACATCCTCTCAGGTTCGGAGCCAGTAGATTAACCTTGACTATTGCACTATTTTCTTGTTATACCTACATGGTAATCATTTCAAGTTCTTTAACAAGAGTCACTATGAGACAAGCTTTTTGAGCCTTAGTACTTTAGGACTCGTAAATCTTGTCTTATGCGGACAAGACGTTAATTGGGATCGCATTCCCATCATCCTGTCGCTTAGAGATAACTTCAAAGAGCTAACGGAAAGGAGCAAACATCATGAAATGGGCACAAGTTCCCGCTGGTGACATCAATGCTGCCAACCAACGTCTCTGGGGCGCGCTTGACGATAGCGCCGACGAAGTCGCAACTCGCATCAAAACCGACCCTGCATTCGTTGCGGATATTGCGAAATTCATAGTCAGTTTTTTGGGGGCTAACTCCAAAGCCATGACCAGTTTAAATCCGCAATGGCTTCGTGCCCGCGAGATCATGGGTCGAAATTTCTTTGGCATCGAGGAGGCGATCAAGCACTTTGGGGTTAAACCCTCGGAGGAACAACTCGCTGTTCTCGGTAAAATTCCGTTCTCGGAGGACGTGCTCACGGCGTGCAAGGACACACACGTTCTCGTTGCCATATTTCCGATGTCAATCCTCGACGTCCGAAGTATTGTCAAAGAGCTTGCCGACCAGACCTTGTTCTTCAATAATCAAGACTGGTACAACAAGCAGGAGTTCGCGAACGACAAAGGTGAAGTCGGTTGGAAGTTGATCCGCAAGGTTCTTATCGATAATTCGACGTCAAAAACGTGGAATGAACAGCAAGCGCTTCTCTCAAAAGACGAGGAAACACCCAAAGCTCAGGTCGTGGTTTACACCATGATCAGCCACTTCCTCGCCACCGGTGAGCGTCTGTTCGAGAAGGTCTACGTTCGTTGCGTTGATCTCGATTCGAATGGCGAACGCGTCGTCGTTGGCTATTTCGTTGCCAAAGGTATCATCATTAAATTCTGGGAGGACGATACTCACTGTGACTACGTAGGCGTCTTGTCTACCAGGAAGTAGGTCCTGGAATTCTTGAGGGATTGGACCTCTTAAATACTTGAGTCGCCGCGCCAATCGTAAGGCGCGGCGACTCTGGGGAATGATTCTTAAATATCAAGTAAATCTTTTTAAATGAACAAATAACGAACCGCGAGGTTCGTCAGACCTCGTGAAAGCTCTGCTTCTCCCGAGGTTTTTCTGTTTTTATACAAGTTTTTCTTGAATTAAACAGTTTCGAACATTCTCCCAGGTGCGAAAGACGGAACATTACTTCTTTATATAAACAAGGAAGAATTTGAAAAATTAGAACTTAAAGCTCAATCTAAAATTCAAGGCGAAAATTAATTTTTTTTGACGCATCAAACCATTTAATTTGCTTATCTCGTTTAAACCAAGTCATTTGACGTTTAGCATATTTTAGAGTTTCTAAAATTACTTTTTCTTCGGTGGGATTATTATATTCAAAACCGAATTCTTTTAATCTTTTAGCTGTTACTCCAGATTTTTTTAGTTTTTTAATTTCATTTAACAAACCATCTCTAAACATTTTTTTTACCCTTTTTTCTATTTTCTTTTTTAATAAATTTTCTGGTAAATACAATCCAATTTTTATAAATTTATATTTTGGTTTAACTTTTATAATTTCAGGAACTTTACCAAAGGCTTTAGCTATTTCAATTGCTCTTATTAACCTAACTTTATTTTTAGAATCTATATTTTTAACTCTTTCAGGATCTAATTTTTTCAAGATATTAAATAACGTGGTTGTAGATTTATTAGAAAGTTCTTTACGAAGTTTCATATTCGGTGGAACTTCTGGAAAAATTATGCCTTTCGTTATGGTGTCTATATAAAATCCTGTACCTCCGCAAATAATTGGAGTTTTACCTCGGAAAATTATTTCTTTTATCTTTTCTTCTGCTAACTTTTTGTATTCAGCAACAGTAAATTTATGTTTTGGATTTGCAGCATCAAGCAGATGATGGGGAATACCCTTCATTTCTTTTTTCGTTATTTTACCAGTACCGATATCAAGACCTTTATAAACCTGTCTGGAATCAGCAGAAATTATTTCGCCTAAAACTTCACTTCGTGAAGTTCGGCCGACCGATTTTTTAAATCGGTTTAGGCCGTTAATTTTTTTAGCGATTTTAACAGCCAGATTACTTTTGCCTGTGGCAGTTTGCCCAAGAATTACAATTACTTTTTTCATCTAGATTAACGAATTATTTTAATATCCGCGCCAATAGAGTTTAATCGCTTTGCTATTTCTTCATAACCACGATTAATCATATAGACATTTCGGAGAATAGAAGTACCGCTAGCTCCTAACATTGAAATAAGAATAACCATAGATGGTCGCAAGGCCGGAGGACAAACTACTTGAGCTCCCTTAAGTGGTGTTCCGCCGTTTATATAAAGACGATGTGGATCGGCTAAGGTTATATCTGCCCCTAGGCGATTTAATTCTGTTAGATATATAGCGCGATTTTCATAAACCCAATCATGAATCATCGTTTGGCCTTTTGCCCGAATGGCAATGGGCACAAAAAAGGGAAGATTGTCTATATTTATTCCGGGATAAGGATTGGAGTGGATTTTATCAGCCAATGCTTTTAATTTACTTGGAAAAATCTCAATATCTGCGAGTTTGGTCCGGCCATTGTAAGAATAATATTTTTTTAAGATTTTATATTTTAAATTCATTCTTTTTAATTTTTCAAGTTCTAGGGCAAGAAAATCAATCGGGCATCTTGTTATGGTAAGCTTTGAATCTGTGACGATACAAGCTGAGATAAACATCATAGATTCAATCGGGTCTTCGCTATTCCAATATTCAACATTTTTATTTATTTCTTTTACTCCGTGAACAGTCAGGGTAGCGGTACCGATGCCGTCTATTTTTACCCCTAAAGCTTCAAGGAAAAAACATATTTCTTGAACCATATAATTTGCGCTGGCAAAAGAAATATTTGTTTCACCCGGGATTAGGGCTGCTGCGGTCAAAACATTTTCGCAAGCCGTGTCTCCGGATTCATACATTGCAATCTCTGCGGGTTTTAATTTTTCTGCGCTTATTTCATAATTTTGTGAAGTAGTTTTTATTTTTACCCCTAATTCTTCTAAGGCATAGGTATGCGCCGCGATAGTTCGGCTTCCGAGATTGCATCCCTGCGCGTGAGGTAAAGAAAACGAGGAAAGTTTATGAATTAAGGGCCCTATTAGCATTACTACAGAACGAGTTTTAATAGCCGATTCAATATTTAGGTTTCCTAATTTAAATTTTTTCGGAGGTGTAATTGTTACAGTATTTTTGCCTTTCCACAAAACTTTCACGCCGATACTTTCCAGAATTTCAATTACTCTATATACTTCTTCAATTCTTGCAATACCGTGAAGGGTAGTCGTCCCGCTATTTAATAAAGATGCGCAAAGAAGCCCGACAGAGCCATTTTTGGAAAAATTGGTTTTTGTTGTTCCATGTAACTTTTTTCCGCCATTCACCAAAAAGTCAGTGGAAATGCTATGTTGTATTTTTGTTTTTTTCATTTTTCTGGTGCCCAGGGAGAGAATCGAACTCTCATGATGTTGCCATCAATAGATTTTGAGTCTATCGCGTCTACCAATTCCGCCACCTGGGCATTATGGGCAATTCACATATTCTACACACATTTATACTCAAAATCAATTATTAAAAATAAAATTTTTATGCTAAAATAAAACAATGTCTAATTTATATTCCAATTCAATTTTCTGGATTGACACCGATAAAATAAAACCAAATCCCTTCCAGCCAAGACGGGATTTTGACGAGGCGCGATTGCAAGATTTGGCCGACTCTATAAAACAATATGGAGTTCTACAGCCACTTATTGTTTCTCGATTAGAGGTAGAAAAAGAAGGAGGCGATGGATTGGTGACAGAATATGAATTGATCGCTGGAGAACGAAGGTTAAGAGCTGCTAAATTAGCTTTAGTGTTGCAGGTGCCGGTTGTCATCCGCACTGGAGATACGGCTATAATGAAACTTGAGCTTGCCATAATTGAAAATTTGCAACGTGAAGATTTAAATGCCGTTGATCGTGCTCGGGCTTTTTTACGATTAGTTAATGAGTTCAAATTCACACATAACGAAATTGCGAAAAAAATGGGTAGAAGCAGGGAATACGTTTCCAACTCTTTGCGAATTTTGAGCCTGCCGGAAGAAATTTTAAATGCTTTATCCCTAGGAAAAATTACTGAAGGGCATACCAGGCCGATTCTGATGCTCGTAGACCATCCCGAAGAGCAGATGGTTTTATTTAAGGAAATTTTATATAAAAAAATTACTGTGCGAGAAGCAGAAAGACTAGCAAGAAAAATAGCTTATGATCGCGTGCGCAAGAAAGAATTTATGCCAGATCCAGAAATCTCTGAATTAGAAGAAGAATTTCAAGAAAAATTAGGTACTCGTGTTCACATAGATAGAAAAGAACTAGGCGGACAAATTAAAATAGATTTTTTTTCCACCGAAGATTTGCGGACGATTTTGGATTTAATCCATAAGGGTGAATTTGAAAAAAAACTCATAGACGTGCCTGCGCACGCAGGAATGCTAGAAAACCATATTGCCAATCTCTCTACTAGTGAAACAGAAAATAATCCTGAAGAAGAAGCTATGGGGGCTATTGACGACAGAACAAAAGAAGAGGTGAAACAGGATGATACTGATTTATATAATATTTCTAATTTCAGCGTTTAAGAACGGCCGAAGGACTTAAGTCTAGATAGTAAGCTGTGTTTTTCTAAATATGATTTTATATGTTTTTTAGCAAGGGCTGTTTTGGTATGTAGAAGCCATTTACTAGACGGTCTCGAATCTTTTTTGGTTACTATTTCCACAATATCTCCATTTTTTAATTTTGAAAAAATCGGCAACATTTTAGTATTTATTTTAGATGCAAAAGTATGATTTCCGATATCAGAATGTATCGCATAAGCAAAATCAAGCGGAGTTGAATCTTCTGGCATATCTATCACATCTCCTTTTGGAGTAAAAATAAAAATACGATTATTAAAAAAATCCATTTTAAGGTGATCAATAAATTTTTTTGAATCACTTGGAGCATAGTTTAATTGTTTTAATTCTTCAATCCACTTAAATTTATTTTTGTCATTTTGAGTTTTCTTATTACCTCCTTCTTCCTTATAAGCAAAATGCGCAGCAATACCATAAGCGGCCTCAGCATGCATTTCTTTTGTTCTTATCTGAATTTCTGCAATTCCACCCAAGCCAGTAAAAATAGTCGTATGAATAGAACGATAATTATTTGGTTTTGGTACAGCAATATAATCTTTGATCCTCCCGGGAAGGGGATTCCAGATAGAATGAATTAAACCCAAAACCTTATAACACTCTTCCACGGTATCAACGACAACCCTAAGCGCCACCATATCGTAAATTTTTCCTATATCCATGTCGTTTCTCAAAAGCTTTTTATGTAAACTGTACTTGTGTTTTATTCGATAATTAGTTTCGATAAGTTTTACTTTATTTTTTTCTAATTCCTTTTTTAATTTTTCTCTTACTTCCGTAAGATGTTTTTCATAAGATTATTTTTTCTCCTTAATTATTTCTTCTATTTGTATATATTCTTTTGGAAAAGCATTAGGAAAATCGGCAGCTTCTAGCTCACCTTTCAGTTTTCCCATTTCGAGAAGATTTGCAAGTGACGCATAAACTTCTATTGATTCGATTGCTATT
>OBEQ010895336.1_pt1 | contig 11030 bp, 7 predicted proteins | sample 1670901 | NCBI WGS metagenome assembly OBEQ01 (sample SAMEA104232315, study PRJEB22302) | groundwater metagenome | biome: forest; feature: aquifer; material: groundwater | place: USA | collected 2011-08-07 | depth 5.4 m | reverse complement strand
TGCCGGTTGCGTTTCATTCGCTCGGCGCCGATCAAGGCCCGATGGCCGCACGCGCGATCATGACGACCGATCTGTTCCCCAAGGAATCGGCGACGCGCACCCGCATCGGCGGCCGGGACGTGACGATCGGCGGCATGGCCAAGGGCGCGGGCATGATCGAACCGATGATGGCGACGATGCTCGGCTTCGTGACGACGGATGCGGCGGTGCCGAAGACGCTGCTGGACCGCGCGCTGCGCGAAGCGGTCAACGACACGTTCAACGCGATCACCGTCGACGGCGAATGTTCGACCAACGACTGCGTGATGCTGCTGGCCAACGGCGCGAGCGGTGCGTCGGTCGATGAGGCGACGTATGGCGCGTTCGTCGGGGGGCTGACCGCCGTCTGCCGCGAGCTTGCGCTGGGGATCGTGCGCGGCGGCGAGGGCGCCACCAAGCTCGTGACCGTCGTCGTGACCGGCGCGGCGTCCCGTGACGAGGCGCGCAAAGCGGCGAAGGCGATCGCGAACTCGCCGCTCGTCAAGACCGCGATCCACGGCGCCGATCCAAACTGGGGGCGGCTCATTTGCGCCGCGGGCCGGGCCGGTGTCGCCTTCGAGCTGTCGCGCGCCGCGGTCGTCATCGGATCGATCGTGCTGTTCAAGGACGGGACACCGCACGACGAGGCCGCCCCTGCAGCAGCGGAGTATCTCAAGGGCACGGAGCTGACCGTCTCGGTCGATCTCGGCGCGGGCCATGCCTCGTCCACGGTATGGACCTGCGATCTGAGCGCCGAATACGTGCGCATCAATGCTGACTACCGAACCTAACGACCACGGAGGACACGGCGGACACGGGGAGGCGATCCTTCAGGCAAGGCCGCCCCTCCGCGTCCCCAGTGTCATCTGTGGTGGAGCGTTATGACAGACGCCACGATCACGAAGCGCAAAGACTTCCTGTCGGTCCTCGACTTCGACGCGGCCGATCTCGAACAGTGCCTGCAACTCGCGGCGCAGGTGAAAGCCGATCGATCGCTGGGACGGCAGGCGCCGACGGCCGACGTCCTCAACGGGCACCACGTCGCGATGCTGTTCGACAAGCCGTCGCTGCGGACGCGCACCACATTCGAGATCGCAATCCGCGAGCTCGGCGGCCACCTCGTCGCGCTGCAGGCGGACGTCGCGCTCGGCCGGCGCGAGCCGGTGGCCGACGTCGCCCGTAATCTCGAGCGGTGGGTCGACGCGGTGATCATCCGGACCTTCTCGCAGCACGTGCTGCAGGAGTTCGCGACAGCCGCCAGACGGTTGCACGTGGTGAACGCGCTGACCGACCAGGAGCATCCGTGCCAGGCCATCGCTGATTTCCTGACGCTGCAGGAGCACTTCGGCCAGCTCCGCGGCCGGACGATCGCGTACGTCGGCGACGGCAACAACGTCGCGACGTCGCTCGCGCACGCCGCGGCGATGCTCGGTGTGCACGTGCACGTCGCCAGCCCGGAGCCCTATCAGTTGCCGCACGCCGTCGTGCAGCAGGCCACGAGCGTCGCGCGCCACGGCTCGCGCCTGCGGCTCTTCAGCGACGCGGCCGACGCCGTCGCCGGCGCCGATGCGGTCTACACCGATGTGTGGACGTCGATGGGCCGGGAAGCCGAGGCCGAACTCCGGCGCGGCATCTTCGCGCCGTACCAGGTGAACGACGAGCTGATGTCGCTCGCCAAGCCCGGCGCGCTGTTCATGCACTGCCTGCCCGCGCACCGCGGCGAGGAAGTGACCGCGGATGTATTCGAATCGGACGCGTCGGTCGTCTTCGATCAGGCGGAGAACCGCCTGCACGGACAGAAGGCGCTACTGCTGATGCTGCTGGCGCCGTCGGCCAACCTGTAAGCCGCAAACCGGCGGACGCCACGTCCTTGACGACCGGAGTGGCGCTAGTTTGTGTGACGGTGTTCAGAGCTGGTTCCATGTGCGACTCTTGCTGACATCAGCCGGGCTCGCGTATCGTTCTCGCCATCGCTCACCTGAGGGCGATTGTTCCTCCGGGACAACCGACGGGCCTGACGGCGGCCGTGTCGGGCCGAACTGTTGGACTGGCGTGGAGACCGGCCGCCGACACAGTTCCGCTCACGTCGTATGTGCTCGAGGCCGGCTCGGCCAGCGGCCGCAGCGACCTCGCCAACGTCGAAACGGGATCATCGTCGCCGGCGTTGACCGCGTTGACCGCGACGAGTGTGCCAGCCGGAACGTATTTCGTTCGCGTGCGCGCTCGCAATGCAAGTAGGACAGTGCGCCTTCGAACGAAGTCGCGGCGTCTCATGTCCGCCGCCGCGCCCTGGCTCGCGCGCTACGATCCCGGCGTTCCCAGGCGCGCGGCGATCGCTCCGTCCGGTTCACTCGCCCAATTGAACGACTCGCAGTCCCGGCAACGCTGGCAGACGACGGTCGTTCGTCACGAACGCGGTACAGCCTGAGCCAATTGCCGCCGCCAACTGCAACGCGTCGGGCGTCCGCACGCCAGTCGCGGCTCTGAGTTGCGCGGCGGCTCGCAGTTGGTCCCGCGTCATGTCGATCAACCGGATGCCCCGACTGCGCGTGAGGAGCGCTTCGTAGCGATCCGCCAGCGCACGATGACCTGCGCGGTAGGGCACGACGAGCACCTCCAGCAACGTGACGGCCGACGTGATGAGATCGCGCTTGCCTTGGTCCGCCTCGCGAAAGAGCGGCAGGATGATGGGCAGGTACTTTGGGTGCTCCTCGATGAAGTAAATGACGATCGCCGTGTCGATGCCGACGGCCCCGCCGCCGAGCGACGACATCAGTCCCACGACGACCGTTCACGTTGAACATGCTTCGCGGCGTCAATGCCGCTCCAGTGCTCTTTGCCAAGCCCCTGCAAGTCGAGGATGGAGAGCGGCTCGGACACTTCGAGCATCCGGCTGAGCAGCTGGGTCACTTCCTGAGCCACAGAGCGTCGCTCACGCTTCGCCCGCGCCTGGAGCTTCTTGTAGAGTCCGTCAGGCAGATTCTTGATGTTCAAGGTCGCCACCGTGGTCCTCCATTATTCCTCCATTATGGATGAAGTCGAGTACAACCACCAGATATAATCGCGCGTCTCATGTCCACGGCCTCGCCATGGCTCGCGCACTACGACCCCGGCGTTCCCGCGACGCTCGCGCCGTACCCGGACCGCACACTCGTCGACTACGTTGCCGACGCCGCGCGCAACCAGCCGAATAGCCCTGCGCTGCTCTTCAAGGGCGCGAGAATCACTTACGGCGGGCTCGACCGCTTGAGCGACGCGTGCGCGGCGGCATTCGCGGCGCTCGGCATCAGGCGCGGCGATCGCGTTGGCCTGCTACTTCCCAACTGCCCGCAATTCTTCATCGCCCAGTTCGGCGCCTGGAAACTCGGCGCCATCGTCGCGCCGCTCAACCCGGTCTACACCGAGCACGAGCTCGAAGGGCCGTTGCGCGACCACGGCATCGAGACGGTTCTGACGCTGACGCGCTTCTACCAGCGCGTGAAGAACGTCCAGCGGATCACCGGCGTGCGCCGCGTCATCGCGACCAACATCAAGGAATACTTCCCGCCGCTGCTGCGCGTGCTGTTCACACTGTTCCGAGAAACACGCGACGGCGATCGCATCCGCCTGAAACCCGGCGACCACGACTTCGCGCACCTGCTCCTCGTCAACCGCGGCCGTACACCGGTGCGCGTGGCGCTCGCGCCGGCGGATCCCGCGGTCCTGCTGATGAGCGGCGGCACGACGGGCACGCCGAAAGGCGTCCTCGGCACGCACGGCGCGTACGTCATGGCAGGGTTGCAGATCAAAACGTGGAACGCCTCGGCACTCAGCGGCGCGAAGGACGTCACGTTCCTGCCACTGCCGATGTTTCACGTCTACGGCAACGTGGGCGTGCAGGCGCTGTCGTTCATGATCGGCTGCGCGATCGCGCTGGTCCCGAACCCGCGCGACCTCGCCGATCTGCTTGCAACGTTGCGCCGCGTCAAACCGACGTTCTTCAATGGCGTGCCGACGCTGTACATCGCGATGCTCAACCATCCCCTCGTGCAGAAGGGGAAGATCGACTTCACGTCGATCCGTATCTGCTTCTCCGGCGCGGCCCCGCTGCTCGCCGATACCAAGACCCGCTTCGAAGCGATGACCGGCGCCCGCATCGTCGAAGGCTACTCGCTGACCGAGGCGATGATGGCCACCTGCACGAACCCGGTGCACGGCGAGAACAAGCTCGGATCCGTCGGTATGCCGTTGCCCGACGTCACCGTCCGCATCTTCGACGATGACGAGGGCACGCGCGAGCTGGCGCAGAAGGAAGTCGGCGAGATCGCGATGGCCGCGCCGCAGTTGATGACGGGTTACTGGAACCGGCCGGACGAAACGTCGCTCGTGCTGCGCGATCACGTGGTGGACGGCGTCACGCAGCGCTATCTGCACACCGGCGATCTCGGCTACCTCGACGAAGACGGCTACCTGTTCATCGTCGATCGGAAGAAAGATCTGATCAAAACCAGCGGCTACCAAGTCTGGCCCCGCGAGATCGAAGAAGTGCTGGCGGCGCATTCCGCCGTGGCTGAAGTCGGCGTCGCCGGCATCGCCGACGCCACGAAGGGCGAAGCGGTCAAGGCATGGGTGGTGCTGCGGGTCGGACAGACGGTTTCCGAAGCGGAGCTGCGCACGTTCTGCCGCGAGAAGCTGGCGCCTTACAAAGTGCCGGCAACGGTCGAGTTCCGCGCCGATCTGCCGAAAACGATGGTGGGCAAGGTATTGCGGCGCGCGCTGCGAGAAGGCGGGTAGGACAGGGGGGCGAATGGGTCAGGTAGGGCGGGTGGGTCAGGTAGGGCGGGTGGGGAAAATCGGGATTGTCCTGGCAGCGCTGGCGCTGCTCGCGCCCCACCTCAGCGCCGACGTGGACCGGTACGAAGTGTACGCGGTTCGCTTCGCGACGCTCGCCAACTTCCCGGTCTCGAGCCTCGTCGCCGGCGCTGATCGATCCCGCCGCATCGACATCGCGATGATGATCTGGGTGCTCAAGGGCATCGACGGCCGGATCGCGATCGTCGACTCCGGCTTCCACCGCGATCGCTACCTCACCCAGTTCACGGTGAAGGACTACGTGAAGCCGTCAGAGGCGCTCGCGCCGCTCGGCATCAAGCCGGATGACGTCACCGATCTCCTCCTGTCGCACATGCACTGGGACCACGCGGGCGGGATCGATCTCTTCCCGAAGGCGCGCGTCTGGGTTCAGAAAGACGAATACGACTACTACGCCGGCGACGCCTGGCAGTCCGCGCGCACCCACGGCGGCATCGATCCAGACGATGTGCTGGAGATCGTCAAGCGCAACACGGAAGGGAAAGTCTCGTTCGTGCGGGGAGACGACGACACGTCGCTGTCGGGGATCACGTTCGGCGTCGGCGGCAAGCATACGTTCGCCTCGCAGTTCGTCGCCGTGCAGACCCGCCTGCACTCGGTCGTGATCGCCTCCGACAACATGTATCTCTACGAGAACCTGGACCTCCACGCGCCGATCGCGCAGACGCTGGACGCGATCTCCAATTTGCGGACGCAGGATCGCATGCGATCGCTGGCGAGCGAGCCGCGCCTGCTCATTCCCGGCCACGACCCGGCCGTGTTCGCCCGCTTCCCCCGCCTCTCCGACCGCATCGTCCGCATCGAGTAGCGCGTCGGGCCACGCACGCTGCGCACCGGCCTGACGCCGTGACCGGCCACGACGTTGACGCTGATCGCGCTCTCAGTGGTCCTGACCGACGACGTGACCGACGACGTGGCCGCGAGCGCGCGCGAGGGGTTCTTGACCGCCGATCGGTGATCGGCGCGAATCAACGCCGCATGGACCGCGCGAAACTACTTGGCGCGCTTCTCAAACGCCGCCAACCACTCGCTCGCCAGTTTTTGCGCGTCTGCGAGTTGCCGCGGAGTCATGGACTTCGCCATCGAATCGCGGGTCTCTGCGTATCGCTTCTGGTCCTCTGCGGACGCCCGTGACGCTGCGAGGTGACGCCACTTGTGCGCTTCCACCAAGTCCTTCGGGACGCCTTGCCCGGCGAAGTACATCGCCCCAAGGTTGTACTGCGCGCTTGCGTTCCCTTGGTCCGCCGCCTTGCGATACCACGTCACTGCTTGTGTGTCGTCCTGCGGAACGCCTTGCCCGTATTCGTAGGCGTATCCAAGGTTGGACTGCGCGGGCGCGAATCCTTGGTCGGCCGCTAGGCGATACCACGCCGCCGCGTGGGCGTCGTTCTTTGGAACGCCTCGCCCAGCGACGTAGTGCAGCCCAAGGTTGTACTGCGCGCCCGCGTATCCTTGGTCCTCCGCTTTGCGATACCACGCCACCGCTTGCACGTCGTCCTGCGGGAGGCCTTGCCCGTTGCGATACATCACGCCAAGGTTCGACTGCGCGATCGCGAGTCCTTGGTCCGCCGCTTTGCGATACCACGCCACCGCTTGAGCGTAGTCCGGTGGAATGCCTTGCCCCTTGTCGTACATCAGCCCAAGGTTGAACTGCGCCGCCGCGACTCCTTGGTCCGCCGCCTTGCGATACCACGCCCTTGCTTGTGCGTCGTCCTGCGGAACGCCTTTACCCGTGCCGTACATCACCCCAAGATTGTGCTGCGCCGCCGCGTCTCCTTGGTCCGCCGCCTTGCGATACCACGCCACTGCTTGCGCGTCGTCCTGCGGAACGCCTTGCCCGTTGGCGTACATCATCCCAAGGTGGTACTGCGCCGCCTCGACTCCTTGGTCCGCCGCCTTGCGATACCACGCCACGGCTTGTGCGTTGTCCTGAGGAACGCCTTGCCCGTATTCGTACGCGTATCCAAGGTTGGACTGAGCGGACGCGTCTCCCTGGTCGGCCGCCTTGCGATACCACGCCATCGCTTGCGCGTCGTCCTGCGGAACGCCTTGCCCGGTGGCGTACATCGCCCCAAGGTTATACTGCGCGTCCGTATCCCCCGCCGTCGCTTTCAGTCGCAGCGCCGTCACATCAACTTCAGGAAACCACGCCGCCGCTTGAGCGCCGTCCTGCGGAACACTTCGCCCGCGGCGGTACATCCGCCCGATGTTGAACTGCGCCACCAGGAAACCTTGGTCCGCCGCTTTGCGCCACCATGCCACCGCTTGTGCGTCGTCCTGCGAGACGCCTTGCCCCTTGGCGTACATCGAACCAAGGGCTGACTGCGCCGCCGCGACTCCTTGTTCCGCCGCTTTGCGAAGCCACGCCACTGCTTGTGCGTCGTCCTTCGAAACGCCTTGCCCGTTGGCGTACATCAGACCCAGGTTGGACTGCGCGGACGCGACGCCTTGGTCCGCCGCTTGGCGATACCACGCCACCGCTTGCGCATAGTCCTGTGGAATCCCTTGCCCGTATTCGTACGCGTATCCAAGGTTGGCCTGCGAGATCCCGTGTCCTTGGTCCGCCGCCTTGCGATACCACGCCACCGCCTGTGCGTCGTCCTGAGGAACGTCTTGCCCGTTGGCGTACATCACCCCGACGTCGTACTGCGCGACCGAATCCCCAGCCGCCGCCCTCGTGCGACGGATCGCCCTCTCCCGCGCCGCCGCCACCAAAGCACTCTCTATCGGTGCCGTCGCGGTTTGCGGACTCTGAGGAATGAGTTTATTTCGGCATCCGGCAGACACGCCCGCCAGCAGGACGAACACCGCGACGGTGAGAGAGTGGAGCCGCGTGACGATCATCGCACGATCATCGCGAGGCCACGTACACCTGCACGAAGGCCTGGCCATACGGGAGACGATGGACCACCGGGGTGGGCCCCAGACGCTCGATTGCGATTCGGCTGTCCGCCGCACCTGGTTTCATCGTGACTACCGCACCAAGGGGTCTCTCCCTGTCGGCGATGGCGCGAAGGTTCTCTGACGGGAGGCGCAGCGGATTGAAGGCCATCGACGTCGGCTCGAACGGCAAGTCGAACGGCTGGAGATCGGCGAGGAAGTACCACAGACCCGGTTGACGTTCAGGAGCGTCCTTCGACACGTATGTGTATCGACTGCCCACAACCCGTCGCAGGTCGTCGGCGAAGCGCACCAACGCGCTGATCGGCTGGTCCGAATTCGAGTAGCCCTGTGGCCACTCTTCATAGCCCGGCCCGAGCCGCGCTGCGGCGCCCGCCGGCAATGGGCGCAGCCCTTCTCGGCGGTGGTACTGCGCGGTCCGGACGGACCACGGGTCGGCGAGCCGCGAGCGCGCGGCCGTGAATGACGACGACTGGGCGGGTTGCCAAGAGGGTGGGCCTCCGCCCGATGTCTCCCACGGAAGGAGGGCCCATCCCGCGGCGACGACGCAGAGGCCAAGGAGCGAACGGCCGAGCCCACTCCGCAGTGCGAGGAGGGCGCCTCCCAGCGCGGCTGTGGCACCGACGAGGAGCGGCGTCACAAGCATGACGCCGACGAGGTGGCTCACATCGGATCGCAGAATAACACCCGACTGGACGACCGCGGCCGCGACGAAGCATCCGAAGAGCACGGATCGGCCCTGGCTCCAAGGCCCCGCGATCTGAAGCGGCCGGAGGCGCAACACGGCGATCACCCCGCACGCGAGCGTCAGGACAGGCAGCAGGAGGAACGTCGTGTGCCACGCCGTGGGCGTGGCCTCCGACCAGAAAGTGTTCGAGTAGCCATTGGCAACCGCCAGTGTGACCCGGAAGTAGCTCCGCAGGAACGGACCGGCCTGCCCGAGGCCGAGGTAGATCGCAAGGACGGACACCATCACCATGGCCGATCCTGCACCCAGGGCCAGGAGCGAGCGGCCCGCGTTGGCGCACGTGACCGAGCCAGAGAGGACAAGGGCCAGCACGACTGCGAGGATGATGAAGACTCCACCGAACAGGTTCTCCTGCCCGAGCAGGCACGTCACTCCCCAGACAGCACCTATCACTGCGAGAGGCCAGCGCGAGGTGCGACCGTGCGCGAACAGCGCGCGTGGGAGCGCCAATCCGAGCAGTACCTCTCCCGAATAGCGCCACGCGTTGGCCCACCCAAAAAAACCGCCGTAGTGGTCGGCGCCGAAGCCGAACTGCTGGAACGTCGGGAACACGAGGATGGCAAGCGCAAGGGCGATCACCGCCGCTCGTGTGGGAAGGAAGAGCAGAACCACGGCGCACACGAACGCGATGGCGAGCCAGTGTTGCGCCGCGTACGCCTCGCGAAAGCCTTGGACCGTGAATCCCCCGACGAACTTCATCCAGCCGAAGACGAAGAGTTGGCTGCCGGGACCGTATTGATCAGCACCGGCGCCCACATAGGGAACGCGACCGAGGTGGATCGCCTGCAGACCGTTGAAATGGACGCTCTCGTGAACGTCGATCGGCCCGCCCAACGGTCGTCCACCCCACGGGGGGCCATAGAAATAGCTCGCCAACAGGGCGGCGGCAATGAGAGCAAAGGCGGGGCGTAGTCTGCGCTGCGGCACGGCCGCCTCCTCTCCCAGCGCAGGTGTCGTGAACGGATCCTCCGTGGGAGCCGATCGGGTCGCGCCGGTCGCGCGCGCACCGAGGAGCAACGAGATCGGCACGCCGAGAACCATCAGGTAGTACATGGCGACGAGGAACCTCTTGTCTAAGAACAGCGGCTCCGAGAGATCGGTCGTGCGCCAAAGGAACAACGCAAGGGGTAACAGCGACAGAGGGGGCACAAGGACAACAAGGGCACCGACGACTGCTCGGATCATCGCCGGGTAGGGCGCCGTGCGTTCGGCGCCCCCGCGACGCGCCTTGACGCGAAGCGCGACACCTCCGGCGAACGTGACCGCACCCACGCCGAGCAGACTCCACAACGCGGGGAGGAGCCGTGCTGTGGGTGTCAGCACGCCGCGTACGAGCATGAGGCCGGCTGCCGCGAGTGCCGTCCCGACGCAGACGACCCCGAGGAGCGCCAGGTCTGACGCAAGCGCACGCGCGGTGATGACGTGACGAAACGGCTTCCACATGTGAGCGTGATCCGCCTTGGTGGACGGTTTAACTATGCTATCCGAGTCGCTCGCCGTTCGAACGCGGCCGGACTGATCCGGCCGGGGGTCGAGTGGCGTCGCGATCGTCCTCGCGCTGGCGGTGGGCTACGCACTGTTTTTCCGCGCTTTGAAAATCATCTCGCATGCGCCGACGTAGTCGCAATCGAGCACCTGATAGCCCAGCGCGACGAGGCGCGACTGTAATCCCCGTCGGTCGAAATGCGTGATGTGTTCGTCGGCGTAACCGCCCGGGGCGACGCGTCCGTACACCCATTCAATGATGTGCCAGAGGACGCGACCGTAGTCCGGGGTCCCGAGCACCAAGGTGCCGTTTGGTTTGAGCACGCGGGTCAACTCGCCAAGGACGCATGGGTCGTCCGGAATGTGCTCGATGACTTCGGAGCAGATCACCGTGTCGAAGCTCGCGTCTGGAAAAGGCAGGGCGGCGACCGACGCTTGGGCGACTTCCGGATGCACGGGGCGCAGAAAGCGAAGCTTGCGCAACAGCACGTCGACGCCCACCGATCCTGGCAGATCCTGCAGGATTCTCGAGGAGCCACACCCCACATCGAGAATCTTGCCTCCGGCTCCTGTGAACTTGAGGATGATGCGGTGGCGCTCCCGCTGCCAATAGCGCTGCAGGGCGATCCGGCTGTCAAACGCCCGGTGGTCATAGTCGGCGGAGAAGACGGAGTTGCGGAGTTGCCACATTCTCCACAAGACCTTCGTATACGACCACGCCAACGACACCAGCTCCGCGCGGGAGCACCCACCCACGTGCGAGGCAAACTGGAGCGGCACCTCCTTGATGCGATAGCCCTCCGCGTAGATGCGAATGAGAATTTCCGGCAGGGCACCGAAGTCCATGAGTGTGACCGCCACGGACTGAAGCGCCGAGCGTCGGTACAGTCGGTATCCGCTCGACAGATCGTGCACCGGCACTGACAGCGCACGAGAATAGACCCTGTTGAGGATCCGACTCAGCACGCGGCGGAGTCCGGGTGTCTCGGACGCGCCGCCAGCCATGTAGCGGGATGCGACGACGAGG
>OBEQ010705533.1_pt1 | contig 11030 bp, 12 predicted proteins | sample 1670901 | NCBI WGS metagenome assembly OBEQ01 (sample SAMEA104232315, study PRJEB22302) | groundwater metagenome | biome: forest; feature: aquifer; material: groundwater | place: USA | collected 2011-08-07 | depth 5.4 m | reverse complement strand
CAAACATCCAATCAATCCTTTGTCATTTGCCGCTACCATGGGGAAGTCTCCGAAGTTTTTCCTAATGTATCGGAACAATTTCCGGATTCTTCCCTACTTATCCCTCTCCCAAATTATGAGTTAAGATGCGTAGGCCCTGACAAACATGGTTCCACTTGTTGATTTTTACCTGGGCAAAAGGTATACTATTTACAAATGGAAATTATTTCCATTTACCCCGTTAGAAATAAAACTCTGTCCCAAAAGGCGGAATAGGTTGATGAATCTTTATATTTCTGCTTATCACGTTCGCATCGGATTCCAATCTCCGACCAAGTTTTCTAACGGGGTTTAGGAAAACCTATGGAACCTTATCTGACACTTCTTAAAGAAAAAGGTTTTAAAATTACACCGCTCCGGAGAATGATCTTAGATGTGTTTCAAAAGAAACGAGCTACGCTGACCGCCGAAAAATTGTGCGGCCAAGTCCGCCGCCGAATTCCAAACGCAGGGCTTCAGTCCGTGTACCGTAACTTGGCTGATTTTACGAAGGTGGGGATTACGGAAGAAATTTTTTTGGAAAAACGGAAAGCGGCCTACGCTCTTTGCAATGGCGTCTCAACTCATCACCACCATGCCGTTTGTCGCCGTTGTGGTCGTTCCGAAGAAGTGAAAGCGTGCGGATTTGATGCCATTTCGCGTGCGATGAAAAAATCATTCCGCAGACTGAAGCGAGAAAGAGGATTTCAAATCGAACGACATTTTTTGCAATTGGAAGGTCTTTGCCATGCGTGTCAAAAGGGCTAAGCGAATTTTTTCGGCTTTTTTTATTTTGATAGTTACCGCGTTGTGTTTCAATGCAAGCGCAAAAGCGGAGAACAGAACCAGTTTAAAAATTGCCGCAACCATTTTCCCGCTTGCTGATATCGCACAACACGTCGCTTCCTCTGAACCTATGGGCTTTAAGCCCGGAGGGGGAGAGGCTAAAGTGGTTACTATTTTGCCAGCCGGTGCTAACCCCCACACGTTTGAATTAGCTCCGCAGGCCATTAAAGAACTTGAAGGCGCTCGGATTATTTTTGTGATCGGGCACGGCTTTGACGATTGGATAAAAACAATTGGAGAAAGCTTGCCGAAAGCCAAGATATTTACAGTAGATAGTGGAATTAATTTAGTAAAACTTGGCAGCGAAGACCCTCATTATTGGCTTTCGATTGCGAATGTCAAGATCATCGCAAAAAACATTGCTCGCGCGTTATCGGAACTTGAGCCTGAAAAAAAGGATCGATATGAAGGCAATCTCCTTCGTTACCTTGGGCAATTAGATGAAACCGATAGGAGTATCAGAAGAATGCTTTCGAACTTGCCTGTGCGGAAAATCATCACGTTCCACGACGGTTGGCGCTATTTTGCCCGTGACTATGGATTGGAAGTAGTGGGAAGTGTTGAACCATCTCAAGGAAGTGAGCCAACACCAAAACGCTTAACCCATTTAGCCGATGTGATTCGCGAGCAGAAAATTAAAGTTTTGTTTTCAGAACCCGCTGTTTCGAAAACGGTTGCAGAATCTTTGGCAAAAGATTTTCATCTGCGTTTGTATGAGCTTGATCCAATGGGGGGGTCGAGCAACCGAAAAAGTTTTCTTGATTTGATGATGGCCAATGCGCACACGATTCGCGAGGCGTTAATTCATGGATAAAAACATTTTAGAGGTCGAACATCTTTCCGTGAGCTATAACGGGCGCACCGTTTTGAATGATCTTCATTTTTCCATTAAGAAGGGTGAGATTGTAGCCATTGTTGGGCCCAACGGTTCTGGGAAAACCACTTTGATTCGCGCCATTTTGGGTTTAATTCCTTATCGCGGTCGTGTTTCGATCAACCATGAGCCCGTTCAAACCACACTTGAGAAAATTGGCTATGTGCCGCAAAAATTTGTTTTTGATCGGACGATTCCCATGACGGTCAGTGAATTCCTGAAAATTGCTTTTAGGAAAGTGGAACATCGAAAAATCAGACGCGCCCTTTTAGAAGTGGATATGAAGCAGCATGAAGATACACTGATTGGCGATTTGTCTGGAGGTCAATTACAGCGTGTCTTAATTGCCCGCTCGCTTTTGAATGAGCCTTCCATCCTTCTTTTGGATGAACCAACAAGCGAGGTGGACGCAGTCGGTACAAAAAGTTTTTACGATATCGTCGCACACTTGAATCGAGTCCATCAAACGACAGTGCTTTTGGTTTCTCACGAAATTAATATGGTGTACAAGTTTGCGGATCAAATTATTTGTCTGAATCGAGACTTGATTTGTTATGGGAAACCAAAAGACACAATCACAAAGGAAGTTCTTGAGAAACTTTATGGTAAAGAAGTTCGTTTCCAAGAACACAAACACTAATGACGCTCGCGTCATTGCGAGCGAAGTTAGGAAAAATGTTTGACTTATTCCATTACCCATTTATGCAGCGGGCACTTGTCGCTGGAATTCTTTTGGCCGGTCTTCTGGCCTATCTCGGCGTTTTTGTCGTACTCCGCAAAATGGCTTTTTTTAGTGACGGCATCGCCCACGCCTCGCTTGCCGGAGTCGCCGCAGGAGTTCTTCTAAGCATCAATCCTCTTGTAACAGCTTTGATTGCCAGTTTGATTTTTGCCGTCGGCATGTTTATTTTAGAAAAAAAGACAAGCGTTTCTTCCGACACAGCTATTGGTTTGATTTTTACAACCGGCATGGCACTTGGCGTCCTTCTCATGAGTCTTAAAAGCGGTTATCAGCCCGAGTTGATTGGGTTTCTTTTTGGAAATATTCTGATGATCAAACAATCAGATCTCATCATCATTGTGGGCTTGAGTGTTTTAATCGGTGGTTTTCTGATCGTTAATCGGCGGAGGATTACCTTGCTTGCGCTCGACCGCGAAATGGCCTATCTCGCGGGGATTAATCCTGATTTTTTTCAGTTGGCGATGTATATCGTTTTAGCAGTGTCCGTTGTGCTTGGGATTAAAATTCTGGGGATTATTCTGGTAAGCGCGCTTTTAATCATCCCCGTGTCTATTTCAAAATTAATCAGCCGTTCCTTTCAGAAATTGGTTTTTTGGAGTATTATTTTCGCTGAAATTATTGTTCTGGCCGGGCTTCTGGTTTCCTATTTATTGGATCTTCCGACGGGAGCGATCATTGTACTTACGGGCGCCGCCATTTTTTTTGCATTCTTTATTTTTAAGAGGTAAGCTCAGTGAAACGATGGGTCGTTTTTTGTTTTTGTCTTACGATGCTTGGAATATTTATGGTTCATGAGCGAGCGTTCGGTGCGAGGACAGAGGAAGCAAAACCTGAAATGGCTAATTTAGAGAAGCAGCTGGAAGAAAATGCAAAGCTTGGGATTCGAACGGTTGAATTTCCCGAAGGACTTGATTGGCTTAATGTGCCGAAACCGCTTCACATGGATAGCCTCAAAGGAAAGGTGGTCTTGCTTGATTTCTGGACGTTCTGCTGTATTAATTGCATGCATGTGATTCCTGAACTCAAACGGCTTGAGGAGAAATATCCGAATGAGTTGGTGGCGGTAGGGGTTCATTCGGCGAAATTTGCAAACGAACGTGATTCGGAAAACATCCGCCAAAGCATTTTGCGTTATGAAGTGAAGCATCCTGTTTTGAACGACCCCAAACTTTTGTTGTGGCAGGCTTATGGGGTGCGCGCTTGGCCCACGCTTGTGTTAATTGATCCCGAAGGTCGCGTCGTTTTCACTGTTTCAGGTGAAGGACATTACGATCTTTTGGATCAAGCCGTCAGCATTTTAATTCAGCGCGCCGAATCAAAAGGCGTGCTCAACCGCAACCCGATTCCAATGGTGCTTGAGGAAGTGAAGGATTCCGATAGTTTTTTAAGATTTCCGGGAAAGATTTTCACAGATGAAAAAAATCTGATCGTGGCGGATTCCAATCACAACCGTATTCTCGTTTTAGATTTCTCTGGAACCGTGCTTGAAGCGATCGGAAGCGGGGAAATTGGTTCTCAGGACGGCAGTTTCGAAGAAGCCCAATTTAATCATCCGCAAGGTATTTTTCGCGAAGGGAATTTCATTTACGTTGCCGATACCGAAAATCATCTCATCCGTTTGATTGATCTTAGGGAAAAGACAGTTAAGACTATTGCTGGAACAGGTATCCAAGGCGGATATTTACACGGAAAAACATCGGCGGTGAAAACGGCGCTTAATTCACCCTGGGATTTGGTGAAAGTAGGAGACAATTTATACATTGCGATGGCGGGCGCTCATCAGATCTGGACGCTCAATCTTAAAAATGGCGAGCTTGATCTTTTTGCTGGAAGCGGCCGCGAAGATATTATGGACGGAAGCGCTACTTCAAGCGCTCTTGCACAGCCAAGTGGAATTACTTTTGATGGGACAAATACTTTTTATTTTGCCGATAGCGAAGTGAGCGCCGTCCGCAGTGTTGATCTTAAATCGCGCGAAGTGAAAACCATAATGGGTCATGGGCTGTTTGATTTTGGGGATCAAGACGGCCGTTGGAATCAGGCCCTCCTTCAACATCCGCTCGGTATTTCTTATGCAAATGGGATTGTTTACGTCGCTGATACTTACAACGACAAAGTGAAAGCCATTCATCTCAAAGATAAAACTATTGATACGATTGCAGGTTCCGCCAATCACGGTTTACAAGATGGAAAGCCTGGAACGCTTTATGAACCGGGTGGTTTAAGCGTCGCCAATGGAAATCTTTTTATTGCCGATACTAATAATCATAGGATTCGCATTTTGAATTTATCATCGACAACACTTTCGACGCTTCAAATTAAAAATGATCCGCATCGTGAGAAGCAAAGAAGTTCCGGCGGAACAAGAGCAGGTTTTGAAAATAAAAACCCTTTTTTGCAAGTGGTTGAATATGCACCCCAAGCCTTATCAGGCGGTGCGCAGGCATCCGTTGATATTCAGCTTCCTAAAGATCATGAGTTCACAGAAGGCGTTCCGCTTCATTATCGGGTACAATTGTTAGAGGAAGGAAAACAAGCTCGAAATCTAAAGGAAGGTGAGTTGCCGAATCCATCGAAAGGATTACCGATTACATTTGATCCTGGCGGAAAAACGAACGGTAAGTCAACCTTAGAAGTCGATCTTGAAGTTCCTTATTGCACGACGGTGAACCCGAAGCTTTGTAAATTTAAGTCTCTGAAATTGATTCAACCCATTTCATTTGGAGCAGAAGGGAAGTCAAAACTTGAGCTGCATACGCAAATTCAATAACTTTGGATTTCTCTGGTTTTGTCGAAAATATTAGCTATGACATCTTCTAAACAGCTGGAAACGGAAAACATTCCCAAAAAACAGACCACCCTTGAAATCGCAGAAGAAGCACGCGAGAAAGAGTGGAAATATCCCAGCTTCATTGGGGATCTTTTTCTTGGAAATGTCCGCTGGAATTTGATCCTGCCTTATCCGGAACAAAGCGATGCCGATCGGAAAATCGGGGATGAGATTTGCCGAAAGGTCGGAACGTTTCTCAAAGAGAATTTGGATCCCGATAAAGTAGATCGAACCGGAGAAATCCCACGCCACGTGATGGAAGGTCTTGCCAAACTTGGCTGTTTCGGAATGAAAATTCCCGCTGAGTACGGCGGTCTCCACTTGTCCCAAGTCAATTACAACCGCGTCATCCATCTGGCGGCAAGTTATTGTGCTTCAACCGCTGTGTGTCTTTCCGCCCATCAGTCCATCGGTGTGCCCCAACCGCTGATACTTTTCGGGACTGAGGAACAGAAGAAAAAATATTTGCCGCGATTTGCCAAAGGGGAAATTTCAGCTTTTGCACTGACGGAACCTGATGTGGGCAGTGATCCCGCGAATATGACCACGGTGGCTGTGCCAAGCCAAGATGGAAGTTACTACATTTTAAATGGAGAGAAGCTTTGGTGTACAAATGGTCCTGTGGCCGGTGTCATTGCGGTCATGGCTCAGACGCCCGCCAAAATTGTGAAAGGCCGGGAGAAAAAACAAATTACCGCCTTTATTGTCGAAACCAACTGGAGCGGAGTCGAAACGGTTCATCGCTGCCGTTTCATGGGACTGAGCGGAATCCAGAACGGACTCATTCGATTTAAAAATGTCAAAGTTCCAAAAGAAAATGTTCTTCTTGGTTTGGGTCAAGGTTTGAAACTGGCCTTGGTCACCCTAAATACGGGCCGTCTCACTATGCCGGCTGCTGTAACAGCGGGAGCGAAGTGGTGTCTTGGCGTGAGCCGTGAGTGGGCGAACAAACGAAATCAATGGGGGGCTCCGATTGGACACCATGAAGCGATCGCGGCTAAAATTGCTCAAATGACATCGACTGTCTTTGCTATGGAAAGTGTCACATGGCTTTCGGCCGCGTTCGCGGATAAGAAAAATTTTGATATCAGGCTTGAAGCTGCAACGGCGAAACTTTTTTGTACGGAAGCGAGCTGGCGCATTATCGATGCCACCGTTCAAATCAGGGGCGGGCGGGGTTACGAGACAGCAGATTCTTTAAAGGCGCGCGGCGAGGAAGGAATTCCAGTCGAACGCGTGATGCGGGATTCGCGCATTAATACGATCATTGAAGGAACGAGTCAAATCATGCGTCTTTTTATTGCGCGCGAAGCGCTGGATCCTCACGCGCGGCGCATTCTGCCGCTTTTAAATAAAGAAGTGGGATTTTTTACCAAATTGAAGCTGGTCTGGGAACTTTTTCTCTTTTATCTTTTTTGGTATCCGAAGCAATGGTTTTATTCACCGTACACGGAGAAACTAAATCAAATTCCAGAAGAGCTTAGAGATCACGTTTTGTTTGTCAACCGATCTGCTCATCAACTGGCCAGAAATCTTTTTCACGCTATGATGCTTTATCAACAAGGTTTGGAAAAGAAACAGCGTCTGCTGGGCCGGATCGTCAATATCGGAACCGATTTGTTTGCCATGGCTGCGAGTTGTGCGTGGGCAGCTCTTTTAGTTTCCAAAACGCCATCGGATAGAAGCTCAATCGAGCTAGCCGATTTATTTTGCCGTGATGCGAGCAGGAGAGTTAGGGGACATTTTCGATCGATATTCAAAAATGACGATACCTACGCTTACCGGATCGCGCGCAACGCTCTTGATGGGAAGTACAGCTGGCTTGAAGATGGGATTATCTCGCCGCGTTAATATCTCATTGATTTTCTAAACCGATCGTTTTAAACTCAACTTTCATATGGAATTATCGCCTCTGGCACTTGTCGGAATTTTCGTGAGCGGTCTTGCTCTTAATCTCACTCCTTGTGTTTATCCGATGCTTTCAGTTACTGTGGCATTGTTTGGAGGAGGGAAAGAAAAACGTTTGGGTGTAGCCTTTAGCAAGGCTTTGCTTTATGTGGCGGGTATGGCTTCTATGTATAGCGTACTTGGTCTGTTTGCAGCTTTAACGGGAGGATTTTTTGGCGCTGCACTCCAAAACCAATGGGTTCTTTTGGCTTTATCCCTTCTCATGTTTGTTTTGGCTTTGAGTATGTTTGGTCTTTATGAATTTCAAGCGCCTTCCAGTATTTTAAATTGGATCGGCGGAAAAAGAAGAGCAGGGAATATCGGAATTTTCCTTTCAGGACTTTTCGTTGGGGTTTTTGCAACGCCTTGCATTGGACCGCCAATCGTAGCCCTCCTTGCTTTGGTCGGTAAATCAACCAATCCGCTTTCTGGATTTTTTGTTTTTTTTGTGTTGGCACTTGGTTTGGGATTACCCTATTTGATTTTAGGAACGTTTTCGGGGCTGCTGACCAAACTTCCGAAGTCAGGTGAGTGGCTGGTTTGGGTCAAAAAAGTATTTGGCGTCGTACTTCTAGGGCTTTCACTTTTTTATCTAAGCCTCTCGCTTTATGCGGATTTTCTTCCTCTTGTTGTGCCGACGGCGCTTGTAGGAGGTGGGCTCTACCTTGGTTTTTTAGACCAGACGGGAAACAAGAATCGTTTATTCACGGGTTTTAAACAGTTGCTTGGCGTAGCTGCTATTCTCGTCGGCGTGTCGTTTATTTTTGTGAAACCAGTTCCGGGAGTGGCATGGGAACCATACACATCAGAAAAAATCAATTTGGCAAAACAATCTGGAAAGCCGGTGATCATCGACTTCTATGCCGATTGGTGCATTCCTTGTCATGAATTGGACCGCTACACCTATTCCAATCCTCAAGTGATTCAAGCGCTCGAACCTTTTGTGAGGTTAAAAGTGGATGTAACCAACCCAAACACACCTGAAGCCGTGGAGCCTGTAGAACATTTCGAAGTGTTAGGTGTTCCAACCATTTTATTTCTTGATCCAAAGGGGAACGAAGTTCGCGGGTCACGGATTACAGGTTATGTTGCAGCCGCTGAATTTTTGAAAACACTTGAACCCGTTCAAAAAACTTTTAAGCAGGTGGTGGGGGATGATTCATCCAAATGAAATCGTAGATCTAGTGAAAAGAGCAATTCCCGATGCCCAGGTTCAAGTTGAGGATATGACCGGCACGAACGACCATTTCCTTATTTCCGTGGTTTCTTCCGTGTTTAAAGAGAAAATGTTAATTGATCAACATCGATTGGTTCAGGGATCTCTTCAACCGGCGTTTGAAGACGGACGAATTCACGCGGTTCAGATTAAAACTCAGACGCCTGGTGAACAGACGAAGAAACGTTCTGAGAAAAATGATTTGCATGTCATCGAATAACAAAGGGGTAAAAGGAGGAAAAAATGTCCCAAGATATGCTTGAACAAATCAAATCGGATATTAAATCCAACAAAATTTTGATTTACATGAAAGGAACGCCGCAAGCTCCTCAATGCGGATTTTCAGCTGCAACGGTTCAATTGTTCAACAGTTTCGGAGTTCCGTTCGCAACCCGTGATGTCATCGCCAATCCGGAATTAAGGCAGAAACTTCCCGAACTTTCTAACTGGTCTACTTTCCCTCAGGTATTTATCAATGGAAAGCTGATCGGCGGTTGTGATATCGTTCATGAGATGCATGAACGCGGAGAGTTGGAACCGCTGGTTAAAGAGGCGTCGAAGTCATAAAGGCAGCGGCTGCAACGTAGGAGGCCATCATGAATGAGGGAAAACTTTCAGTCAAAGGTTTGGCAATAACAAGTAGTATTCTTTGGGGCGCAAGCGTTTTTATCGTGGGTTTGATCAACCTGATGGTACCGAGCTACGGCCTCACCTTTCTTTGGTTCGCAAGTTCCGTTTACCCGGGTTACAAAGCGGAACCTTCTTTCGTCTCGGTTTTGATTGGAACTGCTTATGCGTTGCTTGACGGTCTTGTCACCGGAGCTCTTTTTGCTTGGCTTTACAATTTATTTGAGGGGTCGGGAGACGCCCCGACCCCTCACCCTCGCCAGCCTCATTGATTTAAACTAAAGTTCAATGAGGCTGGCGAGGGTTACATAAGGTAATCCCGCGCGCACCTGAAAAGGTGTGCTGGGATGAGCCATCGGAACACCTTAAAGAAACTCCCCGATGGCTCAATTTATTTTCTGCTATGAGGAAGAAGTAGAAGCGGGATTTTTGTTTTTGTTGCCGAATTGGACGCGATGTTCCGTTCCTTGTTTGAGCCGCTCGATATTAGTTCTGTGGTTATAAATCAGAAGAAGCACAAGCGCCAAACTAATTAAAAAAATTTCTGGAAATGATTCCATACGCCGATGAAAAATGAGGAGAAGGATCGGAAAACAACCACTAGCGACAATCGAAGCCAGCGAAACATAACGCCAAATGAGAAAAGAGACCGCCCAAATTAAAATGGCAAGTACGGTAGCGAAGGGGAAGATTCCAAGTAGTGCGCCCGCCGATGTTGCAATTCCTTTTCCGCCTTTTAAACCGAGCCAAGGGGTCCAAGTATGGCCTGCGATCGCCGCAGCTCCAAATAAAAATTGTTTTAACGGAATACTTATTTCTGGGAATGCGCTTGAGGTAGGGGCTAGCAAAGCAGTGGCGGCACATCCTTTTAGAATATCGATTACGAGAACAAGACTTCCCCAGCTTTTTCCGACTGTTCGGAAGACGTTTGTAGCACCGACATTGCCGCTTCCATGTTCGCGGATGTCAATCCCACGAACCCGTTTGGCGACTAAGTATGCGGTAGGAATTGAACCAATCAGATAAGCGACGATAATCCAAACACTATTTCGGACAAATTCGATGGGCATTTACCAGTACTTATATTAAATTTATTCTAAAAAAGCAAGTGAAACACAGGTGGTGGGATGAAAACAAGAGACGAGATTTCAAAAAATTGGCACGCTCAAGGGTTTTCTTGCGACCTTTGGGTCGATCCGCCGGGGCAGGTTTGGGAAGATTATCGGCATGAAGTTGACGAATTGGTTTATGTTTTAGAAGGCGTTATTGAACTTGAAGTTTCAGGTGAAAAAGAAACATTACGCAAAGGAGATAAAGCCTTTATCCCGGCTCGAGCTACTCATTCAGTTAGAAACATTGGAGAAACGGAAACGCGCTGGTTATACGGTTATAAAAATCGATGATCACCTCAATGATTTTTTTTCCGACAAAAGAGTTTTCGTTAAAACCAGAAAGTTTTGGATTGGCTCAAGAAGATGCTTGGTGCGAAACAGAAGATAAGGTCCAACTTCATGGATGGTTTTTTGCCTCCGGCCCTACGGGCCGTAAGCTCGGAGGGGAGGCTCCTCAGTCGGAATTCAGTCTTATTTTTTTTCATGGATATGCAGGCAATATTTCCATTCGATTGCCGAAAGCGAAAGAATGGATTGATCGAGGCGTTTCTGTTTTGCTCCTTGATTATCGCGGTTACGGGAAGAGCGAGGGCGAAATTAAACAGGGGAGTGATCTACTTGAAGATGGTCAAGCCGCTTTGAGATGGATTCAAGAAGAGAAAAAGTATACTTCTTCGCAAATCATTCTCTATGGGGAATCGATTGGTGCTGTGCCGGCGATCGAATTAGCTATCAAAGAGAGATTTAAAGCCGTGATTCTCGAAGCTCCTTTTACTTCGATTAAGGAACTTGCGAAACGTCATTATGGAATGGCGCCT
>OBEQ011386065.1_pt1 | contig 11031 bp, 10 predicted proteins | sample 1670901 | NCBI WGS metagenome assembly OBEQ01 (sample SAMEA104232315, study PRJEB22302) | groundwater metagenome | biome: forest; feature: aquifer; material: groundwater | place: USA | collected 2011-08-07 | depth 5.4 m | reverse complement strand
GGCTAGTGTTGGTGGAGCAGGCATGGCAAAAAAAGCTGAGGCTCTTTTAAGCAGGCTTACAAAGTTAAAAATAGAAGCTAATTTAGTTCAGCAATCTATAAAATTCTGGGAGAAATGCATGGACTTCTGGCTTAAATATTCAGCAGATCTAATACAATTAGCATTCTCTTCAGGTGGTAGATAAGTAGTATTCTCTTAAAATAAAACTTAGTTAAATTGAAGATAATGAAGAACTCACTGAGCCTATTACTAGAAAGTGTTACATGACAAAATAGAATAAGACCCATGACACTAACATTAGCATTTACACTAGCCGGAGAATACACATCACTTGAGTCACAGCTTCAACTAGAAATTGCTAGCGTTGATAATCAGTATAGAATGGCTAGTGTTGGTGGAGCAGGCATGGCAAAAAAAGCTGAGGCTCTTTTAAGCAGGCTTACAAAGTTAAAAATAGAAGCTAATTTAGTTCAGCAATCTGTAAAATTCTGGGCGAAATGCGTAGATTTCTGGCTCAAATATACAGAAGATCTAATACAACTAGCATTCTCTCAAGGCGGCAGATAAGTAGTATTCTCTTAAAATAAAACTTAGTGAAATTGAAGATACGATAGTAGTTTTCTTCCTCAACGATCTGAACTATAATTGTTTATTGATTGAAATAATTTCAAAAATGAAGAAATCACTAAGCTTATTAATAGAAACATCATCTGGTAGAAAAGAAGCAATGCCAGCAGAGCCTTTTGAAGTAATTTCTGACAAAGAGGTCTTAAAAAGAGCAAAAAAAATAAAGAATACCTCTGAGAGAGAAGCCTATCTACTTAAATTTGTCGAAAAAGAACCAAGTGTTTATCTTGAGTCATGCATTCATTTGATTGAATTAATAAAAATAAAGAACCCTATTTATGCCTATGATCTTGCATTTTTTCTATCCAGGAAATTCTCTACTTCTCCCATCACATACTGGCTGATTGCAGAAATTGCAAATGCAAATAAAGCCTGGGATATTGCTATAAGTGCACTTGAAATTGCTGTATGGTTATCCTATGGAAGATACGAATATTGTCTTTCGAGATCTGAGAAGCTATTTAACAACACCCTTAAAAAGAGATTAAAAGAAAAAATAAATAACTCTAAGAACCCCATCTGGAGAGATAAAGTTTTAGACAAATTCAGGACTTTAATAATATTGTTCTATGCTTTAGAAAAAAAAGATTTTTTCAACTATTGCCTTCATTTACTTGAAAAGTACCCAAAAGAATTTGAAAATTATGGAAGGGTATATGAACTATTCACAAAGATTGAGGATCCTAAGATTTTTGAAGATTTTGCTATCTATGTAAGTGAAAATAAGGTCTTGCCACAAGAACTTAAGGCACAATATCTAGGCATGATTTACTACCAGCTATCAGACTACAATAAATCAAAAGATTTTTTAAATGAATTAATTAAGATAAACACTAATAACCTCAATGCAAAATTTTATCTCTCTTTAATCAAGCTAATTTCACATGAATTTAAAGATTTCCTGGATTCCTTTGAAGGATTTACAGTTAATATCAACTCTTCTAAAGAGGGGATAAATAATCTGTTTCGTTCATCCACTCCCACATTTCTTGGTGTATTTCTTATATGGTCAGCTATAAATGAAACCAACCTAGACATTAATACCCCTGACAATGAAAAAGAAATATCACTGGAAATTACAAAACTAATAAAAAAAATGCTTGAAGCAGATAAAAATAAAACAGAACATTTATTATCCAGATTTAAAGAATTAAATTATCACTCTTTGTTACCTAATTTAAGTCTGTTTTTATCTGAACTATTAATCAAAAAAAAACAGTTTGAAAAAGCCAAAGAAATGCTTAAAAACTCCAGCCATAATGAGGCTAATAGAATTTATGCGTGGATTTATAGAATCGAAGGAAACGAAGAGCTTGCCGAAGAATATCTAACAAAATACAGAAAAGAATTAAATACTAACGAAGAGCCCGGAATAATTTACCAGATGGCTTCAATTAAAAAGCCAGACTTTATCCCGAATAATGAAGAGAAAATACTAAAACTTTTAAGTAACGTTTATGAACAAACTCATAATTTAAAAAAAGAGTTTGCTCTTGAATATGGGACAAATCAAAATACCTGTTTTGAATCCAATTGCCAGGAATGCTGTAAAAAAACTTTCCCATATGTTTCATATACTGAATATCTTTTTCTTAAGAAATGGCTTGATAAACAGCCAGAAGAATTTAAAAACCGGGTTCTTAAAAATTCTCTAAACATTGTAAAAGATTACACAAAAAAGTACGGGAGAGAACCGGCTTTCTTAAGTAGTGACGTCCAGACTTCCACAAAAGATTATCCGACAGATTATACATTTGACTGTCCATTCTTAGGAGAAGAGGGATGTCTGGCATATGAAGTACAACCATTTATCTGCAGAGTATATGGTCATTCCAGCCCAGATAAAGTTCAGTTTAAGGGTTGTAATTACTTTCAAACTCAGTATGAGTTAGCTTCAGGATTAACTAATATCAGAAAGTTAATTGATATTTCATCATTTAAAAACATCGTTAAAGAAATGGATGAGAAATTAATTGCTACAAGTGTAATAGCCCCTCTTCCAGTTTGGTTTGCAGAGCATCACCTAATAGCTACCGTAAAGGCAAAATACCACTTCTTAGCAAATAATTTTAAACCTCTTTATAATCTCATGACAAAACTGTACATAAAATTACTTTATAAAAAGAAGTTGCTCTAAGCTGCCATTGGTGGTCCGGAAGAAGCACCACTGAAGAAATTAGTAAGAGCTGAGGGAGCAAACCCCGCAAAACCAGAAGGAGCTACAAAAGTAGAAACTGATTTCATATCCTTAGTGGTTTTATCTGTCTCAGAAATAAAACCACTAAGGCCAGTAGAATATATAGGTACTCTACTTGAAAGTGATCTAATAGCTTCATGGTTGTTAGCATTAATCTTGTTATTTTCTGCTCTTAAATCTCGAACTTCTTGCTTTTCATCACCAATCTTTTCCAGATCTTTTTGCATTTGTTCAATTTGAGTTCTCATTTTATCCCTATCTGTAATCAAGTTTTCCCTTTCTTTCCCTTTAGCTTTTATTATTTGCTTTTCCACGTTTGCAACTCTCTTAGTTAAATCAGTAAGTTCTTTATATTGCGGTTTAGCAGTAATCCTTTTTATTAGAGCGACTTTAGAAGCATTAACAAGAGTTCTTTCCTGTGCTAATTTTGAAGCACAATAGAGCTCATCACCTCCATAAAGTTGAGCAAGAGCTTCCCGCTCTATTGATTGTGTTGCTATTGGTAGTATCTCAATCATAGTTACTCTTAAATATCCTTTTCTTTAATTGGTAGCTCTTTAACCAAAAGATAATCTTATATTTTGACTATAGCATAGTTAAGTAAGTATTAACAACTGCAAAAATATTAAAACTTGTTGAAATAGTTAATTTGTTAAGGTGCATAATGCTATTCACTTGAAGAAATAGCAAAATCATAAATCTATTAGTTTGATTTTAAGGCTAATTTCAAAGTCATAGACGAGCTAATAATCTGTATCAGATTAAATCTTAGCTATTAAGTATAATGTCCAGTTCCATAATTATTAAAAGTATTTCTTCCAAATATTGCTCTCCACCATAATGGAGCTGAATCAGGCAGGGTAAACCAGTTAGCTTCACATGCAAAATGTTTATACAATTCAGTTGCTTTTGCCCCAACCCATCCACAAGCAATGGCAGCAGCTCCTGGTATCTGTCCACCTGGAATAAAGCACAGAGCAAACCCAATCGGTGCCAATAAACCAGATATCATTTGAGCTGTGTGAATCTTAGGATCATTTGTAAAATCATGTAGACTTTTACCAAGCAGATCTCTATCAATCATGTTATGGGATCTATATGCTAGTAATATCCCATTGAAAGCAGCCATCCCACCTAAGATTAAACCTCCTATTAAAAGAGGACCTCCCAACAAACCTAAAGCACCAACACTTTTACCAAGAACTCCCAAAGCCCCCGGTTGAAAAAGAGCTGCATTCTTAAGAGCACCAAAAAAACCACTAAAATTTATTTTTGTAAATCCGGTTGAAGTAACATTTCGAAATAGATTCTTTAACCAGTTACAAACAGTTGAACTAATAGATACTATTGAACCACTTGCTGCATCCCTTACAATTTCAGGATTTGCAATCCATTTTGGCAACGCATGTGAGGTGGAGGTGACAGCTGCTCTATAATCTCGAAAACCTTCAATAATACCACCACCTGCGGAAAATGGCGCCGTCACTATGGTACGGCCAATATCTCCTAATCTTGATCCAACTACTGCAGGTACTGATGACATTTACTACAACCTCTTCTGGAACATTAATCTGTTCTTAACAATATAACTAAAACTAGCTTACTCCAAATCGGACATCACAACAGCAAGCTACTGTATCGTAAGCCGATTTTAATTTGCTTGTTCATATAAATCAACAGGGAAACCTTATACATGTTTAACTGCCAGCTTAAGGCAGTACATAAGCTTCCTAATAGAAGATTTATATTTTAAGTTATAGTTTACTTCTGCCAACGAATCTCTAGACCCATATAAGGCTAGAGAAAAGCTAGTAAAAGTATTCCTTAAATATGAAGAAAGTAGAAGATTTCTACTCACTTCAAACATACAACGTAAGTGCTCTTTAAAATTTGATAGAGGAATTATAAATGTTCAGTAAAAATTTAATATTTATGAATCTGCTTTTATATTTTTAATCCTATCTTAATCCCGAGAAAAATTTAATGTCAACTTTTTACTGTTTGTTACTTTATATATTTGTAACATTCTTTTTTGGAGAAAATAAAGGAATAATTTATGACAATATTAGATGAAGTACTAAGAGGCGCAGGAACTATATATACCCCCCGTGTCGCACCCGGAGCTGGACCTGGACCCGGAGCTGTACCTGCACCTAGTGATCTCTTTGTAGCTGCAGAGCCTCCAGCAACATTAGATGATATACAAAGAGGCATAAGAATTTTTACTCCACCAGCAGTTGTAACACCTGGCACTACACCTAGCTTAGACGATGCCCTAAGAGGTGCAGGAAGAATATATACTCCACCTCTAGCACCAGGACTGGCTTCTGGAGGAGGCTCTTCTACAGCCCCAGCTGATTTAGTTGCATTTGCAGACGCTATGAATCCCTTTAGAACAGAAGCAGGCTTAGCAAGTTTTAGAACTATCCCTGGAGTAAACCCTACTGACACACCTACAGTAGAGTTTGCCAGGCAAGCTAATGGATCGTACAGAAGGGTTATTACTGTAAACCAGGAAACTGGAGCAGTCCGTCCCGGTGTAGCAATAACTGATACAACCACATACTGGGTAGAAGGAAGTGGACTTTTCTCTGAAGGTGGAACATTAACTATTCCCGGACGACCAGCAGTAACTATTCCAGCTGGAACGTTTTCTATAGGTACCACTGGAACTTTAACACACAGAGCAGGAACTATATCCCCAGCTACAAGAACTCTTGCCAGACTACAAGCAACCGCTAACAGTGACGGAAGTTCTACTCTACCTGATGGAAGCAAAGCTTATCTGCAATTAGGACAAGTAGGTGGATTTTATTCACTTCATAGGCCTGGTGGACAAGTTATAAGCACAGGTGCAACTCTGCCAGCAGCCACATATTTCTTTAATGCTGCAGGAGATCAGCCTGCAGGTACACCAGCAGATCCTTGGAGAACCGGTAATATAACTATTGCTGGAACAGCACATAATGCTGATCTTCCAGTAGATAGCCACACAACCATGATTATGTTAGGAAGATTAAACCATGCAGGAGTACATTTTGCTAAACCTTACCATTATTTTACTGCAGGAGAAGGTAGCCCATTACCTACTTTCGGACAGTTTTATGCAAACACAACTGGTGCTGCTAGCGATCCACACATTGGAGGAACTATAAGTCAACAATATCTTACTTGGTGTGCTGGTCCTGCAGCTACTGACGCAGGAGCAACAGATTCTGACGGGAATAAGCATCCTGTCTTATACTATTTCTTAGACACAGCCACCAATCGATTTATACCATATGCATGGATCGGTGGATGTAAACGTGTAACAATTTTAGCGCCTGGAGCAGCTGGAAACACAAGTGCTGGTTCTACACAGTATAGAGCAGATATGGGTGGTCGTCAAAGAGTTTGGACAGCAGATACTACAAGAACCGTTTGGAGTCCTTAAAAAAATCAAAAAAGATTCTTTATATTAGTAGAAATAATCATAAAGGAGAATATTATGTTTTTATTACAAGCACCAGCACCAGTAGGAGTAAGACCACAACAACCAAAAGCATTAGACCTTAATGATATTGATAGAGTAACAATAGAAAATCCGGGGAATCCTAATCCACAACCTCCTGCTGCAGAAGATCATGTCATACTTGCTGCTTTAACAAAAAGTCCTCATGAAAACACTGGTCCTCATGCTCCAGGTACGACAGAAACTGTTTTTCGAGGAACATCAAGAGTCACAAACAGTATCGTATTAATCCAAAACATCAGAAGACTTCATCAGCTTATAGGAATAGCTAGAACAGGTGTTTCAGCTACTGCAATAGCAACGACAGGAGGCAGACTTGGTACAAGAGCTGTTCCAATAGCTGGAGCTATTCTCACAGCAGGTGAAATTGGATCTGATTATTATAGTGCTTCACAAATGCCATCAACTCCACGGGAAGTAGCTACTCTGGCACTTCAAGGAATACAACTTTCTCCAGAGCAAATTGCAGCAGGTACCACAGTAGATGGAATAAGAGATAGGATTGTTGAGCTTGCAGGTACAAACCCAAGCACACATCTGGAAAATACAGAAAATGCAACTCGTCTGAGAACTTTTCTAATGGAAAATCTTGGACTCAATGCAGAACATACAAATCAACTCATTGACTGTATGAAGCAGGCTCCGGTAAGAAGAGCAGGAGCAATGGCAGACGCTGATACTGGAATGGGATGTGCAGTCGTAGGTGGTGGTGTAGCTTTTGGTGTTCTAGGAGTAATAGCAACCGGTGCCGCTCTAAACTTCTGGAATCCTGTTGGTTGGGGTCTAGGCTTAGTAGCTGGAGCACTTGCTATAGGAATAGGAATTGGTTATCTGTTACATTCACTTAGAGATGTACCTATTATCGGCACTGTAGGACGTGCAATTGGTACGGTTGGCAAAGCTGTTGGTAGTGCTATCGGAGGATTTTTCAGAAGCATCTTTAGTTAATCCACAGACATTAAAAAAACTTTAAGAAACATGCCTACTAAAATAAGCATGTTTCTTTTTTCTTTTTAAATGTAAGAATTTCAGATCTAAATCTTAATATTTCCCTCTAGCAAATTTCTCAGAGTTTTTACTTTTTATAGTTAACAATTCAGCTAGATATTTAATAACTATTATTTAATACTAAGTAAAAAGGAAAAAAGAAATGTTTATATTACAAACACAGCCACCAGTAAACCTCGACCAAATTCTTAGAGATGCAAATACTGTTTATACCGATAGAGCTACACCCAGAGAAGGTCGTAGAACTGGCAGTGGAGCAGGTTCAGGTTTAGGTTTAGGTTCAGGTTTAGGTTTAGGTTCAGGTTCAGAAAGTGGCAATATAAATCTGCCTCCTCCCCTCAACTCAATACCTTCTGGAATTGTAGATAGCGTTGTTGTAGGTAATGCTACAAGAAGATTTTTTAAAGTTACACCAACACCAGCTGTACCACCAAGTACACCTACCCCTATACATCCTATGTGCCAAGCAATGTCAGGAGGTCCATATACACCACCTCCACTACCAAGTACACCTACCCCTGTACATCCTATGTGCCAAGCAATGTCAGGAGGTCCATATACACCACCTCCACTACCAAGTACACCTACCCCTATACACCCTATGTGCCAAGCAATGTCTCCTCCTCCCGTTGCAACACTAGCTCCACCTTTACCTCTTGGTACTCCACCGCTTCCAGCTGGTATTCCTATTACCCCAGCTCCTCCAGCACCCGCTGCAGCTACTGGTTGGAGAACAGCTGCAAGAGAAACTGGCGGAAGATGGGCAACAACTGCAAGAGAAACTGGCGGAAGATGGGCAACAACTGCAAGAGAAACTGGCGGAAGATGGGGAACATCTGCATCTACAAAATTAGCAGCAATTCGAGGTGCAGGAGCAGGCTCAGCAGCTCTAGGATTTGGGAAATTCCTTTTAAGATGGTGTCCAGTTATAGGAGTACTTTTAGCTCTCTCTGATGTTGGAAACAGTAATGATCATGCGGCAGATTTGGATGATAAAATTGTGCATAATAGATTTTTTAGAGGACTGTCTACCACTAGAGGCCCTGGAGGAGAGCTTTCTGAAAGAGAGAATGCTATAAAAATATTTAAAGACCACGGTAGTAATGCTCTTGCAAACCATCTATCGGAAACTTACGGAGAATCTCGCGGAATGAGTGCAGATAAAATTTCAGAAATAACTGAGACATTAAATGTTCTGCCACAACGTCAAGCAGAAGCAAGAACTAATGCAAGCCAAAATAGATGGCTGACATTTGGTGGTGCAGCACTTTTTGCAATAGGTTTCCTCGCTATCACAATAGCTACAGGTGGAATTGGCGCTGTTGCATTAATGCCTTTACTTTCTGCTACGGCTACAGGACTATGTCTCGGAAATCTGACTAATACAGCCTGTAATTTTGTCCCATCTCTGAATCTAAATCTGGGAAGTATACTTAGAGGTAGACCTTCATACCGTCCTTCATAGTAAACACTTGCTGCATAAGCTGTAAGTTCTTACGAAACTTTTAAGATTGTTTGTGACTATTCAGGTCTTTTAAATTGCTAACTCATAATGTCAATGACGTGATATGTTGGTTTATTTTTCACGTTTGGTATTATATGGTGTTATAAACGATCGGTGTTGCTCCTCCACATTCCGGAAGGTTTGTAAAACCAATCTATGTAAAAAACTGTTTAAAGGCAATAGATGAGGTAATCAAAAATGAAAAAAGATAAAAACTTAGACAAACAAATAAAAAGCTTCTTAGATCTTCCCTATACATTTACAATAGGAAAAGACAAAGAACATGATGAGAAAGAATATTTTTATGTTCAGGTTAATGAATTATCTGGCTGTGTTTCTGATGGTGCTTCTCCTGAAATAGCTTTGAAAAATATTAAAGATGCAATGTATGACTGGATTGAAACAGTTCTTCTAAATGGAGAGAAAGTACCAACACCAGAAGGTTTTAGTGGAAAGTTTACAGTTAGAATCCCACCTTCCTTACATAAGGATTTAATCAGAAAAGTAAGCAAAGAAGGAGTTAGCATTAATCAATTTATCACTACTGCAATAGCCAGAGCAGTAGGATTTTAGGAAAGATTTATTTCATAACCCTCCCTTAACCATCTTCCGGTTTACTACCCACAGCTAATGGCATTTTTGTCAGTAGCTTTTTTGTTTTCATATAGCGTAAAAACCATGTCAAATATTCCAAACATTAAAACGCAAGGAACATCAGAAATAAATTCCGGTTCTTCTGATACTGGCAATAATACTTCAGGCACTGACACAACTAATAAAAACAAAACAGATTTTGCTAACCTTGAAGCTCTAAGAACTACAATAACTTCACAAAGCTCAATTGCAACTGATGCAAAAACTCAGGCTGAACAATATGCCTCAGAGGCTAAAAATGCTTCTTCGATAGAAGCTCTAAAAGATTTGATACGGATGGCAAAAGAAAAAATTGCAATTATGAGAGAGTCCATTGCTCAAGCAAAAGAGGCAAAAACAGAACTAGCACAAAATTCACAATCAGTACCAGGGATACAAGGAGATGCATCAGTTGAAACCCAAGACGATTTTCTTTTCAATCAAAAGCCCGACAATGCAATCGATATCTAATTTATGTCATTGCGAGGAGTGCAACGACGAAGCAATCTCACTAACTGTTTCACGCTTTTGAGATTGCTACGTCGGTCTTCGACCTCCTCGCAATGACGTGCCAACTTTAAATTCTTGATGATATAATAACGTAGGTAATTTCAATAAATTTCTAATCAATCCTAAATGTCATCACTAACTAAATTAGGTAATGAACCATTTGTCTGGCTTATAGAATTGGGTGAGTCATTTAAAAATTTTTTACTGGCTCTTTATAGTATTTTGACTGGAAGATTTGCAAAAAAAGAATTTATTGAACAAGCAAGTAAATTTGGTTTTGATACTTTACCGGTAGTTGCAATTGTAAGTTTTTTTATTGGTTTAGCATTAACCTTACAGATTTCCAAACAACTTATGGGTGTTGGAAATACAAGTGCACTTGGAACAACAGTAGCAGTTTCAATTGTAAGAGAAATTGGTCCTGTAGTAGCAGGTGTAATGATTGCAGCAAGAATCGGTGGAGCAATGGCTGCTGAAATTGCCACTATGAGTGTTACTGAACAAATAGATGCTTTAACTGTAATGAAACAAAACCCAATTAGATTTTTAATGGCACCAAGGCTTCTAGCTTCAATGATAATGACTCCATTACTAACAGTCTTTGCTATTTATATTGGGAGTATAGGAGGATTGTTAATTGCAATTACTTATGTTCATTTAGATCCATATATGTTTTTTGATTCTTTCAGGATCGTCGTGGGAAATAAAGATATAATTATTGCCCTTACAAAAGCACTGGTAAATGGTGCTCTGGTCGCAACTTTAAGTTGTACATTTGGTATGAATACAAGCGGTGGAGCTGAAGGTGTAGGACAAACCACAACAAAATCTGTTGTATGGGCAATGGTCGGCATATTTTTATTTAATTTTTTAATTACAAATAGTGTATATTCCGTTGCTAAAGTTCTAGACCCTGCGTTCGTGAGGTAAAAAGTGAATTTGATCGAGGTGAAAAACGTAAGCAAATCATTTGGCGACTTATTAGTCTTAGATGATATTTCGGTTAATGTCCAGAAAGGTGAAAGTTTAGTAATCGTAGGC
>OBEQ011113939.1_pt1 | contig 11032 bp, 1 predicted proteins | sample 1670901 | NCBI WGS metagenome assembly OBEQ01 (sample SAMEA104232315, study PRJEB22302) | groundwater metagenome | biome: forest; feature: aquifer; material: groundwater | place: USA | collected 2011-08-07 | depth 5.4 m | reverse complement strand
TGTCGGCGTCGTTGACGAGGCCGGCACCCAGCTCAACCCGCGCATGATCGGCGGCGGGCTGCTGACCCTCAAGCCGCTCGCGGTCGAGCGGCAAGCAACCCGGCTGATTCAAGGCGATGTCTATACGATCCGCGATATCGCCGAGGCATTCAACGGCATGTTTCGATGGGTGGGAGAGCTGAGCGACACCGGCAAGGTCGTGGCCACGCTGCAGGAGGCGGTCAACAATGCGTGGGCCAAGCCGGCTGATCCGAACAGCGCGCTGCCGATCATCCTCTTTAATGAAGGCCACAGCCTCTCCGCGCAGCCGCCGATCATCACGCCGGACACGCGGTTGAACTCGTTCCAAGCGTTCATGATGATGAGCAGCCTCTTCATCCATTACTATCCGATCCTCGACGACGCGCTCAATATTCTGCTGAAGAACCAAGGGGTCGACCCGAAGTCGTTCGAGCTGGCGAGCGACACGACGGGCGAGCGCGTCATCGCCTGCTCGTCGACGCCGGAGCGATCGACGAGGGCGGTGTTGCTGTCGCGCGTCGGCGGCACGCTGAGCGATGCGTTGTTCGGCTCACCCGCGTATGCCGAATCGCATCCTGCGGGACCTGGCGAAGCCGATGCGCATCATGCCCCCTCGGGCTGGAGCGCTCTCTGGCACCATCTGCCGCACATCATCATCGAGGCGCTGATCGATGCCCTCATCGCGGCGGCCGTGGCGGTCATGGTGGCCATCGGGATCACCATTGTATTCGGCGGCGGGTTGGGGTTTGTCACGGCGGCTGGGCTCTTTGCCGTGGCCAAGGCGTCGTTCATCATCGGCGGCGTGATCACCCTCATTTCGAAAATGATCGGCACGTACATGCAGCCGGGGCTGCAGCAGAGCTGGACGCCGACGCCCCCCACGCTGAAACGCACCGCGGTGACGGACATCAAGAAACGAACCGTCAAGCTGTCGTTTGATCGCTCCGACAGCGATCTGAAGGCCGAAGCCGACGCGGCGGCCGGCGGATTTTTTTGGAGCGCCAGAGCCGGCACCGCGTATGTCGATCCGCTGCTCAGCACGGCGCACCTGGAGTTCCGCTATCACTTGTGGAAATTCCCCGATGAGACAACGACCAACGTCCACGCGCCCGGCGTGTCGTTCATCTCCGACCATGCGCTCATACAATCCGGACAGAAGGAAGGCGAGTTCATCGTGCCGGTCAGCCACCTCGATGAAGGCCCCAATTATTTGCGAGTGTCCACGGCGCAGTTTTATCGCGGCGTCTTCATTCCTCCGCCGGATGCGTTCGCGACCAAGGCGCTCTATAAGGAATTGGAACCCGAGATCCCTCCGTCGATCGACCCGGTGACCAAGGCCGAGCTGCTCGATTGGAGAGAACGGCTGACTCCCGAGGCGCTTGAGTCGGCGATCAAGTCGCAGGAAGCTCGCTTACAAGCGCTCCACACGGACACGGTCGACAAAGGAAAACTGTTGGGGCTGGGGGCGGACAAGCCGGGGCTCAAGCTCGCGGAGGCCAGCCTCATCGACGTGGAGCGCGACGCGTTGGAGAAACAGCTGATCCAACTCAGGAGTCTGCCGACCGCGTTGGCGGACAAAGAGCTGCTGCACGCGAACGCCGTGGATTACATCATGAAACAGTTGCGGCGACCCGGTGCGTTTCTCGCGCCGAAGGACTTTACCAACGACGCTTCACCGATCAGTCGAGAGCTGGCGAAAATCCTCGGGCGGCCGAGCATCAGTCTCGACCCTGCCTTGGCGAGCTCGGTCAACGAGTATGTGTCGTCGTTCCAGGAGCAGGGCCAGATCACCAACCTGGAGCTGACGCAGCGCGCGCAGCTCGACGCGCTCAGCAAAGCCAACAGAAATCTGGCCGCGCAAATCGAGCAGGCGAGCCTTGGCAATCCGAGTACATTCAAGGTCTCGCTCGCCCTGAATGAAACCGTGACGCCTCGCGCCTCGGCCTTGACGCCGCCCAAGATCCTCACGCTGAACGCGACGATCGGCTCTCCCCCGGACCCTGTGGCGGTCCAATCGATCCAGGATGAACTCAACGCGGAGATTGCCGCGCAGAAGGGACGCGTGTCGACCGTCGAGAGCTTGCAGCGCGCCAACGGCGCGCGGTTCGCATCCGCGGAGCAGGGCTTCCAGCGAGGCGTGTTCGCCGAGCAGACCGCCGCGATGGATGATCTGGTGGCTCAGATCGGCCAGAAAGAAGCCCAATACCGGCGGACGATGCAGGAATTTAAGAAGACCGCGCAGCAAGTCAACGAGCTTGAAGTCGTGCGCAATAAGACGGTCGCGGACGCGAGGGCGATTGAGGAGCAGGCGGAGGTCACCCTGGCGCAGACCGAGAAGAACGCCGGGAAACTGGCTACTTTGAAGATCGGCAAGGTCCCGCTGGGCAATGTGTTGCTGGGTGTCACGGCAACGGGCGAGTTCATCTGGTCGATGCGCGACGGCATCAAAGCGCTGACCAGCGAGCTCTCCGCGGTGCTCGTCGTGGTGCGGCATGGCGACACGGCGGATCTGCGGTCCGTCGACGGGGTACCGGTTATGCTACCGCCGGGATTGGCATCGGCGCCTCGGATGTCCGGTCCGGCGATTCAACTGGCTCGGCACCCTGCGCCATCGCGCGCGGCACGGATGCTCGCCTCGGTCTCGACGGCGGCCGCAGCACTCCTGTCGCCGATCAAGGCCTGGACCGAATCGGCCTTCGCCGATCCGCCCCCGCCGACATTCTCCCCGCACTTTCAGAACGATCCGGACGGAGGGTTTTATCCCGCGATCCTTCGGACCGCCAACGACAACGTCAATCCCAAGGCCGGCTTTCTCGTGCGCGACTTTCCGTTCAACGCGCCGTCGCCGAAGATCAGCGCCGCCGGATTTCCGTCGGACTTCATCGCGGTGGATTCCAAGGGTCGCGTGTATCTGGAAAACGCGAACTCCAACGACGCCTTCGGCGGCCGCATCTTCCGCTACGTCGGCAACCCGCTCACGCGCGAGCTGGTCGGCACAATCAACTACTTCAGCCTCGATTTGATGTTCGCGCGCGCCGCGCAGCCCGTGGCGATGGGGGTCGGCGATTTTCTCGACGACGCCAGCGGGCTCGTCGAGGACGTCTTCGTCGCGAACGCGGATGCGCCGTTTACCGATCCGGGTTTGGTGCCGAAGAAGCGCATCCTGCGCGTGCCGGTCCACCTGACGGAAACCAACCCGGCGTTCGCAAAGGGCCAGAACCGCAACCGCATCGTCGGTCAGCCCTACGCGGAGCATCCGGATTTCCAATTCAGCGGCCCATCGGATCTCGTCGCGGACGCCAGGCCGATGGAGACCACCGGCCATCCGCGGAACCTCTATTTTTCCGACGAGGAGAACCTCTTCGTGATCCAACAGGACCCGCATACGAAGGCGGTGTCGGTCAAGAAGCTCGTCGATATCCCGGGCCGCCGCTGGTCGGGGATCGCCACGGACAGCCTCGGCAACTTGCTCTTCGCGGACCATCAAGCCGGCGAGGTGTTCGCGCTGCCGGTCGACCTCGTTGACGCGATCGCCGACGGCTCGCACACCGTCATCACCTCGGACGGGTCGCTTGATCTCCAGGGATTTCTCCTGAAGGTCGGCTTGGATCGGCCGGGCGACATTCAGCTCGACGATTACGAGGCGCGCTACATCGTGTCCACCGCCCACGGATTCCAGCCGTTCAACTTCTCCGTGCTCGGGCGGTACTCGCCCGACGTCTTGGAGATTCACCTCAACGTGATCGGCAAGGATCTGCCGGTGACCTTGCGCCCGACCCGCGGGCGGATTTTCATCGCCGGGTTTACGTCCGAGGGATTGATGGGGAAGACCGCGCAGCTGCGCGTCAAGCGGCGCGACCCGGTCACCGGCCAGACGTCCTGGACGACGACGACCATCCGGCTGTCGCTCTTCGGGCCCACGATTCTCAAGGAGACGCTCTGATTTTTGTGGGCGACCGAGCATGATGGCAGCATCGATACGGCGTCGTCACGACACTCGGCTGCGGCTTTCCGCCGGATGGATCGCGCTCGCCGCGGCGATGAGTTTCGCGCCGCAAGCCCGCGCGGCGACCAAGATCACGCTCTCCGGGCAGGCGATGAGCGGGCCGATCACCGCCGACCCGAGCGGTCATTTCGTCTTTCCGAACCTGCCGCTCCACCGTAACAGCGTCAACACCTTCACGGTCACCGCCACGGACGACGCCGGCCAATCGATGAGCCGGAACGTGACCGTGACGCAGATCAGCCTCGACTCGGTGGTCGTGTCGAAGATTAAAGCGCAGCCGCTGTCGGTACCGGAAGTGCAGAAGCTCGTTAGCGACGGTGTGATCAAGCTCGACAACCCGGCCAACTTCAACGTCTCGAAGTTCGACATCGTGCTGACGATCGGCAAGCAAGAGGTGTCGGTCAGTCTGCCGCTGGCCCTGCCGATCATCGCGCCGACGACGGGGTACGAAACATTGAAGCTGCCGCGGGGCGATGGCGGCGGCGGTGGGTCGAATCCGCCGCCGGTCGACGTCGTGGTCTTCGAGCAGTTTGTCGCCGGTCCGCCGGGCCAGCCGCCTCCGCCGCCGATTCCGGGCGTGATCATCATCGAAGGGCGCATCAAGACACTGAAGGAGTTCTTCAGCGTTCGCTTGCTGCTGATGAACATGTCGGGGATCTTCACGCTGCACGATGTGGTCGCGAAGATTTCGTTTCCCGACGGCGGGCTATCGAGCACGCTGCCCGAAGACGGCATCGTCGCGTTCGGCGACATCTTGCCCGGCGACGTCGATGTGCCGGGGCAGAAGGAGCGCGAGTTCATCATCCGCGGCGATCAGATCGGCGTGCGCGGGGTGCGCGTCGACTTCGGTGGCGTGCTGATCGGGCCGGGTATTCCGGTCGATGCGCCGATTCCGTTCAACGGTGGTGCTGAGACCACCGTCGAGGTCAAAGGCCCGCCGCTGCTCAAGGTGCAAGTGATTCATCCGCCGGCGGTGGTGAAGAATGTCCCGTACGAACTGACGATCGACATCGCGAATGTCGGCGAGACGCCCGCGTTGTACGGCAGCTTGGAACTCGATGTCGGTGCTGATGCGCAATTGGTCGACTGCGTCATCGACCCGGCTTCCGGAACGCCCAGCTGCACGCCGATCGTCGGCAGCGCCGTGCGGAGCCTCGGCGATCTGCTGCCCGGCCAAACCACGCGGCAGAAGTTCACCATCAATCCGCTGGACACCGGGCCCATCACCTCGTGTATGGGGCAGGCCGACCAGAACATCACCTTGCAGGTGCACATCGGTTCGCTCGGCTGTTTGGTCGGCAGCGCGCCGCCGCCGCAGGGGACGCCGGATGGCATTCCGAGTGTGAGCGTGCTGCCTGTACCGAACACCTTCGGCGTGGGCATCGATTCACCGGTGGTCGCATTCTTCAGCGACGCCATGAACACCGGGACCATCTCGACGGGCGACGGCGGGACGTTCAACGTGTTTGACTCGGCTGGCAAGCGCGTGCCCGGTCAGCTGCGATTCGTCGACTTAAGCGGCAAGACGGTCGCGGTCTGGCAGGTCAACGACGGTGTCACCAATCGGTTGGCCCCGGACACGACCTATACCGCGAGCCTCAGCAGCACGATCAGCAACCTCAAGGGCTTCAGCCTGCCCGCGCCGTGGGTCAGCAAGTTCACGACGACCAATCCGTTCAGCGATTCCACGCCGCCGGCGCTGACGCTGTCCGTCGAGCCGCCGGTGAACCCGAACTTCGTGTTGCCCGGGCAGCTCGTGCGGATCAATGCGTACGCGTCGGATGCCGGCAGCGGGGTGGAGCGCATCGAGTTGTCGAGCGAGGATACGAACGTGCCGGGCTCGACGTTCAGTTTGATCGATCAAAAGACTATTTTCTCGACGATCTCCGGACCGTGCATCTTCTCCATTGATTCAGGCAAGCTGATCGCCGGCCACACGTATCAGTTCAAAGGCACGGCCATCGACCATGCCGGCAACCGTCAGGATGCGACCATCGCGGTAATCCTCGCGCCGTCGGCGGCGGCGCCGACGATCACGCTGCCGCCGGATCCGGCATCACCGGTGTTGCGCGGCATTTCGGTGCCGATCATGCCGGCGTCGTTCACCGGCGGTGTCGTCAGCATCAGCTATTTTCTCGACGGGGCAACCAGCCCGTTCGCAGCACCGACCCTGCAGCCGTTTTCCGCGACGGTCGACACGCTGACACTCGCGCTGGGCCTGCACACCGTCCGCGCTGTGGCGAGCGACGGGCTCGGACAAACGGGGCAGGCCACGCTGCATTTTACGCTGGCGGACAATCCGAGCGAACCGGTCGTGAGCTTCAGCGGTGCGGCGAACGGGGCCAAGTACATCGTTGGCTCGCCGATTGCGATCCACGGGACGGCGACGGATCCCGTGGGTATTACGTCCATGCAGTTCTTCCTCGACAATGTGCTCGGCACACCGGTCGCGACCGGCAGCGAGTCGTTTACGATCGCGTCGAGCACGTTGCCGCTTGGCACGCACAAGGTCTTTTTGAAAGCGACCAACAAATTAGGCGTCACGAACCACATCAACGATCCGAGTGCGGCACTGTCGTTTGACGTGGTGCCGGTCCCGAGCGGGCCGCCGCCTGCCGCGCCGGTCGTGACGAATGTCTCGCTGCCGGTCGGCGGGGTCGTGACGGTGACCGGGACCGCTGGCAACAGCGCGCGCATCGATGTGACGAACACCACGCGCCATCTGCTGGCGAGTTTTTATGCGGATGCCTCGGGTGCGTTCCATGGAACAATCGACGGAGACTCGGGCGACCAGCTCAGCCTAGTGACGGTGCAGCTGACCGTGTCCGCGACGCCGAGTTCGCCCACGTTGGCGGTCGTGCCGGCCCCGCCGGCGCTCGATCACATCACCGTCTCACCCACCTCGCGCACGTTCACCACCGCGAATGCCACCCAGGATGTCACGGTCACCGGGTTCTTTGTCGGCGGCAGCAGCTCGGACGTGACCGCGCAGGCCACGTTCAGCTCGGACCATCCATCCGTGGCGTCGGTCAATGCCGCCGGCCGCATCGTCGGGCTGGCCAGCGGGACCGCGACGATCACGGCGTCACTCAACGGCAAGAGTGCGACAGTGGCCGTGACGGTATCCATCCGCACGCTGGTGAGCATTCAGCTGACCCCCGCGACCTTTACGCTGATCGGTGCGGGGAAGACGAAGGCGCTGACCGTCACCGGCACGTTCTCCGACAGCACCACGCAAGCGCTGACGTCGGGCGTCTCGTTCGGTTCGAGTGACGCCGGCGTGGCGACGGTCAGCCCCGCGGGTGTCGCGACCTCGGCAGGAGTCGGGACCGCGACGATCACCGCGGCCGTCAGCGGCCTGCCGCCCGCACAGAGCACAGCCACCGTCGTGGCCATCGCCGCCGACGGCCTGATCGTGTCGCCGAGCAGCGTCACACTCACCGCCGCCGGCCAGATGCAAGCGCTCACCGTGCTCGCGCACTTGAACGACGGCTCGACGGCTCCCGTCGGCGGGCCGGTGACGTTCTCTTCGCGGGACATCAAAGTCGTGACGGTCAGCGGTACCGGGGTGGTCAGCGCGGTGGCGAACGGCCTGACCATCGTCGACGTGGGTGGTGCGGGCTTCAGCGTGCCCGTGAACGTTGTCGTCAATATCCCATCGAGCAATCCGCCGCCGGAGATCACGGCGTTGGGCCGGCCAATCGCCGGCGAAGGCGATACACTGGTGATCCTCGGCCATCACTTCGCGCCGCTGCCCGGCCAAAACCTCGTGACCATTCACGGGATCAATGCGAACGTGACGGGTGCTAGCGGAGACCGCCTGATCGTCATCGTGCCTTCCGGGGCGACGACCGGTCTGGTGCAAGTCACGGTCAGTCTACAAGCCAGCAATACGATGACATTGGCGATCTATCCGCGGCACGCGCAAGCGTTCTCGATCACCGGGCCATTTAGCCTGACACCCGCGTCGTCCGGCCAAACCGTCGATATGGGCGGCCCGACGATCGATGTGCGCGCCGGCGATCAGGTGTGGCTCACGGGCGACCCGAATACCATCATCGGCGCGCAGTTCAGCGGCTTGCCCGCGCCGAACTTCCAAGGTCAGCTATCGATGATGGTCGGCGGCAGTCCGATCTCGATTGCTCCATCGAGCGCCCCGATCAATCTGACGTCGTTCTTCTCGCCGGGAGTGCAGGCGACGTCGTTTCGCCTGCGCGAGTCCAGCGGACAACTCAGCAGCACCGGCTTGTTCTTGGTGGTCGGCCCGGCCAACACGGGGCCGCTTGCCGGCGAGCGCACGTTGACCGCCGACACCTTTGCGCACACGGTGACCGTGCATTTTCGCGGGTTGCCGTTGGCCGATGGCGATAAGGTCGCCGTGACCGACGCGAGTTGGTTCAACCTGGACGGTGCTTGCTGCAACAGCTCCGTCGGCGGCTCAGTGACCAATGGCGTGGTGACCCCCAACGACGGGCGATTCAAGACGTTCACCGTCACGAAGGGCGATGTGGCGGTTACCTATTCCGACGAAGGATTGCTCGGCGACGTCGGCCAAACGCTCACCGCCTGGCTGTCCCTGGTGCCGGCAGGCGCCGACGGCTCCAAGACCGCGGATACGCCGCTGGCTCGCGCGCCGATTCTGCTCGGCGGCATCGATTCCGCCAGTATCATTCCCGCGCAGCTGTCATCGCTGGCTGACGGCCAAGACCGGCCGATGACCGTGACGATCAACAGCGTCCGCGACGTGCTCGGGGTTCGTGTGCCCGATGGCTCGGGCTTCGCCTTGACCGCGGCGAATTGGTTCAACCGCGACGGTGCTTGCTGCAACGGCTCGGTCGGCGGAGGATTTAATAACGGCACGACAGCCGTCAATGATGGAAGGTTCAAGGTCTTCTCACTGGCCTCCGGCACCGCGAATCCGATCTACACACCGGCCGGGATTGTCTTGACGGTCGGTGACGTCCGCCAGTCGATACTGGCGGCCGTCGTCTCCGACGGCGCCAACAACAAGCGCCCGGACAAGCCGTTTGCCGTTGCGTCGATCACGCTCTCCAGCCCGTCCGCCGCGAACGCGATCATCACGACCGTCCCGTCGACGCTGCCGGCGACGACGTTCGACAATCGGTCCGTGCTCACGATCCAAGGCCTGTCGGATGCCGGCGGGCAGCCGCTTCCGGACGGCACGAAGATCGGCCTGACCGCGGGGAGTTGGTTCAACCTCGACGGCACTTGCTGCAACAGTTCCGTCGGCGGTGCGATCATCGGCGGCGTGACGGCGGTGAACGACAGCCGTTTTCAAATCCTCGCCATCTCGGGCGGCCAGGTCGTGGCGGAATACTCGAACGCGGGCCTTGTGTTGGAGCCGGATCAAACGGCCACGGCGATTGTGTCGCTTGTGCCTGCCAGCGGGTCGAGCAAGACCGGCGACCGCCCATTTGGCTCGGTGGCGATTCAGATCGGCGGGATCCACGAGGCGGCGATCGTGCCCGCGCAGAATTCCGTGGTCGCCGACGGGCAGAGCCGGCCGATCGGGGTTACGATCAGCGGCTTGAAAGATACACTCGGCGACGCCATCCCGGATGGCACGAAGATCGGCCTGACCGCGTCGAGTTGGTTTGACCGCAGCGGGGTCTGCTGCAATGGCTCGATCGGCGGCTTCACCGACGGCACGACAGCCGCCAACGACGGACGGTTCGCCATCTATCCGGTGGTTGGAGGCACGGTCCATGCGACGTTCGACGCGGTCGGCATCAAGCTGGACGTCGGCACGATTCGCCAGGCCATTATTTCCGCCGTGGCCGCCGACGACACGAACAACAAGCGCATCGACAAGCCATTTGCCACCGCGTCGCTGACGCTGTCGAGTGCGACGGGCACTTTGGCCAGCCTCACCGCGGTGCCGGCGAGCTTGCTCGCCGACACGCAGGCACATACGAGCGTCATTACGATTTCCGGGCTGACCGATTCATCGGGGCGCGCGGTGCCCGACGGTACGAAGCTCGCATTGACTGCGGCCAACTGGTTCAATCTGGACGGCGGCTGCTGCAACGACTCGGTCGGCGGCGGCTTCACCGACGGCACGACGGCCGCCAACGACGGACGGTTCAAAGTCTTTACGCTCACCGGCGGCAAGGTCGTCGCGACCTACACGGACGCGGGGCTGTTGCGCGATACGGGGCAGGTTTCCGCGGCGATCGTGTCGGTGCTGCCCGCGGATGGCACGAACAACAAGATCGGGGATCGGCCATTGGCACGCACGACCGTGACGCTGGCCGGCATGGGCTCGGCCACCGTGAACGCGCCGGCGACGGTGCTGCCGTCGTCATCGACCACGGTCACGCTGACGAATCTGCTTGATGCCTTCGGCGTCTCCGTCCCCGACGGGACCAGAGTCGCACTCACCGTGGCCAACTGGTTTAACCCGGACGGCGGCTGCTGCAACAGCTCGGCCGGCGGCACGCTGACCGGCGGCACGACGGCCGCCAACGATGGCCGCTTCTCCGTGTACACGGTCAGCGGCGGAAAGATCACGGCCACCTTCCAGGCCCCGGCGCCGAATAATGTCACGAGCGTGCTCTCCGCGGTCTCGGCGGATGCGTCGAACAACAAGCAGACGGACCGGCCCTTCGCGATCGGCACGATCCGCGTGACGACTTCACCATGAACCGGAGCTATCCGATGCGGGTCAATCGATGGATGTGGGCGACAGTCGCTGCGGTGACGTTACGCACGATGGCGGTGGCGGCCGCCACGCCGGCGCCGACCACGTGCCTGGTCAGCGTGGTCAGTCGCCAGCCCGACGCGAAGCATCAAGTGATCCGCATCGCCGCGAACGGTCCGATCGCGTTTCGAGTCGCCTCGAGCACCGGCACGGACGCCAGCATCTATGTCTACGGCGTCGGCCTGGGCGCGGCACAGCCGGTCTACACGTTTCCGTTCGGGACGCTGAAAGTGTCGTCGAAGTCCGGCCGTCTTATTCTGGCGTTGAAGCTGACCCCCGCGGTG
>OBEQ010441045.1_pt1 | contig 11032 bp, 10 predicted proteins | sample 1670901 | NCBI WGS metagenome assembly OBEQ01 (sample SAMEA104232315, study PRJEB22302) | groundwater metagenome | biome: forest; feature: aquifer; material: groundwater | place: USA | collected 2011-08-07 | depth 5.4 m | reverse complement strand
GCAGCCGCCAACGGTACAAGCCATATCCGCACAACCTTCGGCTGTGATCGAAGTGGCATGGAATCTGTAGCGCCATCGAGTGCTGGACCGCCAGGTAACACTAATGATGTCCTGACTGCGCGAGGTTTTTCCTCATCGTTCTTGCCGCTATTGTTTTCCTTGGTCTTTTCTTTCTCATTTTTCTGTGAAGGAAGATTATTCTCGATCGAGTTTGCATATACCCCAGACACCGAGTTACATGTCACGCCGTCTGGCGCTTTGCAGGCAAATGAACTTGAACCGCTGAGAGCGCTGAATGAACAGGCCCCCAACAGGTTTATAATAAGGATCACGGAGGCCAGTTGGAAACTCGGTTTCATTTCTTTTCCCCCGCGTTAAGCCAGTTATCAATAGCCTGAGCACTCATGGCACCAGGTTGAACCCGGCCGTCTCCGCTAACCAACGTCGGCGTGCCGCTGATGTTCATCTGTTTAGCAAGGGCGACAATCTGCGGGATAGGCGTTTCGCATTTATCGGTAGCGGAAACCTTGTTGTTCGTCATCAGTTCGCGCCAGCTGCTGGCCCGATCTTTTGCACACCATACTGACTCCGCCTTGGCCATCGCATCAGGATGGATCGAAAGAGGCATCATATAGAGGTATATGATCACGTCCTTCAGTTTGGCTAGTTCCGGCTCCAGTTTCCGGCAATAGGGGCAGTCTGGATCTGAAAAAACTGCCAGCCGGCGCGACCCGTTTCCTTCTTTGAATACAATCGCGGATGTGGCGGGTAACTTCTCGAAGCTGATTCGATTTAGCTCAGACAGCCTCGCCTCCGTTAAATCTTTCTGGTCACGCATATCGAACACATGTCCGAAAGTGAAATAACGTCCATTAACGTCTGTATAGACGGCATTTCTCCCCATGATGATCTCGAACATTCCTGGATACACAGATTGCCTGATACTGTTGAAGCTGGTGTTGGGGTACAACTTCGTCAGGTTCTGTTTCAATTCCTCAATCGGTGCGTTGCTTTCCTCGGATGCGAGTAACCCATTGATGGAAAATAGTGACAGGAAGACCCCTGCGGCAAAAATAGTGGCTCTGACCATATTGCTTCTCCTGTAGTAGTTGTTACTCATAGTTTGAGTATCTTGCTTGTGAACTACCGTTGATGCTTCTTCCCGACAACGCCGCCGGCTGCTTATTGTCTGCTGCTTGTGTGAGTTCTTTTCCATCGTCACCGAAAAACATTCCGTGTGTCAGAATGACTTCGATCTGCCGGGCAGCATCGATTTCTATGACGGGAAAGAGTTGCTCAGCCAACTTAATATAATATTTGGCAAGCATGTCCATCGAGGAATGCACTCCGCCGTAGGCACCGGCTTTTACCACTTGATCATTGTTGACGGTCTGGATTGAGCCTAACGGAGAAATTGATGTTGTTGTCTGTTCCTGTTGAAATGCACTGCCAATTCCGCTGGCTACCCCGGCAAGAAGAGCGGCGGCCAGAACTTGACCTTGCTTCGTCACTAGCCGTCCCCGAATCCCGGCTTTCCCGTCATCACCGGCGACAAAGCCTTTGATCTCCTGGTCGATCACTTTACCGTTGTTGATAATGCACGACAGTGTCTCGGTTCTGATAAAGGCGCGTTCTGAACTGAGATCGCCGTAACCTGCGCCAGTGATAAAGCATTCCTTCACATCGAATCGCGCACGATTTGGAAGTACCGAGAGGTCTGTTAGACGTATAAGCAAAGGATGTGGGTTGGACTGGGATTGCGCTCCAGTAGGTGCATCCAGTCCACTCAACAGAATCCCATGGATAAACGAGCCTGACGGTATATAATTATCTTTGTTCTTTTCTCTTGGCTTGTTAATGATGGTGCTGCTATTGCCCTTACCCGCTGCTTGACCTGCAACCTGAGAACCAGCACCTGCTGTGTTAAAGCTGACGTTCATAATGCCTGGCACCACCTGTTGTGCCCCGTTTGAATTAACAGGAGATGACGCAAAAGCTGGGGGAAAGGATGAAGACGCGGATTTCTCAGAGCTTGTCGTAGCACCAGGAGGCGGCGGCAAAACACGCGGTTTCCCGCGGTCTTGTTGAGGTGCCGATCCATATTCTTTTGCTAACTGTGCTTCAACTTCACTCCGCGCCTGTTTCAACTTTTCATCGCTCATTCCCGGAACACCTGGTGGCAACAGTGGATATTTCGAAGATTTCATACCAAGTGCTGGAGGGATGTTTGGTAATTCAGTGTCCGACTTGCTGGATTGACCGCCTTTTTTTAATTCCTGTTCCAGACTACGGATCCTGTCTTCCAGCTCCTTGTTCTTGTCCTGAACTGTTCTGATGTCTTGTGCCGAGCGGCCCATCCAGACATCCTTAGTGTCTATCTGTGATCCTGGCGCTGCGATATTCGTTACTACAGGTGGAATAGCTTGCTGTGGGGTCCTGTTGCTGGCTTTCTCTGTCATGGTCACGCCGACGAGAGCAGCCGTTATGACAGCGAACAGTATTCCTCCTGCGAGAGACAGTTGCTTTTGACGAGGAGTGAGCGAACTGAAATTGAATTTACTCATTGTTTGCCCGCCTTCTGACGATATATACGTTAGTCGAGGCATCTTTAGGAATTTGCATATTCTCGATGCTAACGGCGAGCGTTCCGTTTTTATAAAACTCAGGTTCTGCAACAACAAGGTTGTTCTCACCCTTGTTGGTTAATGTATATTTCTCGCCAACAAATTCCTGCCCAACATATTTCTTTTCTAGGACAAAATTCGTCCCCTTCCACATGGGCATTCGTCTGCCAACACTCTGAATATCGTACCCTTGTGGCTGGTCCTCGCGAGCCATGGAAAGGATAATGTTCTTCAGTGTTTTCTCGTAGTTAGAACTGTTAGTCAGGGCTGTGACTGACCCTACACGCGATAATTCCTTGAGTACAATGCTGGTCGCCGGAATTGGTTCAGGACTGAGCAACAAGGTGTAGGTCCGCCCACTATCGGACGTGACAAATAAATTTATGATTCTTCCACCTGCCGCCGGCCGCAGGTAAGCCTCTCCCGTACTTGAATCCGGCTCTATGATGATCTCACCTTGGTTTCCACGAATATTTTCGATGCGACCATCGATAATTTTGAGACGTGTCAGTTGTGTTGACGAAATCTTGGCGTAAGCGGGCTGTCCCTCGTTTACTTCGAGCAGCTGATTGGCGACAGCTACGTTAGGTAGCAGGAGTACCAGTAGAAGCGGTTTTAGGAGTCGCTGGATTGAGATTAAACGGATCATTTTCATTCGCCTCAGTGAAAGTTTTCAGGTATAGCTTTGCGTTGGAATAAACGAATTCCATTAGGTATGTTTTCGACACTTTTGATACCTGTTTTTCAGAGATAAAAGTGACAAAATCTCCTGTGATCGCGAGTCGCTTTCCGCTACTGTCTACTCTGGTATTTTTCGGCGTAAACCAGGTTGCGCTGTTATCGCGCGCCAATTTTTCGCCGTTGACACTGAGCGCCACCTGTAGTTCGCCGTAGGCGGACGGGTGCACGTATTTGAGCAATGTTTCGGTCTGATACTTATAGGTCGATGGTGTAACGCTTAATTCCAGTTGGGCTAGAAATACACCCATCTGTTCCAAATATTCGTTGCTGACTTGGTTGTCATCCACCCAGAATGATTTCGTTAAAGTTGCTGGAGTGACAATCGTTCGCTGCATGCCGTTCAGACTGTACACAACAAGCGAAAGAATAATGCAGGTAACAATCATCATGATAAATGCGAACTTGAAAAACTTGTTCTCGCTCGCCATATTGTCCAATTTTGAATTGAATTTTTCGTTTTTCATCCGATGAATTCCCTGTGATGGGATGGTGGGGTACATTTGAATGACATGAATTCACTTGGCAGATACCAGTACATCGCGTGTATCGCGAACGCCTTGTGCTTGCCGCTCTTCATCTTCCCGTACATCCATCCCACGAGAATACCTGTGGCGATCCCGCCAAGCATGGAATCCAACACCATCCCGAAAAGAATGAACGTCACGACAATCAGCGCCTGGTCAATGTCCCACCAGAGAAACTTGGCGGGGTCGTCAAGTGTTCGTGGTATACCGTATTTTAGTGTGTCGCTCATGGCGTTCTGTCGTTATGCAGTGGTATCTGTTTTAAAAACACCTCCTGTTGCGTTTGCAAAAACCACAACAGGAGGTGAGCTTTACGAATAGCAATCTTCTGCCTAGCAGCTACGCTTAAACGATCGCCGAAACGATGTTATTGATAACGCCAGGGATGTAGGCCATGAACAAGGCCACGACGATACCGATCAGGGCTGGTACAGCAGAGCCACGAGCAAGACCAGTGCCAGCACCGACGATAAAGGCGGCGATGGCGATTGCCTTACCGAGTGAGCCTTGCGCCCAGTTCAACAGCTGAGTCACCATGCCGCTGAATTCCGTGCCCGCTGTGCCCGCGAAGGCCGACACGGTGAACATTGACATCAAGGCTACCAACAGCAACATCAGACCGCTGTGCTTCTTCATTGACTTCATAACTACCTCCATTTTTCACATAGTTGAGTTTTACTGCTCCCTCTGCTTGCTCCGCATCGCAATAATGGAACGTATTGCGAAACCGAGTGCAAAGCCGGTACTTGCCCCAATCCATGTTTGGAAGTCGTGGTTCATGTAGAACCGAGCGGACTGGAGCGCAATGGCAACGATAAAGAAGATGGACGCGACCCCCAGATCCTTCAGGAGTTGGTTCTTTTGTGCATCGTCGATATAACTGGCAAGGATATCTTTCATGTTTCCTCCTGGTTTCAGAGCGTTTGCTGCTTGCCTGACTTGTGGGTCTGTGTGTTCGCCGTTTGATCCCTGTTCTTGTTAAAGGCACTGACCTCCACACGCCGGTTTTTTGCTCGACCAGCGTCCGTGTCATTGCTGGCCAAATAGCAACAATTGCCCTGGCCATTAACTTCAATATCGACTTTTACGCCTCTCTTGATGAGGGCTTGTTTGGTGTTGATGGCGCGCTGCATGGCAAGCACATCATTAAATGCCTTGCTGCCGATCGAGTCGGTGTACCCGTTAAGGACAATCTTCTTGGCAGCACCAATATCTGTGATAATTTGATCAATTTCGTTATTTGCATTTTCATTCAGCGTTTTACGGCCAAAATCAAAATTGATGATTGCCGATACTTGTATGTGAACATCTTTTCCCTGATTTTTGACATCTGCTGCCAGCACTACCGGTGAAGGTGATTGTTTGGTAGTGCTTGAAGTATCGACACCAGTAACTGTGTTTTCATTAACGCCCAGCGACTGTTTTTCCTTGATGACCTGTTGCAACGCTGAATCGATTTTTCCGTCGGAGCCCGCTTCACCTTCGGTATTAACTGGCGTGTTTTTTTGTTGGTAGTAGTCGCCATTCATGTAGGCATCGAGTACACCATTAGCTTTCCATTCCGATGTTTTTTTGTATGGCTCGTTATCGACTTGTTGAGATGACTGATGTTCCAACTTGTTGGTATTGATCTGTCGAATAACGTCGTCTTGGCCTGACGCAGGTACCGTTATTGCTGTCGATGTGGATGGATTGTCACCGACTTGTGATGCAGCTGATATTTGACGTTGTCCGTCCGTTGTTACGTTCTCATCTTCGAACTGCTTAGGAGTAATAACCGGGCAATCTTGACAAACAACGAACTGAAGCCTGCCGTCGACAAATACCTGTTCGATCCGCGAAGACGACTGGCTTTGCTCAGTCATCTCCTGTAAGTGGCTCTGTGTAATACAGCCTTGTATGCCAATCAGCATGACGATGACGATCTTGGCTTTGGTGATATTCATCGTGTGCTCCTTGTCATGGCCCGGTATATTTTCCATGCGTAGACTTTCTGTTTTTCTAGCGAAACAGCGTTATAGGCACCGATTGCCTTCCAGGTCAGGCCATGGCGCTGTATCTCCTGTGCGAGAATCCATGTTCCCCAGTAGATATTGGTGCAGGCATGAAAGAGGTCTTTTTTTTCTACACCGTACTGCCTGAGCGTTGGCCACCAGTAATCGTTGATCATCATGTAGCCAACGCTATGGCCATTGTCGCCGATGCGGTATGGATTCTGGTTTGACTCGACCTTACCAATGGCCCTGATGATATCTGGCGGAATGTTGTAATACTCGGAAGCGGATTCAATACAGGCTTCATTCGCCTGCGTGCTCCCTGTGACGATAAGAATTACTGCTGAGAACAATGTGCGTTGATATCTCATCGCACAGAATAATACCGATGTAAAACTGATTGTGTGTGTTGTTAATCGACCTCCGGCGTTCCGCTTAATGACAAAACGTGTTTATTTTTAGAAAATTATGAGTAATCGTTTTGACACTTTCTTGTCACGTTTACAGAAATTACAAAAATGCCTGTGGCTGCCTCCTGGCAGTGGCTTCGATAAGCACGTTGCTTCTTCCGAGTAGGCTTAAAGGACTTTCTGAGTATTTGACGAAATAACCAGCGCCGTGATACCGCCGCATACTGACCACATGGGGATTACTGCCGGGTGAATAGAGAATGGCGCGAAGAGGTAGAAAAATGGCAGAAACAGAATAAACAACAAAAAGAACATGGCCGAGTGAAATCGTACTGGACTCGCGTAGCCGAATGTCACCCGCTTAATAGCTCGTTGATTCCAACCATCGACCAAGGCCGGTACCGCAAGCAACAATGTGTATGGTAACCAGGAAAGAATCAGGAACGACCGTTGGGATGATCTCAAGATAACCGCCCACAACACATCAAGGCGCTCCTTGAACATGGTGAATGAGCCAATTAAAAATGAGTCCTTTGGCTTTTGTTCTTCTGTAGTGGGCACAAATGTTTCATAACTGGTTTTAACTACTCCTGAATCCACAAACAGCGCCTTGAACTTAACATAAGCTAAAGTGTAGGCTGCGTCTGCTTCCTCCCCCATCCAGCTCACGGCCATGGCATGCTCATCGTATATCTGAGATTCAATACTACTGTGCCCGAGGAATCCAACGACCAACATTATTTCCGTTAGAATAAACAGCCAGAAGTAGAATGAGGCTTTAAGCATGGTTAATCGGTAACGATGTGCATTTCCTGCGAAATCACACGCAGCCCCCCCATAAGGACAGAAACATCGTTCCGTCTGAGCATCCGGGTGGCTATGAAAAGTCGGAGATCGGAGTCAGAAATCTTGTTGAGGTGGTTATCACGCCGAAGCAGTCTTGGTCGCATTCCCAGCGTTTTCCACCAGTCACTCAATCCGCCTTTCGCGGGATCCCAGATAAACTCTGATTTGTCATGCTGCTGGCAGACGCACCACATGTTGGCCTCGGGAACATGGTCAAAAAGACCCTGCAAAAATGCTCGAAAACACTCTGTTTTTTGGCAATTTCGTGATTCTGCCTGTTCCCACTGTGCCACGGCAGTACGGATGCATTTCACTACCAGTGGTTCGGTCTCGTCACTCGTGGGGACCAAGTCAGTAAAGTAAGAACAGAATTCTGTCGAAATCCGAGGCACCGCAATCCAGTTGCGAGAAATATGGATAAATTCTTCAAGCTTGCCTGTCTCCCGCAGGACTCTTCTTCCGAGGCAGTACTTGTCCGGAGGAATATTGAATGTACTTCCATTGTTGCAAGGACTTTTGAACGGCACGCATTTCAAGCGTGATCCTGTTATTTTTTCGCACATGTTTATTAGAACCCTGATACTTTTTTTATACTTCTCGGCCCCGTTGATACCCACGGCATATCATCAAGCATCGGTGATCTGGTTTTGTTCAGTAAAGGTAACCTGCCTTTAACATATCTCCCACCAGACACACTGGCAATAAATTGTAAGTCTGGCAGTTTTCCTAGAAGGTCATACGAGAACACATCCGATTCGACCTCGGTCACGCGCTCACCGTACCCACCGGAGAAGTTGGTTGGGTCGCGGCCGACAACCGCGCTCGTGTCCTGTGAATAGGCGATCGTCCTTATAGGAACTTTTCCAAGACTCTCCACGATAAAATCCTGTGTCACTCTGTCCTTGCACCGCAGCGCAATTAGATTATTGGCGTTGGCCAGGATCATTCGCGCCATGGCCTCGTTCCCCATTTTGGCAATGAAATCCGGCAAGCTCTGCGCAGCGAGAAATGTTTTAAGTCCTGCTCCTCGACCCTTGTTCAGAATTTGGACGAATGGCGGACACGTGCATTCCGCCGCCTCGTCCACAAACACATTTATCTCGGTGCCATTGCCGCCATAGTTGTAGATATGCCCCGCTGCAGCCGCGAGGTCGGCCAGAAAGATAGAGCCGATCGCCGCGCCCACTTCGGAGTCCGACAGGGAGTTGAGACCTATATACAGCACCTGGCGTGACTCAATCACTTTCTTGGTATCAATGATGGGGCGCACATCATTCGGATCCGTCCCATCCGGCGAGAGCAAGGCAGCCAGATCACCAGTGGTAAGCTTGGCCAGTATAGGTAGGAGAGAGGCGATAAGCTTCATGGCGTGCACTCGCTCATGCTCGAACATAGAAACCAGACCGTCCACCACACTTGACCGCAACGGTTCCGGAACTTCCGCCTTGTAGAAGCGTAGTAGCGCCATGATATTGCTTGGAGTTGATTTGCTCGGTCTTTCCTTGTTGTAGTCGCCCTTGTCAGCCTTCTTGTTGTACGGCTGGATTCTTACTTCCCAATCTGGAATATTTTTCTTGAAGTAGGCTTCAAGTGTCATTTGGAGCAGGTGATCCGGGCCCCCTTCGATATAACGCCGAATGTTCACGAGGTTTGGACGCTCCTCGATTTCAACCAGGCCCTGTACTACCTGGTTAACGGCACGCCAACCGAATGACTTGAAGGCATTATCGCCGGACTCGGTCGGTATCAAGGCGGCAATGCGGCTTGCGAGCTCCGTCGGGTGCGACCAGTTCTTAAGGGGGTCGAGACGAACCGAATGCGACGGAAATGCAGGGTGAAAATGCATAAAGGCTTCTGGCCGGCCGGCCCGCTCACATTCAAGTTGTAGGCGCTCACGAAGATCTCGGTCTGACTTCGGATCTATGAAGATTAACGCGGAGTTAGGGCGGTGGATGGCTTGTGTGCAAAATATCTCAAACAAGCGAGTTTTACCTGAACCGGTGGTACCAAAAAGCAGTGTGCCACCGTTCAAGTCATCCAGTGGCATGGTGAGGTCCTGTTCTTGTTTCTCGAGCCCATGGATCCATTCCGCACCTTTGAGGTCTTTCCCGCTCTCGGCGCCCAAGCGTTGGCGCATATCCATAAACCAATCGGGGGGCATGATTTTATCGATTTCAAGTTTTTTTAGGTCATAAACACGCTGGACGTGCTTTTGTTCCCACTCAAAACCGTACCCAAAGAATACCTTTTTGGGGTCATCGTCATTTCTGTCCTTAAGCTCACCAGGTTCGATCCATTTGATGTTGCGCCCGACCAGTTGCGCTTTCTGATACCACACCAGGAATGCCTGGTAACCACGTATAAATGTCATTAACATTGACATGGCAATCAAAAGCCAGAAAGGTAAGGAAGGCAGCGCGGTTAACACCACGGCCACGAGACTGATAACAGTCACTATTGCCCAACTAATTGCGCTGTTTATCTCATATGCCTTGCGCCATTGATTCTCCACATTGAAAATCATGCATGCACACCCTCGTGCGATGACAACCAGGCATACAATTCAGGACAATAGTCGCGTCTGAAAACGACATGTTTCCTGTCCTCGCTTTCCTTAATCACAGCGTGTGCTCCTCGAAAGATGACATAGTCTTTTTTGGTAAGCAGCATCGCAATTTCCTTAAAATCCGGTGTATTCTGCAGTCCGGCATACCACTCAAACACGTCAGGATAGGAAGCCTTAACCCCTTCTCCGCTGACAGAAAGACCGAAGGAAATCTTTCCCTCCTTGGCAGCTATTGCCAGTGCATCAAAAAAATTCTTTGGCTTGAATGAGTTTTTTTGCTGGTTGTTGTCCGCCGGTTTTCCATCGGCCGAAGGTACAGGTGAACCTTTTGAAGCCGGATGTTCAATCCCTGCTACCGCCGCTATCAAAAAACCTATTGAGGGAGTCAATATCAGCGCTTTTGTTTGGATGCCGTTAGCGTTAGAAATGTCATGAAGGGCAGATTTAGTTGTTTTTGGATTAGCTACTACCCACCCTTTATCGCGGATCGCCGACAATGCTTTAGCCGGATCGAAACCAAGTCCCATCAAGGCATTCGGAAAAATAATGGCAAGCCCCACATCCATCCAGAAAACATCGATACCTGGGCGTTTACGTCCAGTTATGCAATCCTCTGCAAGTGCTGCCAGTATCTCACCGGCTTTCCCTTGCTTACGCAGCCAAGCAATGGATTCCTCTGGTGTCATTTGTGAAACAAGATTTTTTTTAGGTGTAACGCCAGCCGTTAGAACGGTATCTGGCGCTAGATCGTCTTCTGTCCTCGCTGTTTTTTGGTCTGTTCTTAGCGACACCAATTCTTTATTATCGTTCTCGCGCGTGATGCTTATGGTATTTTTCTGCGGGTTCTCAATAATTGACTTGGCCGCCGCCTCAAGCGGTTTAAGCTCTCTTTCCGGCTGGTTAGGAGATATTATTTTTATTTCAACAACCGGCATATCTTGCACATTGATAATCAGTTCTGGCGAAGAAAGTAGCAAAGCTGCAACCTGGCCAAGACCAGGCACCTCTATTATCCAGTAGTAATCATGTGGGCGATGTGGCGTAGGTTGTATCGCCAGTTTGTGTGCAAGCATAATATCTGCCAGTGTGCTCGGCATTTTCGGAACAGTATAAAAACCTACGTCTTCCAGATACGCAAGGATATCGATAACGGCTTTTTCCCAACACACAAAGAGGCCTTGATGGGAGAGCCAAAGCGGTGATCCTGATGTATTTATACCCCATCGCTGATGCACTAGATGACGCATCGCGTCCAGCAGATATGTTTCAAGAGGAAGCCCAATGGTGCCAGCGGGGGCGAATCCGGATCGAGATTTAACATCGCGCT
>OBEQ011017360.1_pt1 | contig 11033 bp, 11 predicted proteins | sample 1670901 | NCBI WGS metagenome assembly OBEQ01 (sample SAMEA104232315, study PRJEB22302) | groundwater metagenome | biome: forest; feature: aquifer; material: groundwater | place: USA | collected 2011-08-07 | depth 5.4 m | reverse complement strand
TGATAAATTTTTAGTTAATAATATTTCAATTCTTTTTCGATCTTTCAAACCTAAATTTGTAAATTGCTTCATTTTTCTAGTTTATTCTACTAGTAATTTGTTGCAATAGATGTTAGAGTTTAGCTATATTAAATTTATGTTAAATACTGCGAAATTTAAAAAATTAAACATCAAAGATGTCGAGGGGCGGGTAGAAAAAATTATCAAAAAGTTGAATATCGAGGATTGTATTTCCTTATCGTGGTTAAAAGATTTTACCTATAATTTTGATTTACCGACCAAAGAAATAAGCCAAGGATATTTTGGTAAGCTTTTTAACTTACTTCCAAAAGATATATCTGAAGAAGACATGAACGAAGTTGTTTCGGTTTTTAATGATGTTTGGAATTGTTTTCCACAAAAAATCATGGGTGGTATTTCCCCACAAGATAAATATATAGCAGATTTACTAAAAGAAGAAAAAGAGGCCGATGATAAAATGGATGGCAAAATTCCATTAACAGAAGAAGAGCAGTTGTGGAAAGATCATTTTGACCGAGCAAAAGAAAATCTTGATCCATATTTAAATTGGTCACAAAAGGAAGTTATGCCAAAATATAATGATTACGTTCAAAACCAAAAACATAAAAACCCTAACGAGGCAGTAGGAGTGGCGGGTGTGCTATTGGAAACTTGTGGGCAAATGGGGTTTTTTGAATTTAATAAAGTTCATCCAGAATTTATAAAAGATTTCCCAAATATGTTCATGGCTTCTGTGCAAGGACACAATCTTTCCAAGCAAGAGGTCAAAGAATATCTAGATAATTTCTTACTATTTTTAGAAAGTTATTATCCGCTGAATTCGTTTAAGAGAACTTTAATATGAAATGCTATAAAACAATACGGTCGTCTTATTTTGTGTTATGGGTAGTTTTATGATATTGTCTAAGAGTGTAAAAATGCCATGGGAAATAAAATAAATAATATTACATATATCACCGGGAATCAAAGTAAGGCAGACTATTTGGCAAGTTATTTAGGACACCCTATTTTACATCAAAAAATTGATTTAGATGAAATCCAGTCCCTCGATTTAAAAGAAATTATAAAGCATAAAGTAAGACAGGCATATAATATTATAAAAAAACCTGTCGTGGTGGAAGATACCAGCTTAGAATTCAAAGCATTAGGTAAATTACCGGGACCGTTTATAAAATATTTTCTTGAACAAATGTCGTATGAAGATATTTGCTCTTTAGTAAAAGGAAAAAATAGAGATGCTACGGCAAGATGTGTATATGGGTATTTTGACGGAGAAAATGAGGCTTATTTTGAAGGCAGTATGAACGGCACTGTTGCTGAAAAACCAGCGGGTGATAGGGGTTTCGGTTTTGATAAAATATTTATTCCTGAAGGGTTCAATATTACTAGAGCAGAATTGAATGCGGAAGATCACAAGGCCGGATATCTAAAAATAAAACCCATAGGACAATTAAAGGATTTTCTATTAAATTTAAAATAAAATGAAGGGGTTAATAAAAAATCTCAAAATTAAAAGATGGGCGATTACGGCTTTGGCGGCGATGCATTTTTACGGCAATCCTTCGGCCAAGTTAAAAATTGTCGGAGTGACTGGGACGAATGGCAAAACAACAACGGCTACGCTGCTTTATAAAATTGCGACCGCGCTGGGCTATAAATGTGGCTTAATTGGCACCGTGGAGAATATTATTGTAGATGACAGACGACCGGCTTTAATCACAACTCCCAGCCCGATAAATTTAAATAAACTCTTGAATGAGATGGTATCTAAGGGCTGTGAATATGTTTTTATGGAGGTTTCTTCACATGCCCTGGATCAAAAACGCGTGTCCGGGGTAAATTTCGTCGGCGGAATTTTTACTAATTTGACCCATGACCATCTGGATTATCACAAAAGCCTGGAAAATTATTTTTTAGCCAAAAAGAAATTTTTTAAAATGCTGCCCGCCGAAGCTTTTGCTCTATCCAATGCTGATGACGAGCATGGAGCGATGATGCTGGAAGGAATAAAAGCCAGAAAATTTTTTTATGGGTTTACCCCCTCCGCCTCCGGCACCTCCCCCTACAGTAGGGGGAGGCTGGGTAGGGGTATAGATCTAGATTTTAGTGAAAAATTGGAAACAAAATTATTGGGACATTTTAATGAATACAATGCTCTCGCTGTGTATGCTGCAGCCGTTCTCCTTGGGTTAGATAAAGAAAAGGTAAGAGAAGTATTAAAAAATGTAGCTCCTCCGCGCGGACGTTTTGAACATTTTACATCTTCGAGTGGAGTTCTGGTTATCGTGGATTATGCGCACACTCCGGATGCATTGGAAAAAATATTTTCGGCAGTCAGGGAAGTAGGGCAAGAGAGAGGGAAATTAATTTCTGTCTTTGGTTGTGGCGGTGATCGGGATCCGCTCAAAAGAAGAATTATGGGAAAAATTGGCGCTCAAATGTCCGACCTTGCGATTTTTACCTCCGACAATCCGCGCAGCGAGGATCCGGAAAAAATTATTGCCGAAATGAAAACAGATTTATCGATGATGGATTCAAAAAAAGTCATAGCCATGGCCCACCGAGGTGAAGCCATTCTTAAGGCGGTCAGCCTGGCGAAAAATGGCGATATAATTCTGTGCGCCGGCAAGGGCCACGAAGACTATCAAGAAATCAAAGGGGTGAAGCATCACTTTGACGACATGGAGGAATTCAAAAAAGCTTATGGAAAATTATAAAGAATTTTTTAAAAATAAAAAAATAACCTTAATGGGTCTGGGTCTACTCGGACGTGGCGTTGGGGACGCTATTTTTTTAGCACAATGCGGAGCTAAGCTTACTGTCACTGATTTGAAGTCTTCGCAAGAGCTCAGACCGTCGCTTTCAAAGCTCCGGAAATATAAAAGTATAAAATATGTTTTGGGCGAGCACAGGCTGGAAGATTTCAGAAATGCTGATTTGATTTTGAAAGCGGCCGGGGTGCCATTTGACTCTCCTCACATTCGGGAAGCGATTAAACAAAAAATTCCGGTTGAAATGAGTGCAGCGCTTTTCGCAAAATTGTCGGGCTTGCCGATCATCGGTGTGACCGGCACGCGCGGCAAGTCAACGGTGGCGCACTTGATCGCGCAGATATTTTCCTGGGCGGGCAAAAAAGTGATTTTAGGTGGGAATGTGCGCGGTGTCTCTAACCTGCAACTACTGAGGAAAGCGAATCCGCCGGCTGGCGGAGCCGAGATGGCGGTTTTGGAATTAGATTCCTGGCAGCTACAGGGCTTCGGTGAGAGCAAAATCTCACCCCATATTTCTGTTTTTACTAATTTTCTGTCGGATCATTTAAATTATTATGGCACTTTTGGTAAATATTTTGGCGACAAATCAAATATTTATAAATTTCAGACACAGAATGATTTTTTGGTTTTGGGGTCACGCTTTAAGAAAAAAATAAAGACTAAGGCAAAAATAATTCGCGCTGACATAAAAAAACTTCCGAAGTTTAGAGATTTAAAATTAAAAGGCAGTCACAATCTACAAAATATTGCCTGCGCAATAGAAGTGGCCAGAGTATTAAAAATTCCGGAACAAGTTATAAAAAAGGCAGTTGAAAATTTTGAAACTATCCCTGGCCGGCTTGAATTAGTGAAAATAATCAATGCCATAAAAATTTACAATGACACCAATGCTACTACCCCAGATGCCACTATTGCCGCCCTGAATTCTTTTGATAAAAAAGTTATCTTAATAGCGGGAGGAGCGGATAAAGGACTGGATGTTAAAATCTTAAACAAGGAATTAAATAAAAAAACTAAGAAAATTTTTCTCTTGCCCGGGTCCGGAAGCGATAGAATAAAATCAAAAAACGAAAAAGTGAAAAGTTTGGAAGATGCCGTGAAAAAAGTATTTGCCTATGCTAAATCCGGCGATATCATTTTATTCAGTCCCGGTTTCGCTTCTTTCAATATGTTCAATAACGAATACGACCGGGGAGATAAATTTATGAAAATTGTGAAAAAATTAAAATGACTGATTTAGATTTATCAAAAATTAAAAAAATATTTTTTATCGGCATTGGCGGGATAGTATTTCCGCTCTTGCCAAGATGGCTCTCTCGCGCGGGGTAGAAGTGGCGGGGGTGAATGATGAAGAGAGTCCAAAAACCATGGAACCGTTGCGTGAAGCTGGTGTAAAAATATTCTGCCTTGTCCGGGACAAGGCAGAACTACCGGAGGCGGATTTATATGTGTATAGCGATGCTTGGCTGTATCGTGGACCGGAGATCATAGAAAGCGCAAAAAAAACGGGCAAGCCGGTGCTGTCATATTTTGAGGCCTTGGGTATTTTTGCCAAAGAATATAAAGTTATCGCAGTTTCCGGCACCCACGGCAAAACCACTACGACGGCGATGGTAGCAGAAATTTTGGTGGACGCCGGTTTGGACCCGACAGTTATTGTCGGCTCTTTCGTGAAAAAGTTTGACAACAATTTCAGGGCGGGGAAGAGCGAATATCTCGTAGTAGAAGCAGATGAATACAATAAGCATTTTTTGAATTTTTTTCCGTTCATCGGGATTGTCACCAATATTGAAGCGGACCACTTGGATTGTTATAAAAATTTAGAAGACATAAAAAATGCTTTTGATAAATTTATTTCCCAAAGTGAAAATAAAGTTTTGAATTATAAAAAATATTTGGAAAAGGTGCCGAAACTCTCTGTGCCAGGAGAGCACAATCGCCTGAATGCAGCCGCGGCCTTGGCCGTGGCGGATATTTTGAAAATTCCCCTAGATTCAGCAAGGACTACCCTTGCTGGATTCGCTGGCACTTGGCGGAGATTAGAAAACAAAGGAGAAACAAAAGAGGGGACCATTATTTACGACGACTATGCCCATCATCCGACGGAAATCCGAGCGAGCATACAGGCCTTGCGTGAACTTTATCCGCCGCCTTCGTCTTCGACTTCGGCGAGCCAAGGCAAAAAACTCACCATAGTTTTCCAGCCGCATCTCTACAGCCGGACGAAAGCTTTGTTTAATGATTTTGCAAAAAGTTTTAAAGGCGCGGACAATATTTTTCTCCTGCCCATTTATTTTGCGAGGGAAGATCCTGATCCAAATGTCTCCAGCGAAAGATTGGCAGAAGCAATAAGAAATAACCTCACCCCTAGCCCCTCTCCTGGAAGGAGAGGGGAAAATGTCAGAGCCTTTCCGGATTTCCCATCAGCCGAAGAGGCAGTCCGAGCTCTCAATCTCGGCCCAAACGACATCTTCGTCACCATGGGCGCCGGCGAGGCCTACAAAGTGGCGGATAAAGTTTTTAAAATTATCTAAAAAAATTATTTACTACTCCAAATGGATCAAAGTCATCTTTTGATCCTTCGGTTCAAAAAGGGTAATTTGGAAATTATAATTTTTTCCCAGTTCTAATTTTTCGCGCAGTTTAATTTCTGAACCAAAAGTTGAATTGTGCACTAGCCCGGCCACGCCTTCTCTGATGGAGACCAACGCTCCGTGCTTGTTGTATTTTATCACTACCCCTTTAATGATATCTCCCTTTTTTAATTTTCCTTCAAATTCCTTCCAAGGATTTTCTTTCAGAGCTTTGATGGAAAGCGATATCTTGCCATCTTTAATTTCAATCACTTTGGCTTGAACTTTCTCTCCGATTTTAAACATCAGGCGCGGGTCTTCTACCAGTCCCCAGTCCAGCTCGGAAATATGCACCAGACCTTCCAGCCCGTCTTCCAATTTTAGAAAGACTCCAAAGTCAACAATTCCGGCCACGGTGCATTCTAAATTATCGCCCACGGTGTATTTGCTTAAGATTTCTTTTTTCTCTTCGGGGTTGTTATCTTTCTCGGAGAAAATTAATTTGCCTTCTTTCGGCAGAGTGGAAATAATCATCACCGAGATTTGCTGCCCGACCAGTTTTTTCAATTCTTTTAATATTTTATCTTTATCCGAATCCAAAACGCGCGGATAATGCTCCGCTTTCAGTTGGGAGGCGGGCAGGAATCCTTGGATGCCTTGCCATTCCAGAATCAAGCCTCCTTTGTTGGCATCTTTTATTTCCAAACTGACAACTGTTTTTGCCCGGATGGCTTTTTCCGCTTCGCTCCAAGCTAATGCCTGTTTGGCTTCTTTTAAGGAAAGTTCTGTGTAGCCATCTTCGTTTTCTACTTCAACAATTTTTGCCTTAATAACATCACCCACACTAATTTTTTTTATGATGTCTTTGGCATTAATAAATTCGCGGCCGTAAATAATGCCGGTGCCAAAAGGCGCCAGGTCCACGAAGACCGATGATTTTTCTATGCTGATGACCGGACCTTCCACCAGAGAATCAAGTTCCGGTTTGTTGGCGCTGCGATCCACGATGGAATTAAGCACCAAGTTTTCCTCCGCTAATGTTTCGTCTTGTTTGATCATAAAATTAAAAAATCCGCCCAAAGCGGATATAAGGCTTAGGTTTTAGTTCGGCTCATGCCCAACTAGGGTTACCCTAAATCCTGCTATTAACACTTTCAGGATATCAGAATTTCTGCTATAATGCAAGTTTGTTAAATCGCATGAACCGAAAAAGTATTTTGCCTTTTATTATAATTTTTGTTTTCGTTGCTCTTCTAATTTTTTACACGGGGAATAAAAGACCCCTACCCAACCTCCCCCTTAGCAAGGGGGAGGCGAAGGAGGGGGTCAAGTATCTAAAAATCGCCGGCCAAAATATCAAAGTTGATCTAGCTTTGACTCCCGAGCAACAAGCAAAGGGACTCTCGGGTCGGAGCAGGCTTCCCGAAGGTGAGGGTATGCTTTTTGTTTTTCCGCGCCCGGGTAAATATCTTTTTTGGATGAAAGATATGAAATTTGCCATAGATATAATTTGGTTAGCGGAAACTCCCCGCCTTGTGGAGGAGGGGGCAGGGGGTGGTGATTTAAAAATTGTTTATATAAAAAGGGACGCAAGGCCCGAAGATTATCCCGATACTTACCAACCGGACACTGATGCAAAATATGTCTTAGAAGTCAGCTCCGGCTTTTCGGATCGTAACAATTTGAAGATAGGAGACAGGGTGGGGTTATCCACACTTGCGTTTTGAGTTGTTGTATATATAATTAATCTCTGTTTATCAATTATTATTAATTTTTTTATAAGATATCTAACATGAATAATCTTTTGCCGAAAAAAATGTTTTTTACCAAAGGTGTTGGAGTGCATAAAGACTATCTTACTTCGTTTGAGTTAGCCCTTCGTGATGCTGGCGTTGCACCGTTTAATCTTGTATCAGTGTCTAGCATATTTCCGCCGAATTGCAAACGTGTCTCGCGGGAAGAAGGTCTTAAATATTTAAGTCATGGATCAATCGTGCATTGTGTTATGGCCCGACAAGCGACCAATGAACCCAATCGTTTGGTATCGGCGTCAATCGGCGTAGCTTTGCCGGCTGATCCTAATCAGTATGGTTATTTATCTGAACATCATCCATTTGGGGAGACCGAGAAAAAAAGCGGTGAATATGCAGAAGATCTGGCCGCGACAATGCTGGCGACAACTTTGGGTATAGAGTTTGATTCAAATACTGCTTGGGATGAACGGGAACAGCAATACAAAGCTTCAGGGAAAATTATTAAAACATCCAACTTCACTCAGTCCGCCGAAGGCAACAAAGACGGTCGCTGGACAACGGTTTTGGCTCTCGGAGTTTTTATTATGGAGTAAAACTATACATCGGTTGCTCGCGGGTCATGCAGTGGATCGCTCCGCCGCCGTAAATCAAGTCGCGCGATTCTATGCCGACGACTTGGCGATTGGGAAAGCACGAACCGATTATTTTCATGGCCTTGGCGTCATTCGGGTCGTTATAAATCGGAACCAAGACAACCATGTTGCCAATGTAAAAATTCGTATAAGACGCCGGGGCTTTGTGGCCCGCCTCAAAAGGCTTGTTCTGGTCATATTTTAAATGGGGGACTGGCAGTTTGATCAGTTTAAACGGTCGGCCGTTTTGATCAACTGCCTTCTCTAAATCCCGAAAGTTTTTTTTGAGTATCGGGTGGTTTTCTTCGTTGGTGTTTTCTTCCCAGGCGCACAGAATTGTGTTGGGGGAAACAAATTTGGCAATATCGTCTACGTGCCCGTCGGTGTGATCATTATGCAAACCTTGCTTCAGCCAAATGATCTTGGACGCGCCCAGAAATTTTTTTAAATTTTCCTCAATCTGTTTTTTGTTCAAGTTGGGGTTGCGTCCGGAGTTCAACAAGCATTGCTCGGTGGTGATGATTGTCCCTGCTCCGTTTTGTTCTATCGATCCGCCTTCTAGCACCATCTTGCTTTCGTGCATCGGCGCCTTAATTTTTTCTTGGAGATTATAAAAAACTTGATTATCTTTCAAGAGGGCCGGAAATTTCCGGCTGTAAGCATCATATTGCCATTTGATCCATATAATTTTTTTTGCCAGTTTTTTTTCATCAGAGTTTTGGTCTATTACAAACACCGGTCCATAATCCCGAAGCCAGACGTCTGCATAGTCGGTGACATGAAAATTTATTTTCAAAGGACTTCTGAGATTTGCGCCATTTTGCGCAAGCAGTTTGGAAACTTTTTCTTGCATCTCGCTGTTCAAAACCAAAAGCTCCACCCTTTCGCTCCGGCTCAGCAGTTTGATAATTTCCAGATATCTTTCTTCCACTTTCTCTATGTGTCCGAGCGGAAAGGTGGTAAAGTCATGGGGCCAAGCCAGCCAGACCGCTTCATGCTTTTCCCACTCGGCCGGCATTCGGAAATGATTAGACATTTTTGATGATATTTTTATAAGTCTCCGGACGGCGATTCTGTAAAAAACCCCAGCCTTCGGATAAAAATTTATTGTATGCTAAATCCACTTTCTGCACTATTATCTGCTCTTTGTCTTTGCTGCCTCTTTTTAAAATTTTGCCCCAAGCGTCGCAGACAAAAGATTGCCCCCAGAATTTGCTTTTGCCTTCAAGACCGATTCGGTTGACTGCAGCGATCACGACGCTGTTGGCAATAGCGTGTCCGCGCATAATTGTTTCCCAGGCGTCATGCCAATCGCTTTGCTTGCCCGCGCTCCGTCGCCAAAGGCTCTGGCGGCGTGCGACCTTAGCTTTAGTGACGGCGGGGATGCGGTAGCCGATCAGGTCCGCGATGGCGGTCGGATAAAAAATCATTTCCGCGCCGGCCAGCCGAACTGCCCGGGCAGCCTCGGGGAACCATTGATCATAACAAATTAGCACCGCCAAAGTTCCGAACTTAGTTTTGAATATTTTATAACCGCCCTCGCCCTTTGCAAAATAATTTTTTTCATAAAAGCCCGGGTCATGGGGGATATGAACTTTGTGATACTTGCCCAGCATTTTTCCTTTTTCGTTGAAAACTACGGCGGTATTATAATATTTGCCGTTCTTAGTTTTTTCATAAATCGGCACGATAATAACTATGCCCAGCTTTTTTGCCAGCTTCTGCATGGTCGTAGTGGTTGCGCTCGGAATGCTTTCCGCGTACTTATCTTTTCTCACACCCTGCTTTTGCGGGATGTAAGGAATGTTGAACAATTCCTGCAAGCAGACAATCTGCGCGCCTTTTTTTGCCGCTTGTTTTATCAGGCGGACAGTTTTCTCAACGTTCGCTTCAATATTATTCCCGACTTTTGTTTGGACAAGTCCAATGGTTGTAGATTTCATTTTGTCAGACTTTTTAGAGCCCTAAAAGCACGGCCGCTATCCAGGGGAAGGCGACAGTGACGTCGCTTTGGATAATTTGGTAGTAGCTTTCGGTGGAAAGTTTGTCCCAGGTGATTTTTTCCTTCCCGCCGGCGCCGGAGTAAGAACCGTAAGACATCGGCGAAGAGCCGATTTCAACAAACCCGGCCCAGTCCCGGACTTTTTCGTGCAGTTTCAGGTCGTGTTTTAAGGAAGGCACCACGCAAATCGGAAAATCCGCGGCAATTCCTCCGCCCAACTGCAAAAAAGCAATCGGCGCCGTTTTGCTTTCTTTCATATACCAGTCATACATCAGGTGAAAATATTCCAAGCCGGTTTTCATAATCTTGCCGTCCAAAACCACCTCGCCTTTTTTCTTGTGCGGTCCATCATAGACATAACTGGAAAAAATGTCGCCCATGGTTGAATCCTCAAAGCCCGGCACGACAATCGGGATATTTTTCTGATAGGCCGCGTAGGCCCAGCAGTCTTCGGGGTTGGCTTGGGGGTCCAGCTGGATCAATTTTTTTTCAAAAAGCCGGCGGAAGTATTCGTGCGGGAAAAAACGCTCCGCGTTTTTTCCCGCCTCCTTCCACATCTTTACAAGGTGCGGTTCCATAATCCGCACACTTTCATCTTCCGGCAGAAAAGTGTCGGTGATTCGGCGCAAACCCGCGTCGCGCAGTTCGGCTTCCTGCAGGGGAGTCAGTTCGGTATAACGGGGGATGTTGGCATAGTGCGAGTGGGCGACATAACGATAATAAGATTCTTCGTGATTAGCGCCGGTGGCGGATATCAGATGCACTTTGTTTTTCCTGATGAGCTCTGCTAGCATCACACCCACTTGAAAAGAGCTCAAAGCGCCGGCCAAGGTAACCACCAATTTTCCACCTTTGTCTAAATGATTTTTCAGCCACAAAGCGGCTTGCATCGTTGACCCACCGTTGCAATGCATCAACGTTCTTTCCGCGAATTCACTCACTGGCTTTGAGCTCTCTTTTATATTCTTACTCAATGTACCAGTTGACTTTTTGTCTTCCAGTATAATGAGTTTCCGCAACCCCGGTGAAAGTTTATTTAGTGTGCTTTTTTTCATCCCAACATTATACCAATAGTTGCATAATAATCAAATTTTGATACAGTTAATTCGGTCCTGTATTGGATAGCTACTCTGATGTAAAGTCGGGGAGGAAAGTCCGAACACAACGAGCCCCAAAGTAAACTCTAGGGGTGGTGATGGTAGCGGGTAACGCCCGCATGTAGCAATGCATAGTTGCGAACAGAAACGACCCGGTTAAGTCCGGCTGAAACGGCTAAATAC
>OBEQ012978973.1_pt1 | contig 11036 bp, 5 predicted proteins | sample 1670901 | NCBI WGS metagenome assembly OBEQ01 (sample SAMEA104232315, study PRJEB22302) | groundwater metagenome | biome: forest; feature: aquifer; material: groundwater | place: USA | collected 2011-08-07 | depth 5.4 m | reverse complement strand
GATTTCCTTCGAATATAGGATGGATTGCGCAGGACCTCACAATGAATGAAAAGGTCCACTTTTGGCCTGAACGTTTGGATTATTTGCCGAAAGTTATTTTGCGCGATCCGCCGAACCATGTTTATCAACGTCGTCCGTGGGAGACTCCGCCGATGGGCACAGAAAATTCTATTTTAAATCAACGGCGAAGTGAGGTCATTAAGACTGCGGTTGACAGCTTCGTGTATCTTGCAGAAGCATTTAAAAATGAAGAGCAAATGAGCCGGGCCCATCAAATTGAAGAGTCTGTCACGGTTCTTGGCGTTGATGTTCCGACAAATTTTCTCTTTTATGATTCTCCGACCGGTCTTGGTTATTTGTATTATTTTGATAGGCAGCGGGGGATTCTTTATTTTTCACTGCCTTTTTTGGCCGCCCTTCAAGAGAAGGGGTTTGATTTTTATTGGCTTACATTGCTTTTGGATGAGGCCGTTCAGGAACATCCTTACCAGGGATCCATTCCATATTTTGGCGGGCTTTTTCAAGAGTCCGTTCCCGATCTTCGTCATGTTAATCTAACAATAGCCCGTCGTGATCCAAAATCCAAACTCTATCGCCATATCACAGAGAGAATTTTTGATTTTCGCAATCGGGAGGAAGACAATCGTGAAAAAAGTATTCTGCCACAGATTAAAGACCTGCAGAGTCAAATCCAAAAACTACAGATGCAAATGAAAACGCGTGAGAATTATTCCGACTTGGAACGCTCTCTCGGATATTTGGCTTCTTTGGAAGAAATGATGGGTTGGCATGATCAATTTCAGGAAACCTATAAGGCCCAAGTTAACGCTATGAGGGAATTGCAAAAAGTCGACGAAGGACTTTTGCCGCTACAAATTGAAGAAAAGATATGTTGGATTTTATTGCGGACCGAGCAATATAATTCATTTCTGAAAGAAATTGAAGCTTTCTTGCAAGAGAAAATTCCGTCGCGGGATTTGCGGGAGGATGAAAAGGAGACCCTTCATAGTACCGTGCTTCATCCCAGAATGCTGATGAGGATGGAAGAGAAATATCTTACTGTCCTAAGAATGCGTCATCAGGCGTTTGCGGGGTCGAATAAACAGCGGTTGGAAAAGATCATCGCACAGGTGCAGGGCTTTTTTTCTGAAGCGATGAGCCGGGCTGAACTGAGGCCGGAAACCAATGTTTCCGGCACTGCAGGTAAAGTTGATTACCGGAAATTAATATTTCCGGGCCAGGAAAAAAGTTTGAAACTTGAAGTTTCAAACCCTGCTGGACGATCGGAATTGCGCAACGAAGTGGTTTTTGAAGATGGTCCGCTCCGCGTGGATTCCTGGGATCTTTTTACAAAGATCGTTAGAAGCTGGACGCAGAAAGCCGAGGGAATACAACGAGTTAAATTGCCGGACGGGACGATGTGGGGTATTCCGTCAGAATTTTCATTTCTTGGTTCCTCGTTAGCCTCTCAGCTGAAGGCGAGACTCAGCGTTAAGGGCCATATTAAGCCGCCCTTCCGGATGAGTTTGATTCGAATGCCATTATTGGCGAACCACCGCGATACTTTTGGGACGATGATTGTGATTGCTCCGGCATCGGCACGTGCCGAGCTTAGGACTGAAAAAGATAAACTCCCTCAATATCGAGGCCGCAATCAGGAGCGTTCTGAATTCCGAACTGTTTCCAAGGATATAAATTCTGAAAAACTTACGGAGATGAAAAATTCTCCATCGGAAAATGGGGAAGTTAGGCACGAATTACGAGTTGAAAATGATCTTGGCGACGAAATGGAAGAGTATATTTCTCGGAGGAGAGCTTTGCAGCTTGTCCCTCTTCCGCCTCGCATTCATTACCAATATTACAAGAAGGGAGAAAATAGGGCGCTTGCTCACCGGACGGGGAGATTTATTACCCCGCCGACTATTCTTGCCGTGGAAGCCGCCGGAAAAACAATTTATTCCACAACGGGTTTAGCTCGTTCAGGGGAGTCCAGTTTTATTCTCATTGATAAAATGAAATCAAACGAAGAAATTGTCACGGAAAATTGCATTAGCTGTGTAGGTACTGGCGTCGAAGGAAGCACTCAAAGCGGTGAGCTTAACGGTGTTGCTCACTTATTGAGTCTTGATAATCAGCCGGAGACCTTTCTCCGGGACGGCGAAGAACTCCTTCGTACGCTCAAAGGGTGGCCGGAACCCATTAAGCGTCTGAAAATTATTTTCTATTATTCCTCAAGATATGCGGATGCACGGTTTATTCAAGACCTAGAAAAGTTGAAACGTGATTTTCGTCAGACTTTGCCGTATGTCAGCTTTTTGCCCGATCAAACCCAGTCAACCACTTATTCGACTAGTCTTTTGGTTACTACGCGGGGGGTTCATATCGTTCACGGTGATAAAGAGGTGCCATCAAGCAAAGTGCGTAAAAAATCAATACTTTGGAATCTTCCGTCGCCGATATTTAATCCCTCCTGGGATTTGCCTGTTCGATACACTAATATTTTGCCCGAATTTTTTGCAAACGCGGATTTTTTAAGAATTATGACAGAGGAAGAACGGATCGAGTCTGAGATGGCACGTCAGGGCCGGGAGCGTTTTAGTCTTCAGGAAATTGATAATATTATCTATTCGGATGAAAGAAAAATGGCGGCAGCCCGTATCGAGGCGGGTAAGGCCTTCTCTGAATATCAAAAAATTTTGAGTCAGTCAAAAAATGCGCGGGTCTTTGCAGCCTTCACAAAAGACTTTGAGGGTAAAGAGATCCCGGCCGGGTTTAGTATTTTTCTTTCAGGTTATGACATGGAACATGTTTTTTGGCCTGCGCATCCACAAAGCCAGCTAGGATATGCTATCACTCCCTGGGAGCTTATTGACCGGGAATATGCGGATCTAAAACCGGCCGACCAGGATTATTATGCCGTTTATACGGTTGTGCGCCCCATAAGCCAAAATCAGGGGATCGGCACGGCGCTTAAAAAGTACGCTTTGGCGGAACTCGCTAACGAAGGGGCCAAAGTGATACGTGGTTCCACGCGTAAGTATTCCAAATTAATTTATGAATCGAGTTTATCTAGCGGACGGCCTACCTTTTCCGGATTTCCGGTTTATTTAAATAAAATGATCAACCGCGGACGCGTGAGTTATGCTATTTCTTTGCGGCGCAGGGGTTCTGATAATGAAAACAACGCGATAGATATTAATAAGCCTCGTGCTGAGCTCCGGTCAATGTCCAACAGTAACAGGGTGGAGCCGAGCCGCGCAAAAATTTTACAGTCCATTACAGAATCCATTTTCTTTTTACGGGAACATCTTTGGGAGCATCCGGACAAAGAGCTTCTTCCATTTGCGAATCCGGAAATGGCTGCAACCTTAAGAGATGCGCTGACGGCGGCAACATCCACTCAGGGTAAACTTGTTTTAGCAGTGCTTGCCGAGAAAATTGCGCGTGGAAATGTAAATAAACGCGACGATACTCTGATGGGCGGCGAGAAGGATTATATGCAAGAGTCGTTTAACGTGTTGACGGGGTGGGACGAAAACCGCCTTTTAATAGCACTCGAAAAAGCTTTTGAACACTTGCTGATGCAGTATCGGGTCTACCGTAAAAACAGACATCAGCCCATGAATGATTTTCCGGCATCTTTGGAATTTCGTATTACGGACCAAGGCGATCTCGAAGTCAATAGCCGGGATAGCGGCCATCCTTTGCTTAAACTGAAAATGTCACCGGATGAAAGCTTTTTGGCGGATTGGATGAAACGGTCTTTCAATCATGTGAAATCCGTTACGTTACGTTTTGATTCGGAAATTGATATTGCCTCAAACCAAAAGGTCGGGGAAGCGCTTGCGAAAACTCTTGTCGAATTTTATTCTGCGTGGGTCCGGCAAGACATCGCGGCTCTGGATAAATTGCCAAAGGTTGCGGAGCATACCTATTCTTTCGAGAGTATTCCTCAGGAGTTGAAAGGGGCCGATCTTCCACCAAGCCAACATGTTTTTGTTCTAAAGCGTGCGGAGTTGCGGGCTGTCACAGATAAAATTAGAATCTCGCCAAAGGAATTTAAAAATTCTCCCCGATATTCACCAGTCTCGAATTTGTTCGATTTGATGTTTATCGCTAAGGCCGTTGCGAATGAAAATCCTGATGCTAACGAGCGCCGAGTTGCCGCTGCAAAAACCGTAGCGTTTGTTGAGGCTAAGCAAATGCCTGTGGATGCCTTTCTCATTCAGGTGGGTGACATGGTGAGAAACTTTCAAACAATTTCTTCGCCCCGGGAGCCCTATAGGGAGCAATATATTTCACAGAGTGTTTTTGATTCTGAATCCGCAAAGCTTTTAGGCTTTTTGAAGTCTTTCTTGAGTGAGTCTCCGGATCGAAAATTCAGAATGGTTTTGGATTTGCCCGCGGAAGGAACTGGCCTGATTCAGGATGAAAAAACGCGTAATTATCTTTCAGCCATCCGTCAGGTGAGCGTTCATCTAGATCATTTAATCTTGCATGGCAAATTGACGGGGAAATCAGCAGATGAGCTCACGTTGCTTTTGCGAAAAGAATTAAAAATTCCCTATGGACAAATTCAGCGCTGGAGCGAGATTCAGCCGTTGGATAATGCCATTCTTCCTGCCATTAGCTCAAAGACCCAGTTTGAAGGTGAGAGCCCGGCTCTTTTCTTTCTCGGTATTCGTTCTGAGGAAAATAGAAATGATCCCCGAATTGAAGGTTATGCCGCCTTATTGCAATTTGTTTTTGCGATTGTTGCCGCCTCAAAAGTCAAAAATCTCTCTGAACTCAAAAATAAGACAACGCAGACTGAACTATTGAACGCCATGACTCTTTTTAAGCAGTATTCGGATTCATCCGAACTCGTTCAATTTCTTCCTAACGGCCAGGTCCTCGTTTCTCTCCGCGCAGTGGAGGCCTATCTCTTGCTATCCGCCCAAGCGGAAGCTAGCCTGGCACGCTCCGCATAAAGTTCATAATAGTTAAATAAATATTGACTATTATAAATATTTAGTTAAACTCTTCCTACCCATCAATTCAACGATCCGGCCCTCTACAAGGAGGGTTATGTCAAATTCTGAAAGTCAGATCATTCATGTTTTTCCGAAAAATCAGGATGAAGAAATTCAATTGGCCCTTAAGAAATATAATGACCAGTATTACATCGATTTCCGCATCTGGTTTCATTCAGAGAAGTTTAAAGACGTTCGGCCGACCCAGAAAGGGGTCTACTTTTCGATTGAAAGCCTTGGGGAATTTCGAAAGGGAATCGAAAAGCTTTGGGCTGTGGCGGATGCATTGACCAAAGCCAGTGGTCCTGAGAGCTAGATTTGCCCACCAGAGCCTAATGCTCTGGTGTCTCAAGCACCTGTGGCTCAGGACGGGGGGTTCAAAACGTCCAGTTTTGGACAGCTTTCCAGTGCTTAAAGCACAATGGCTTTAAGCAGAACCGCGGGGCGGGAATAAGGGCTTTACAGCCAATAAGCAAGCCAGTAAAATGCCCTTTCCACGCCCTGTGCATCATAAAAATTGAAATATTGAAATGACGTGTTTTTGAATTTCACAAGTACAGGTAAATCATGATAACGAATGAGGATAAAAATTTATGAGCGAAAAGAAAAAAGTTGAAACAAAGGTAGAAACAAAGCCGGAAAAAACTCAAGTCCCTGTTAAAAAAAGTGCCGCTACCGAAAAACAAAAAGCGTTGGAAATGGCCCTTCTTCAAATTGAAAAACAATTCGGAAAAGGTTCTATCATGAAAATGGGTGAAGACCGCCACGAAAATGTGGTCGCCATTTCTACCGGGTCCGTCGCATTGGACGTTGCCACTGGAATTGGTGGAGTTCCCCGCGGCCGTATCGTTGAAATCTTTGGCCCTGAATCAAGCGGCAAAACCACTTTAAGTCTTAGCATTATTTCTCGCATTCAAGCCCAGGCCGGAGTCGCAGCTTTTATTGATGCTGAGCACGCGTTGGATCCTACCTATGCCCAAAAAATTGGCGTGAAACTAAATGACCTTTTGATTTCGCAACCAGATTCCGGCGAGCAAGCCCTGCAGATTGTGGAAATGCTGGTCCGTTCCAATGCCGTGGATTTAATTGTTGTAGATTCTGTGGCTGCGCTTGTTCCGAGGGCTGAAATCGAAGGAGAGATGGGTGATTCTCATATGGGCCTGCAAGCGCGTTTGATGTCGCAAGCCCTTCGCAAATTAACCGCCATTATCCATCACTCGAAGACTTGCCTGATTTTTATCAATCAAATCCGGGAAAAAATCGGCGTTATGTTTGGTAACCCGGAAACCACTCCCGGCGGTAAGGCGTTGAAATTTTATTCCTCGATGCGTATGGATATCCGGCGCATTGGAAGCCTTAAAAAAGGGGACGAAGTCGTCGGCAACAAAGTGCGTGTCAAAATGGTCAAGAATAAAGTTGCTGCACCGTTTAAAATGGCTGAGTTCGACATCATTTTCGAGGAAGGTATTTCGCGTTCTTCGAGCATTATTGATTTGGCCACGCTGCATCAGGTGGTTGATAAGTCCGGGTCCTGGATTATTTACAATAATGAAAAAATTGGTCAGGGCCGGGATGCTGCAAGAATGTTCCTGAAAGAAAACCCCAAGCTTCTAGAAGAAATCGAAGGTAAAGTCCGTGAGAAGCTTCTTGCCGGGACGCCTGTAGCGGCTGGCGCTTCTGCCGGTAAAGACTCGGAATAAAGCATTCCTTTTCTTCATGACCGAAGAGCAGCGAAAACAAGCCTGGATGATATCCCTTCGCCTTCTGGCTGCCACGCCTAAAAGCCGCAAGGAATTAACCCGCAAATTAACGGAAAAAGGTTTTGATCCCGGGATTGTTGAGGAAACTCTGGACGGGTTGGAGCAAAAGGGCCTTTTGAGCGACCGCGCGTATGCGCAAAATCTCATCTCCCGTTTTGTGAATGAAAAACCCTCGGGAAAAAGAAAAATTTCTTTTGAGTTAAAGCGCCGGGGTGTTCCCGGCAAAATCCAACAGGAATTGCTGGATGGAATTTCTGTGGAGCAGGAAACAGAGAACGCGCGGGATTTGGCCCGTTTAAAATGGGAACGCTTCAAGAGTTTGGAGCCTGAAAAACGCAAAAAGCGCGTTTATGATTTTTTGCTGCGCCGTGGGTTTGATTTCAACCTTGTCCGGGACGTGATGCAGGAAATTACCGCTGACGCGGACACGGAGTAATCGGAGTCATATGAAAGTCGATGAAATAAGAAAAAAATATTTAGACTATTTTGCCAAAAAGGGACACACCGTTGTCCCAAGTGATTCGCTTGTCCCTCAAAATGACCCCACCTTGCTTTTTACGGGTGCGGGCATGAATCAATTCAAAGAATATTTCCTGGGCGTTAAAACCGATCTGAAGCGGGCTACGAGCTCTCAAAAGTGTTTGCGCACGGGCGATCTTGAAGAAGTCGGCCGCACGCCTTTTCATCATTCCTTTTTTGAAATGCTTGGAAACTTTTCATTCGGTGACTACTTTAATCGTGAGGCTATTCATTGGGCTTGGGAGTTTTTGACCCAAGAGCTTCACATTTCTCCTGAGCGTTTGCGCATCAGCGTCCACAAAGATGATGAAGAGTCTTATTTGATCTGGAAAAATGAAATTAAGATTAAACCTGAATGGATTGAGAAATGTGGCGATAAATCCAATTTCTGGCCCTCGAATGCGCCCAAAGACGGGCCGAACGGTCCCTGCGGCCCATGCTCCGAAATTTATTATGATCAACGCCCCAATGATGGCCCCGGTGGTTCCATTGAAGACGACTCCGGCCGTTTTGCGGAAATCTGGAATTTAGTTTTTACGCAATTCGACCGTCAGGAAGGCGGAAAATTAATTCCGTTAAAACAGAAAAATATCGATACGGGCATGGGCCTTGAGCGTCTCGCATGTGTTTTGCAAAGCAAAGAAACGAATTATGAAATTGATTCGTTTGAAAAAATTAATATGGCTATAGAAAATTGTTTAGGAGTTAAGGTTCCAAAAGAATCCCGAAAGAATCTTTACGCTATTAGCGATCATATCCGAGCAATTGTTTTTACGATTGCGGACGGTGTAATTCCCTCTAACGAAGGGCGTGGGTATGTTGTTAGGAAATTAATACGACGTGCTTTATGGAGAGCTCATGAATTAACTCCAACCCGGCATTTGGAAAATCCCTTTCTTTTTCAAGTAGTGCATGCCGTTGTCGACGTTATGCATAAACCTTATCAAGAATTAGTTCAAGCCGCTTTGAGTATTATGAGCACCATAAAAGGTGAGGAAGAGCGCTTTCTTGATACTCTCGATACTGGCCTGAGCATTTTACAAACACGTCTTAAAAATATTAAAGACAAAATGTTGCCTGGTGAAATAGTTTTTGAACTTTATGACACGTATGGCTTTCCAGATGAACTAACCAAAATCATTGCGGTCGAACGAGGGCTGGAAATTGATCAGGCAGGTTTTGATAAACTGATGAATGAACAAAGAAAGCGCGCTAAGGACGCCACGCAGATTTCTGGGGCGATTTTTACAACCTCGGACCTTGAAAAGAAAATCGCTGCACTGCCGGCCACGAAGTTTCTTGGTTATGATTCGCTTGAGGCAAAAGCCAAAATCCTTTTCTCTGAAATGAAAGAGGATGAGGGCGTGATCGTTCTCGATCAAACACCATTTTATGGTGAAAGCGGCGGGCAAGTTGGGGACCAGGGCTTCATTAAAAATGACAGCTTCCAAGCTAAAGTCACGGATGCGCAAAAAAAAGATTCAGTCATTCTTCATTATGTGAAAATAATCAAAGGCCGGCCCGAGCCAGGGATTGCTGTTCATTTGACCGTTGATAAAAATCGTCGCGAACGCGCCATGCGCAATCACACGGCAACACATCTTTTGCATGCGGCGCTGCGTACGGTTCTTGGAAATCAAGTGCGCCAACTCGGATCGCTCGTTGCGCCTGAAAAATTGAGATTCGATTATTCTTATTCTCAAGCCATGACGGCCGAGCAAATGAAAATGATCGAAGATATGGTCAATGCTGAGATTTTAAAGGATGCTCAGGTCACGAAAGAAGAAAAGCCTCTTGAGGAAGCCAAAAAAGACGGTGCACTCGCTTTTTTTGGTGAGAAATACGGCAAAACAGTTCGCGTGGTAAGCATTCCTGATTTTAGCAAAGAGTTTTGCGGCGGTACGCATTGCGACCGCACCGGTCAAATAGGCCTTTTTGTGATCACGAGCGATTCATCAATTGCCAGTGGAACGCGGCGTATCGAAGCGCTTACGGGTGAAGGCGCGCTGGAATATGCTCGTTTTTTACGGGCGCAAGTTTCAGAACTTGCACAGACTTTAAAGACGACGCCGGACAAGCTTTCTGAGCGTGTGAATAAATTACAAGAAAATCTGAAAAAACTTGAAAAGCAAAAAGACCAAATCGTAACTGCCAAGGCCGATCCCAAAAAGATTCTGGATAATGCCAAGCCGGCAGGCCCTGTTCAGTTTGCCTCACATTGGGAAAAGGGGCTCGATGTCGGGGAGTTGCGCCGGCTTTCGGATGATCTGAGATCGCGCAGCCAAAAAACGGTTTACTTTTTAGGTAGTGAAAATGAAGATAAAATCCATTTTGTTTTGGGCGTAAGTCATGACTTGGCCAAAAGCTCGCTGGATGCCCGCCAGCTTGCCAAAGAATTGTCTTCGTTTTTGAACGCCAGCGGGGGCGGCCGGGCGGATTTGGTCCAAGGCGGGGCGCCAAATCAAAAACAATTTCAAGAACGATGGCAAGAAATTTCGGATCGTGCCGTTCATTATCTGAAGCAAGTCATTTTATAAAGGTCAAATATGCAAGTACTGAACTGGGACAAACAGACTCAAAAGAAGATTGAGCGGGATTTTAATTCCGTTTTCGATAAAAACGTTTTTAAAAAAGTGAACCGCATTTTGGCTGAGGTCCGCAGCCGCGGAGATCTCGCCATACGCCGTTACACGCGCCAGTTCGACGGCCTTGATCTTCCGCTCAAAAAAATCCGCGTTTCCCAGGGCGATATTAATCGGGCATTTGAAAAGATCCAGGTGCAGTTTGTTCCCATCCTGAAACAAATGACTGACAATGTGAAAGAATATTACGAGCGGGAACTCAAGCAATCATTTGAAATTAAAGGTAATGACGGCGTGTATTTGGCCAAAGTCTATCAACCGCTCGAACGTGTCGGTGTTTATATTCCGGGCGGAACAGCCCCGCTGGTTTCAACCGTTTATATGAGTGTCATTCCTGCCAAAGTCGCGGGAGTTAAAGAAATTGTCATTGCAACACCCCCGAATAGCGAGACCGGCGAAATTGATCCTAATATTTTGGCAGTGGCCAATTTACTGGGCGTGAATGAAATCTACCGGGTTGGCGGCGCGCAGGCCATCGGAGCGCTAGCATTTGGAACGCGCACGATCAAAAAGGTGGATAAAATTGTGGGCCCCGGCAATCAATATGTCGCAGAGGCCAAACGTCAGGTTTACGGTTTTGTGGATATCGACATGGTTGCAGGCCCCAGTGAGGTTGCGATTATTGCGGATTCATCAGCCGACCCCGATTTTGTGACTTGCGATTTACTGGCGCAGAGTGAGCATTTCGGCGGAATTGCTTATTTGGTTACGCCGTCCAAGAAATTAATCGAGGCCATTCGCAAGCGCGTCGACAGCGGACTTATTATTCAGGTCAAGTCGATTGCAGAGGCGTGTGAAGTGGTCAATGAAATCGCTCCGGAACATTTGGAAATTATTACCGAAGAGCCGGAAAAAGTCGCGAAAAGCATTAAGCATGCAGGTGCCATATTTTTAGGGCCCTATTCACCGGCAGTGGTTGGGGATTATGTTGCGGGGCCGAGTCATGTGCTTCCGACCGGCGGTACGGCGCGATATTTTTCACCGCTTTCCGCTTCGACTTTTATCAAGAGCACGCAAATTATTTCTTATACGAAAGAAGCATTGTTCAAAGCCCGTGAGAATGTGCAGAAGCTTACCGATATGGAAGGCTTGGTTTTGCACCG
>OBEQ012873715.1_pt1 | contig 11040 bp, 8 predicted proteins | sample 1670901 | NCBI WGS metagenome assembly OBEQ01 (sample SAMEA104232315, study PRJEB22302) | groundwater metagenome | biome: forest; feature: aquifer; material: groundwater | place: USA | collected 2011-08-07 | depth 5.4 m | reverse complement strand
TTTAAATTCAAGGCAGAAAATATATCTGCCGAACTTGAGTAAATATCACTTATCTCTGAATTTTTTCCAGCTGAAGCTTTTACGGTTTTTGTAAAAACTGGAATCACATAGTCCACGTCTCGAAGCCGCTTTAGTTTCGTTACATCTTTTTCGTCAAATCGAATTCCGCCAAAAGTCCCTCCCCCGCCCCTGAAGCTTCCGTTTTGAAGAATTTGACCGGGAACGACACGAAGCAGATTTGGTGCCAGACTCTGGAATTGATCATCAATATATTTTTTTAACCCTAGACCAAACGCAATAAGAAGAATCACAGACAAAACTCCAATAAGAATTCCCAAAGAAGTAAGAATCGTCCTCCCCTTGTTTCGGGAAAAATCAAGAAAAGCTGTCTTTAAGATAAAAAGGAAATAATCCATAAACTAGGACTTTATAACTTGGCCGTCTCGAAGATTAATAATTCTTTTCATTTGCTTGGCGATATCCGGCTCGTGAGTCACAATTACAACTGTGATTTTTTCTTTTTTATTGAGCTCTTTAAGAGTCTTCATAATCTCATTCCCAGATTTTGTGTCGATGTTTCCTGTTGGTTCATCTGCAAGAATAAGCTTTGGGTTCATGATTAAAGCTCTTGCGATCGCTGCTCTTTGTTGCTGTCCACCTGAAATTCTGTTTGGATATGAGTTCATCTTTTCTTTAATGCCAACTCTTTCCAAAAGATAGAGAGCATGTTCGCGAGGATCGTACTTGAGAGTTTTTCTTGCATATATTGCAGGAAGAAGAACATTCTCAAGAACCGTCATTTTGTTAATCAAGTTGAATTGCTGAAATACAAATCCGACAAACTCATTTCGCAAAGTAGAAATCTGGTTATCATTGAGTTTTGAAATGTCTTTATCTTGAATGAGTACCTTTCCTCTTGTTGGTTTATCAAGGAGTCCGATAAGATGCATTAGAGTCGACTTTCCGCTTCCCGAAGGACCCATAATCGCAGTAAACTCTCCTTCTTTAACTGTGAGACTTATATTTTTAAGAGCCGGAAAAAATATTTCTTTGTCGATTTGATAGTCTTTATAAACATTTTGCAGTTTAATCATAAATGACGTCTCCATCTTTTAACCCTGACGTAATCTCCACATTTGTATCAATCGATTCTCCTGTTGTAATGAAGGCTTTTTCTTTTTTACCGTTTGTTGATTTAAAAACATAGCTTTTACCATTCTCGACTTTAATGGCAGACGATGGAATAGAAAGTACATTTGGCACCTCTCGCAAGACAAACGTTGCGTCGCCGGTCATCCCCAAGCGATACTTGTAGCTACTTTCAACATCCTGATTTTCGAAATCAAGTTTCATCTCGTATACAGTGCCTGTCTCTCCTGCTTTTGGACTGAATGCAATCGATCTAATCGTTGCTGTAATTCTTTCATCGGGATGAGAATCAAAAATGATCTCACCGGTTTTCCCCTCTTGGAGCTCTACAACTTCAGTCTGATCCGCACCGACTGAAAAATAAAGCGTTTTTGGATTAACTATCCTAAAAGTTGAGGGAGAAGCAACGCTCAAATTTACTCCAGCAAATGGCGTATCAACATGGTCAACTATGCCCTCAATTGGAGTAGATAGATTTGCGTATTCTACTGAAATGTTTTGGACTTCAACATCTAGTACAGAATTATTTAAATCATATTGCGCTTCTTGCGCTGCTTGGATCAGTCTGTGTTGTGCATCTGTTGATAAGGCTCCTATAACCACTGGTCTCACATCAAGCTGCTGTTGGTCAAAAATGAGTCGTTCTTTCACATATGTATTTAAAAATTTTTGCATGGATTTTTGAAGTTGTCGCTGATCTAAAGAAGCAATAAGTTGTCCCTTTTTGACATAATCTCCCTCTTTAACCCCAACCCAGGCTAATCTTCCTCCCGACTGAAACTGAAGATCCACCTTTTCCGTAGCATCAACCTCTCCTGACAAAGTTACTGTCTCTTTTAAATTCTGTCGCTTGACTGTATATTTTTTTGCATTTTTATCTTCCGTGTTTCTTTGTTGATAAAAAATAAAGCCTGAAATCAGAATAAAAGCTGCAACGATATACCAGTATTTTTTAAGCCAATTAAGTATAGATTTTGACATAGCTCGCATAATTATAGGCGTTTAAACAGAAAATATCAATACTATGGGGCTAAAGAAACGGAGCCCAGTTGGAGATCGGCATTACATTGTAGCTCATAAAGTTCCATGCATACATGTATATTGCAGGAAGAAGGATCAAAAATGCAATCAGTGTCTTTTTGGAGCTGAAAAATCGCTCAAAGGCAATTAAGGCCAAAGGCCAGAGAGAAAGGCTATATCTTGCTATATCTCTGTGTTGAACAAATAATGTCGCAGTAAAAAAAATAAGAGCGAAATAAAAAAAACTTCTATATTTAAAATCTTTTAAACTAACAACAGTCAACGCATATAAAAAGAAGTAGAAAACAATATCTTCCAGCCAAGCTGTACCAACCCAGGTGGCATGGAAATTAAAAGCCGAATATGGCGCAATTAAATGGATATTGTCTCCGGACTTGAAATAGGCAAAAAAATCACCGTACTGCTTTGCATAAAGAAGAAATACCAGAAAAAATCCAAATGGAATTAAAAAAATACCAATACTTCTCCACTCAATTTTTTTTCCTCTTATATATCTCTCTCCTAATGTTAAAGCGTAAGCTGCAAAAAGTAGAATCCCGGGAGTTTTTGTCATTGCAGAAAGTCCGCCAAATATTCCCGCCAACAGGTAGTCTTGTTTTTCAAAAAAATATAGAGAAAGAAGAATTAAAAAAATAAACAAACTCTCTGGTGCACCCACAGAACGGACAACCAGAAATCTGGGAAGAAACAACAATAGGGACGTCAAAAGTAATGGATTTTTGCTTATATTCAATTTTTCAATAATGTAATAGAAAATGCATGCAAGAAGAGTAGTCGCTACCAGATTAACAAGGATCATAGATTTCAGATATCCCAAAAGAGGTGCAAATAAACGGATTAGAATTGGGTACAGCGGCAGGTGGGCTGCAAAATACCCAGGACTTAAGGGAAGCTCTAAACCGATCTTTGCAATTTCCTGCGGATTGTAGAGAGTTTTAGCTGGAACAATATAAAGTGGCCCGTCAAAATTCCTGTATATATACTGGAAGTTTGCATTGTCTATCCGAAGTCCCAACCAATTTGTTTGCCTAAAAAGAAAAGGGGCCCAGGCGACAAGAGTAGAAAGTACCACAACAGCTAAGACTATTATGTATGGTCTTAGTTTATTGTATAATTTCAGCATATTTATCATACTTATTCTATCAGAAAATGGCCAATAGTCTAAGGAAGTATTTAGCAAAACAAAAACATTTAATCCCTCTCTTTCTGCTTTTGGTAGTTGGGATTTTTTTAAGATTCTATAGATTCGACGCTTTTGTCACATTCTTGGGTGATCAAGGAAGAGATGCCATTATTATTAAACGAATCCTGACTCTTGAGCACTTACCAGCAATAGGAGCGTCTACTTCGGTCGGCCAGATTTATCTGGGGCCTTTTTATTATTATTTTATCTCTCCTTGGCTTGCAATCTTTAGATTCAACCCTATTGGTCTTGCCTTTGGCGTAGCTTTTTTTTCCTCTCTTTATATCTTAATAAACTTCTTAATTGTTGAGGAATTTTTTGGAATATTAACAGCTTTTTTGTCTTCTGGATTTATTGTTTTATCTTCTACATTGATCAACTTCTCACGCTTCTCTTGGAATCCTAATCTGCTCCCGCTTTTTTCTTTAATTACTGTTTATTTCTTAGTAAAATCACTAAAGGATTTTAAGTGGTGGTTTTTTGTTATTAGTGGGGTTTTCTTATCCTTTTCCATTCAGCTCCATTATCTTGCTTTATTGCTCTTTCCTCCCATTGCGATCTTGTTTCTAATCAAATTCCTTGAGGAGAAAAATAAACGTAAGCCTCTTTCTTTTGGTTTTTTAACTCTTATATCGTCTTTCTTTATTTCGTCTCTTCCGTTGGTCATCTTTGATCTACGTCATAACTTTTTGAATTTAAAAAATTTACTGACCTTCTTCAAAACGTCTCCGCAAATTGGCTCAAACAAGTTAATCGATATATTTAATTCGTTTTTAACTCTTAATAGATATTCTTTTAACGTTCGGCTGAATTTCTTACTTTCTTCTGCGATTTTAGTCCTTGTTTTTATATCTTTTATATTTCTTTTAAAACAAAAGGGCAATATTAGAATATTTCTCATGTTTTTTATTTTTTGTTTTCTAGGAATTTCTTTATATTCCGGTCCTAAATTTTCCCATTATTTTGGAGTCATCTATCCTTTCTATTACATTATTCTTGCTTATTTTTTATCCTTATTACGAACTTCTCTCTATGGCAAAGCGGCTATTTTAATTTTCTTTGTTGTGTACTTTTATCTGAATTTTCAAGGTTATTCTTTCTTATTTAATAAAGGCAATTATCAAATCGAAAAAGCTAAAATAATTGCCAATAAAATCTTTCAGAATGCTGATCAGAATAAATATTCCTTGACGACACTGCCCGAAAGATCTTCTGATGCACCCTATCGCTATTTTCTTGAAATTTGGGGTAAACGCCCTATTGAAAAGGATAGTCTGGAAAGGGCTAATGAACTTTTTGTCGTTTGTGAAAAAGAATGTAATCTAATAATAGGAAACCCGCAGTGGAATATCGCCTATTTCGCGCCTCGAAAAATAGTTTTAACCGAAAAAGTTAACAGTGTCACAATTTATAAACTGATTCACTGAATCCATGAAAATTTCACTTGTTTTACCCTGCTATAACGAAGAGGCAAACTTACAGAAAGGAGTATTGGATAAGATTGGGAACTTTGTTAAAGAAGATGATCGATTCACAGAAGTAATTATCGTTGATGACGGATCATCAGATAAATCAAAAAAATTTATTAAAGAAAAATATCTCGTCCACTTTCCAAAATTCAAATTGATAGAAAATACCCACAGAGGAAAAGCATATGCTGTAATTACGGGAATAAATCATTCTAAAGGTGATTATGTCATGTTTTCAGATATTGATTTGGCTACTCCAATAGAAGAAGCAAATAAATTAATAAATCAACTAAAAGCTTACTCTATCGTAATCGGGTCACGCAGCTCTCAAAGGGCAGGTGCCCCTCTTGCAAGAAAAATTATGGCCAAAGGAGCAATTGTTGTGCGAGATATTTTTCTTAACTTAAGGGGAATAAAAGATACTCAATGTGGATTTAAATTATTTGAAAAAAAAGCTGCGCAACACATATTTAATCACTTGAGAGTTTACAAAGATGGTCACACTATTGAGGGTTCATCAGTCTCTGTGGGTTTCGATATCGAATTTCTGTTTCTTGCTACCAAACTAGGCTATAAAATTAAAGAGATTCCTGTGGTCTGGAAACATGTTGAGACACATAATGTAAATTTCCTTAAAGACTCATTTGAAGGATTCCTCGACATACTAAAAATTAAATTTGCCGATTTACAGGGAAAATACAACAACAAATGAAAAGAAATTTAATTAAAATTATTATTCTTCTTGTTATCTCAACTCTTGTAATTTTCTATAAGTTTAATCAAATTCCCAAAAACTTAGCTTATGACGAAGTTGACATAGCAAAACTCGCACTCTCTCTTGACCATAAGACATATACTTCATTTAGCCCACTCGCTGACGGCCATGCAACAGTTTATCCATATATTCTTCTTGCCTCTATGAAACTTTTTGGAATAAATACATTTGCACTAAGATTACCGGCTGCGATTTTCGGAATAATTAATGTAATTCTTTTTTATTTAATAATGAGTTTCGTCTTTGATGAGAAAAATCAATTTCTTGCCTTTATTGCTAGTTTTATACTTGTCAGTTCAAGGTGGTTTATAGACTTTTCTAGATTTTCATTTGAAATGCCATTTTTACTTTTTTTGGAACTTGCTACAACTTATTTTTTGTTTAGCTACTTTAAAAATAAAAAAATCTCTCTTCTTGTGTTGTCCGGAATAATGTCTGGTCTTGCTTTCAACTCGTATCAACCCGGACGCATTTTTTTTATCCTTCCTCTTATATTCATCTTTTTGAAGAGAGAGAAAATAAAATCTTATTTATTATTTATCATTCCTTTTATCCTAGTTATTACTCCCATAACTTTTTATCTTGTGACTCACAGCCAAGATGATATCAGAATAAATAAACAGTTTTTTTTAAAGAATACGGAACTCTCCATACCACAAAAAATTAAGTTTTTAGGAGATAATATCAAAAAATTTACTCTGATGTTTAACTTCAGTGGCGACGCAAATGGAAGACATAACTATCCTTATAAACCTGCTTTAAATCCTATTCTGGGTGTATTTTTTTTAGTCGGGCTCGTCCTTTCCGTAAAAAATTTTTCAGACATATACAATAATTTTTTTATTTTTTATTTTGTTGTTGCTGCTTTGCCGTCGATTTTGACCTATCCTTGGGAAAATCCAAATATGCTTCGAACATATACGATTCTGCCTTCACTAGTTTATTTCGTAAGCCAAAGTTTTTTATTTTTAACCAAAATAAAAAGCAAGGATAAGAATATTATCTTTTCAATTGCCTTATTTCTGATTATGATCTCTTCAATATATGAAATTAGAACATACTTTGTTTACCAAAGTGAAGTGTTCAAACACTCATTCGAGATTTTTTGTCCTTTAAATAAAGTTGTTGGTTTGAGTCCCAATGAAATGATAAAACAATGCAAAATCAAATAACAATCGTGGGCAAATTAAAAAAATTTCTTCTTAATTTCTGGCCATTAATACTTATTCTAGTAGTTGCGGGATTTATGATGTTTTTTCGCCTGGGCAGAGATTCTTTCTGGGATTGGGATGAGTGTATTTATTCTCAATATGGAAAAACTATGAAACTCACTGGCAATTTTTTAACCAATCAGTGGTTAGGGCAAGCTCGGCTTGAAAAACCGCCACTATATAGTTGGCTTCTCCAGGTGCCTTACCTTTTTGGAATAAATGAATTTAATGCAAGAGTCTTGTCTGTTATTGCTACTTTTGTTTTACTAATATTCGTCTATTTTTTTGCTAAAAAATTCTTTTCGGAAAGAGTTGCTGTCCTTTCAACACTTCTTATGCTTACTGCAGAAACTTTGGTAGTTTATTCCATCAGAGTCAATACGGATACTTTTTTTACTTTATTTATTTTCCTCGGCTTTTTCTTCTGGATATTGTCTGACAAAAAAAGCAAATTTTCTTATCTTTCTGGATTGTTTTTTGCCTCATCTGTGATGGTTAAAGGATTAGGTATTACTGCCTATTTAACGGCAATTTTTCTTTCGATCTTAATAAATTTTAAGCGGGAAAAGTTCATGAACTTTATCAAAATGCTGTCTAGTTTTCTGGTTTTAATTGTGCCGTGGCATATATATGAATACTTTACTTATGGAAATCAATTTATTCATGTTTATATTGTAGAAAACCTTATTCAAAGAGCTAAAAACCCGATCGAGTTTCATTTCGGCGGCAGACTATTCTACATAAAGCTTGCTTATGAAGAGCTTCAGCCTTGGATATTGGCAATAATAATTTTGCCTTTGTTTTATTTATTAAAATTGAAAAAATATCTTTCTCTAAAGGCAGCAGGGAAAGAACTAAGGAGCAAAGAAATACTTTTTACACTACTTCTATTAATAATAATTCCATTCATCTCTATAAGTAGTATTCAGACTAAAATAGCTTGGTACTTGATGCCTATTTATCCCTTTCTGGCAATTTTTTTAGCCTACAGTCTAGATTTACTTTTGAAAAATATAAGACACCATTTTTTGTCTACGGGCCTTATGTGGTTATTCATCCTGCTAATTGCTACAGACGCTTTTTGGCTTTTATATAGAGAGACTAAATTTTATCAATCTTATCCGGATATATCTCCTCGAAACAAAGTGGCAATAATTTCTAGAAATTACCCTCAAAAATCTCTCGATTACCTAGTCCAGTTTTCCGAAAGACGAGGAAGGGAAACTTTAGCGCCAAATCTTACAACGTCAACAACATTTGTCTATGGTGGAAATGCTTGCGCTGTCTACTACAGTGACAAGAAGGTTAATTATTATTATTCCACTACAGATTTTGTTCAACGAGTAAAAAGAGGAGGAGGCCTTTACCTTATTGAGAATGGCGATTTGCATTTTATAAATCAGCTACCAGTAAAAACTCTTTATAAAAACTCCGACTTCAAACTATTTGAAAACTAAATCAATGATATAATTAGTCGCAATTGTGAAAAAACCATTTTTTAAAGAAATCCTTCTTCTTTTAGTTTTTATTGCTGCTTTCATTTTTATAAGGTCTATTCATTATGTTGAATACTTGAATTTTTCCGGAGATCAAGCTTCATTTTCTATAAAAGCCTTGGAAATCTGGCGCTCAAAAAAGCCTGTTCTTATCGGCCCTCCTATCTCTATCAATCTTCATGGAAGACAAATTTTTCAAGGACCTGCTATATATTATTTTCAACTCTTGTTTCTGCTCTTGGGAAGATTTAATCCGATAATGTCTTCCTATCTGTTTATGATTTTTTGTGCCTTGATGATAGTTCCTTTGTATTTTGGCGTAAAGTATTTACTGAATAAAGGCTGGGCGCTTATTTTTGTGACAATATATACTCTGTTGCCTTACTATATAAATTTCTCTCGATTCTTATGGAATCCTACTTTTCAATTTTCTTTGCTTCCTTTTCTTATTCTTTTTATGGGACTGTTTAAAAAAAATAAGAATAAATGGATTTTTTTCAGTCTCTCCTTTCTGCTTGGGATCTTACTTCAGTTTCATTACCAGTTTATATTGGCTATTATCGGTTTATTTATATATTATCTAGTTTCGTTAAAAGCAAACCCAAAGTATGTTCTGTTATTTATTTTAGGTTTATGTATTGGTTTCTCTCCCATAATTCTTTTTGAATTGAGAAATCACTTCTATAATACATCTACCTTCGTCTTATTTCTCAAAAATTGGAGTAAACTAGATAAACCAGGACAAGGTCCATATAACGCTCATTATTACCTGAGTTTGTCTTTCATTTTGTTACTTGTACTTGCTGGTTTATTAAATTTTTTGTCTGTTAGATTTATGCCTAAAAAATCTTGGCTAAGGAAAAATGAAAATAAAATATTTCTTGCTTTTCTTTCTTTACTAATACTCGCTCTTTCTATTTGGTCTTTATTGAAGTTTTCTCCTACACCCAGAACTGCTTTTTGGGCGGCTGCTGAAGATTGGAATTATTTAGATGAAGTAAAAATCTACAAAAATATAAAAGAAGCTAAAGTCACAGATTACAACATATCAAATTTAGTTTATGATACAAAAGCTGTTGTCCCAAAGTATCTTTTAAAAGTAGATAGAGTAGATATAGATTATGAGGATTATTGGCACAATAAATACCTTTTTGTAATCGAGGAAAAAGGAAAGGATTACATGGCCGATCCCGCCTATGAAGTAAAGTATTTTAAACCTTCAAAACTTCTTAAAACTTGGCAGATAAACGATCGCTATAATATGTACTTACTTGAAAGATTAAAGAGCTAGTATAATTTGCTTATCTATGTTTGATCTTTGGCGAGGTTTTGAATGGCTGAAGAAACAATTTACAAGACGTGATGTCCTTCTTATCTTACTCCTTACCGCCTCATACTTTATTAGCCGATTAATCAATCTGGATAAGTTTCCAATTTTTACAGATGAGGGAATTTATATTCGCTGGGCAAAAGTCGCCTGGCATGATGCGACTTGGAGATTTATTTCTTTGACAGATGGAAGGCAGCCTCTTCAAACTTGGGCAACAATTCCCTTCTTGAAATTATTTCCTAGTAATCCTCTCTTTGCAGGAAGATTATTTTCAGTTAGTTCAGGTTTTGTTGCCTTAATAGGAATATTCGTACTTCTTTATTATATTTTTGGAAAAAAGGCTGCTTTTTGGGGATCATTCTTTTATATTTTTACTCCCTATTTTCTTTTTTACGACAGAATGGCTTTAGTAGACGGCACAGTAAATGCAGGGTTTATCTGGGTGTTTTTTTTAATTTTACTTCTTGCTAAATCTGTGACCATTGCCGCTGCTCTTTCACTTGGATTAGTTTCGGGAATTTCTCTTCTTGCTAAATCTTCTGTACGCCTTTTTTTGGGAATGGGGATATTTGCTCCTATTTTATTTTGGCAAAACAAAATAAGTCCATTTCTCAAAAAAGCAATTAATTATTATGCTCTCTTCGCCGTTGCTAGCGTGCTTGCCTTAATAATTTATAATGTCCAACGACTTTCTCCTTTTTTTCATTTTGTTTCTGGAAAAAACTATACTTTTGTTCTTCGCTTTAGTGAGTTTTTACAATCTCCGTTTCAAGTTTTCTTTAGTAATCTAACCACCATTCCTGAATATGTATTTTGGGAGTCAGCCTTTATTTTGCCTATACTTGGCGTTTTGGGATTAATTCTCATTTTTAAAAAAGACAGGAGATTATTTTTTTATTTTATTTTATGGTTTTTGCTTCCATTTCTAGTGATTGCCTTTTTTGGCAGAGTTGTTTATCCACGATATCTCAATTTTTTTGCCACACTCTTTCTTGTCCTGGCTGCTTATTTTATCTCACAAGCAAAAAATAGAATGGTAGTCGTTGTTTCTTGCCTCTTGCTTCTTGCCTCTTGTCTATATTTTGACTATACGATTGTCTTTGCTCAAACAAAAATCCCCTTCCCTTCTGTTGATCGCGGTCAATATATTGAGGGAATTTCTTCTGGTTATGGCGTAAGGGAGATTATAAACTTCGCCCGTCAAAAAACTCAAGAAAAACCGGTTATTCTTCTTGCTGAGGGGAATTTTGGGGTTGTGGGTGATATGCTTGACGCATCACTTGGTCCAAATGAACAAATCTCAATCCGAGGTTACTGGCCTCTTGATAAAAAAACCCTGCTTGAAAATCAAAAAGATTTGCTAAATAACTATGTCTATATTGTTTT
>OBEQ010602503.1_pt1 | contig 11041 bp, 8 predicted proteins | sample 1670901 | NCBI WGS metagenome assembly OBEQ01 (sample SAMEA104232315, study PRJEB22302) | groundwater metagenome | biome: forest; feature: aquifer; material: groundwater | place: USA | collected 2011-08-07 | depth 5.4 m | reverse complement strand
GTGCGAATTTTCATTAACGCTGACATACGCAAAGCGCTTTTCGCATAATCGGAGAACATGTGGAACGTTCCTCCGAAAGGCAATAAGCCGCCATGTAACGCCATACCGTTCATAATAGTGTACATGCCAAACTCACGCACACCGTAGGAGATGTAATTACCTGGCTCTTTACCACTGACATGTTTGAAGCTGCTGCAACTAGTTAAGTTAGAGCCTGTTAAGTCCGCAGAACCACCTAAAAATTCAGGCAGTGTAGGAGCTAATCCGCCAATTACTTTTTGTGAAGATTGACGTGTAGCAAGATTTTCTGCTTTTTCGTTAGTTTCAGCAATCAATGCATCAGTCGCTGCTTGCCAATTAGTCGGTAATTCACCAGCCATACGACGTTTAAATTCTGCTGCTAATTCCGGATACTCTGCCTCGTAGGCTGCAAATTTAGTATTCCATGCAGCTTCAACTCTAGCGCCTTTTGCTTTAGCATCCCAACCTGCATAAACATCATCTGGAATGATGAATGCTTCGTGATCCCAACCTAAAGCTGCTTTAGTTAAATTAATTTCAGGTTGCCCTAAAGCCGCACCATGACATTCATGAGTGCCTGCTTTGTTTGGTGAACCAAAACCAATAGTTGTTTTGCAACAAATCAACGAAGGCATATCGGTCATTGCTTTGGCCATGACAATTGCTTTGTTTATTTCTTCAGGATTATGTCCGTCTACTGACAAAACGTGCCAACCGTAAGCTTCAAAACGTTTTGCTGTATCGTCCGTATACCATCCTTCAATATGGCCATCGATAGAAATACCGTTGTCATCCCAGAAAGCTATTAAATTACCTAAACCCCAAGTGCCAGCTAATGCGCAGGCCTCATGAGAAATACCTTCCATCAAACAACCATCGCCCATGAATACATAGGTATGGTGATCAACAATTTTATGCCCTGGACGGTTAAATTGCTCTGCAAGCAGTTTTTCAGCCATCGCAAAACCAACACCATTGGCAATACCTTGGCCTAATGGTCCAGTCGTTGTTTCAACACCGGGTGCATAACCATATTCGGGATGCCCTGCACATTTTGAATGCAGTTGACGGAAAGAGGCTAATTCACTCATGGGTAAATCATAGCCACTCAAGTGCAATAGCGAATAAATCAGCATTGAACCGTGACCGTTGGAAAGAACAAAGCGGTCACGGTCTGACCATTTCGGATTGGACGGATTGTGGCGCAGGTGATCATTCCACAACACCTCGGCAATGTCTGCCATGCCCATCGGTGCACCTGGATGCCCGGAATTTGCTTTCTGTACGGCATCCATGCTCAAAGCGCGTATGGCGTTCGCTAATTCTCGACGCGAAGTCATATTCTTCTCCTTACTCTATATTAGATTACTAAATGGTGAATTTTCAGCCTGATCGACTCTGTCGCAACATATTCTTTCGGCACTTACCCTGTAAGAATCAGAACGAGTGGTCATAGCCACTCGTTCTCGTGCCGCTATTCTAAATTAGCGTGCCTTTCTCTCATTACTTCTTCGGGAATTCCTTTATCATGGATAATATGAGAAATGGTTGCTTCCAAAAATAGCAAGGTAGACAGTTCAAACACAGTTCCCATAGGCATCCCTAAAACCTTACCATATTGTTCAGAGTTACCGATTTGGAATACTGCATCTGCCAGATCGCCAATGGTTGAACTGCTTTTCGCAGAGATCAAAACGATGTTAGCGCCTATTTTCTTTGCACTTTTAGTGAATGCTATTAATTGCTCAGTCTCTCCTGATCCGGAAATAATGATCAATAAGTCACCGCTTTTGATACTCGGCGTCACAATTTCACCTACGACGCTTACATCGTAACCGCCGTGGACAAGCCTCATTGCAAAAAAATTGCCAACAAGCTTAGAACGCCCCGCACCTGCGATAAATATACGCTTGGCGTTATCAAGCATTTGGGTCAACTTTACATCATACGTATCATCTGTAGCTTCAAGAACACCTGAAATCTTTTCTATGATAAGTTTCTGATGCATAATTATACCGCGTCAACCAATTCGCGAATTTCACGTGCTGCATCAGCAGGTGAAGCCGCACCATAGATTGCAGCGCCGACAACGATGATGTTTGCACCTGCACGAACCACATCTTGCACAGTTGACGGTTTAATACCACCGGCAACAGAAATTCTGACGTTCAAGCCTAATCTGGCAATGTCATTCAAATCAGCGAAAGGAGTATGACCGGCTGCTTGTGCATCCAGACCTGTATGAATACCTACAATTTGCGCGCCTGCTTCAACAGTTGCACGTGCACAAGCCACTTTATCTTCAACGTTAATCAGGTCGATTTGCGCTTCCGCACCGTATGCGTTTGCGGCTTTAATAACACCTGCACAAGTTGCAAGACCAGATACGCCAAGAACAGTAACAATATCAGCACCTGCTGCATAGAAAGGTGTTGCTTCGTACTCGCCTGCGTCCATTGTTTTAAGGTCAACTAAGAGCAATTTCTCTGGAAATCTAGCTCTTAATTCTTTAACCAAGTTAATTCCATTATGTTTAATGCATGGGGTTCCGATTTCAAAAATATCAACATAAGGAGCTACTAAGGTAGCAAGGCCTACTGTTTGGTCGAAATCCAATGAATCTAATGCCATTTGTATTAATGGTTTTGCCATGATGCGTGCTCCGATGGGTTATAGTAATAGTTATAATTTTAGTTACTTACTGTTTATGCGAACGTAACTTTAAAGTAGAAAGGGGATCGATGTCAATGCCCAATGCTCAATGTTCCACGTTGAAACATTAGCGAGGTTAAATAGAGATGTAGGGAGCTGCGGCCTTTATTTCACATACCCATCGAGACTCATCTCTCCGTATTTAGCCTGCAATACTGCCGACTAACACCCACTCAGATAAGCTTTAAATACAATTAAAACAATATCATCGGCTCTTTCATCGCATTACTACTAAGGCGTTTCTTCTCGGAAGACAGTCATGCGATCATCCATTCTTAGCCCTTTTATAATTAAGAAGCGATCGGCTATTTAGTATTACAACAGCCATGTAAACATGCTCATGTTCAACAAGCTTACAGCCACCGCATTATTAGAACCACATCATAAGACATGCTACAGCTTCGCTCCGTATAAACACTATAATAACTTAGGCAAAGCCAACCTTTTTTACACCAAGCTTTGAATGAAATTCTATTCAGCGACTTACCCTTCCCTTATATCTACCGGATTCAGTAATCAAATGCATTGGCTTATGCATCCCGATCACAGCAAAATAATGACGTTAACACCAGACAAAAAAGCGGAACCGAGGACTATTTTATTTACATTCTTCTCATCCTGTATCTAAAACCGGAGATTGTGTTTTACTGCAAATTCAAAGACGCGTTCGACGTAAACTTAATATAAATTATAATGACTAATCCCAAAATAATAATGAGAAACAAGCAAATGGAACCTTTTACCGATATTCGCGCACTCATCATCGATATGGATGGCGTCTTATGGCATGGCGAACAACCGATGCCCGGCTTAACTGACTTTTTTCAAACCTTACGCGACCAACAAATTCGCTTTATTTTAGCAACCAACAACGCCCGATTGACCCAAGAGCAGTATGTAATCAAACTAGCACAAATGGGCGTAGAGGTAACTCATGACGAAATTCTGACTTCCAGCATGGCAACGGCGCTGTACTTGGCCGAGCACACCAGTCCGGCTGAAAACCGCGTATATGTCATCGGCGAAGATGGTGCTAAACAGCCTCTTATTGAACGAGGCTTTACTTTGACCGAGCTGTATGAATTGAATGATGACAAAGATAATCCCAACATGGGCGCCCACATTGTTGTCTGCGGCATGGATAAAAATTTGTCATGGGATAAACTGGCAACCGCTACGCTGAATATTCGTGCAGGCGCTAAATTCATCGGCACTAATGCCGACACCACATTACCGACAGAGCGCGGCCTCACCCACGGCAATGGCGCAATTCTGGCGGCCTTACAGGCAGCCACTGGCGTAATACCGACCATCATCGGCAAACCCGAACCTATCATCTACCAACAAGCGCTTGCATTGCTAGGCGCCGATCCTGCTCACACCGTCGCCATCGGCGATAGACTGGAAACCGACATTCTTGGCGCGGTTCGCACAGGTATACGCAGCCTTATGGTTTTATCAGGCGTATCTAGCGAAGAAGATTTTAAATCAACGGATTATCGCCCCACCTGGGTTATGCCGGATATCCGCGCAGTAACGCAAGCACTAAAAACTAACCATGCTTTATTATCCTGATACGCATTAAAGCTCATTGATTAGCCCTCTCTGCTCACGCTATCATCAAAAAAACAGAACCCGCCGGAGCCGCTGTAATGAAAAAACTCATTAATAATGTTGATACCCTGCTTGAAGAAAGTCTTTCGGGTTTTGCCAAAGCCCATGCCGATATAGTTCAATTCAATGCCCAGCCTCACTTTATTAAGCGCATAAAATCTACCGCGTCCGGTAAAGTTGCATTAATTTCCGGCGGAGGCTCAGGACACGAACCCTTGCATACCGGCTTTGTCGGTTTAGGCATGCTGGATGCCGCCTGTCCGGGACAAGTATTTACCTCCCCTACTCCCGATCAAATGATGGCGGCAGCACAGGCCGTGGAAAATGGCGGCGGGGTTTTATTCATCGTCAAGAACTATGCCGGCGACGTAATGAATTTCGAAATTGCCGCCGAAATGATTGATTATCCACATGAAACCATATTGGTGAGCGACGATGTTTCTTTTCCTAAAACCCATAGCACTGGGCGTCGCGGCGTTGCAGGTACTCTGATTGTTGAAAAAATTGTCGGCGCAGCGGCAGAAGAAGGTGCGGATTTGGCCACCTGCAAGGCACTAGGCGATAAAATAAACCTTGTCACCGCATCCATGGGCGTGGCGCTGACCAGTTGCACAGTTCCCGCTCTGGGCAAGCCTACTTTCGACATTGGCGAGAACGAAATCGAAATGGGCGTAGGCATTCATGGCGAGCATGGCCGTGAGCGCTTAGCCATGAGAAGTGCTGGCGAAATTGTCGATTATTTAGCCAGTGCTATTGATGAAGACCTAAAGCCGCAAAAAGGCCAATCGGCATTACTGCATATCAACGGCTTCGGTGCGACGCCTTTGATGGAGCTACACCTGATTTATGAGCTGGCGTCCCGGTTCTGGGAAAAACGCGGCATTAACATCTGCCGCTCCCTGGTCGGCAATTACACCACCTCGCTCGATATGGCGGGCTGCTCAATCACTCTGAGTTTGCTTGATGAAGAACTGCTCCGCCTGTGGGACGCCCCGGTTCATACCGCCGCCTTACGATGGGGTTGTTAAATTCACCTTCAACCTATCCACTATCGCGCAAATCATTAACTGACTGGTTTTAGCGCCTGCATCAATATGCCCTCGGCTGCGCTCCTCCAGAAATGAAGCGCGGCCCTTGGTAGCCAACATATCCCGGGTAGACTCCATACCGGCTATCGCAGTCCGAGAGACATCTTCCAATACTTCAGACAATGAGACAGAATCCGTAGCCGCCTGACGCAAGCTTGCTGCCACAGGAATCAACACATCCAGCATAGTTTTCTCGCCTGCATCGGCTTTCCCCCGTTGCTTTACCGACTCCACACCACTACTGAATATCTCGGCAAAAGTTTGCAAATTCAAAGGCCGATCACGAGCAGCCTTGCTCATCGCAACAAACAACGTACCGTATAAAGAGCCTGATGCGCCGCCCACCGCCGTCATCAAGGTCATACCGATTTTTTGCCAAGCCGCCACCCAATCCAGCTGAGCCAATTCGTCAGCTTGAGCCATCAACGGTTTGCTGCCGCGCTGTAGATTAGTCACAGGATCGCTATCGCCAATCGCCTGATCCAAGGCCGTCACTTCTTCGGCGTTTGCTTCAATTGCGCTATCAATTGCCTGAATCAGGCTGGGTAATAATGCAGGAGTAAGTTGCATGGTATTCCTCCAAATCAATAAAAAGTAATTAGGCGAATGTAATTCACCCGTCTAGCAAATCATACCCCAAGCAGAGATTCGTAAGTTAAGCTAAAAATAACCTCAACTTTATTTGTTCTTTATTTGTTCTCGTGCTATATTTTTTAAAAACAAATAGAGATCAAATTATGCTTAAGTCACTTACTAGAAAACAGCAGGAAATCTTCGATTTCTTATTGCAACATCAGGATAAGTTTTCTCACCCACCAACACTAGAAGAGCTTTGTGCGTGCATGGGCTTAAAGTCTCGCGGCTCCTTGCACAACCATATTAAAGCCTTGATTAAAGAAAACCTGATCGAAGCTCCTGAACGCAGGCAACGTGGCATTCGCCTGACAGAATACGCAAAAAAAATGATCAACCATGTCGACGAACAAAGCGCCCTGCCTTTTGTCGGAATAATTGCTGCCGGAAAACCCATTGAAGCCGTCGAAAATATCACCTATATGGCGATTCCTGAGCAGCTGAAAACACAAAATCCCTGCTACGTTCTTAAAGTAAAAGGCGACTCCATGCTTGAGCAAGGCATTTATGATGGCGATTGGGTAATTATCGAACAACGCTGTCATGCCCGTAATGGTGAAATTGTGGTGGCTTTGGTCAACAAAGCCGAAGCCACATTGAAGTTTATTGAACAATACCCGCACGAAACATTACTTATCCCCGCTAACTCAACGATGGAAGCAATGCGCTATAACCCTGAGCAAGTGGAAATCCAAGGCGTACTAGTAGGCCAAATGCGTAGCTATACTAAAAATCATTAGGAGAAATATCATGTTACAACAACGGATACACATGCGTGATCAAGTGACCAACCGGGTGGAAATAATTATGGGAAACGGCAAGCCACCACTCACTGAACGGCTGGAGGAATTTGCGACAACCCTGTTATTTGTGGTCGTCATTATTTTCCTTATTCGGGTGTAAGGCTGAGAAAGCTTTAATAAACCTGCTAATTCAGGGTTTGAGCATGGCAAAACCAACTTTAACCACTCTAACATCCAAATCACATAAAGACTGACCGATCACCCTACAATAACCTGAGTTCGGGATAAGAGAGCCGGGCCGAGCGCCCCGCTTTTTGACTAAGATATTGGTTCTGAAGTAATCCGAACACATCAGGAGGCGCTCATGAGCAGTGTACCCGAACTTTTCTGCCTGACAGATGATTTCTGCCGCTGATTCGCGCCCGAGACTGTGAAAGTATTATCCAAATCAGTTTAAAAGCATTATTCACCACGAACGACTGCAACAGGTGAAAAGCGCTTGAATGAGACAAATTAATCCAAAACCAATATGTTAGCTAAAAGCAGGCACTCGGCACTGCTTTTAGCCCAAACTCATGCTACGTGTTACTGTTTATAGTGCTGATGAACGTTGTCGCTTGCAAACTCTAAATATTTGAAGCCAACATAATTGCTCTTGTCTGTGGCTCTGTGATCCAGCCAAAAGATGTCACAACATCAGGTGATGTCGTTGAGTTTAGGATGTATGGCTAGGAAATTGAGGCAAAAACAATAACGTGTCAGCCTGCACCGCGCTTAGCTAAAGACTGGATAATATTCGACCCACAATGGGGCAGTATAAGCCATCATCCCAGCAGAGATGGGGGCGTAACTTCAGGGCGAAACTCTCTAAAAAGCGCTCTATGATGAATATAAACAGATCCCCGCCCATCTCTTACAAAACTTACATCGTCAAGCGCACACCAACCCATTCCGCCCTAGGCGCACCGGGCGATACAAATCGGCCGTCATCGAATCCTGGCAAGACTTCATTGGCCTGCCCATAAACACCGAACGTGTTGTAGTTCTTGTCGAAGATATTATTGACCTTGCCGAATACGGCAAAATTCTTGGTCACTTTATATTCTGCCGTCGCATTAAACAGCCAATAACCAGACAGCGGCGCGGTACTGTTAGCCTCATCGCCCCTAAAATACTTATTGCCGCTGTAGATGCCGTCTATACCCAATGACACGCGCTGCCATAAATCAACGCCTATATTGGCTTTATAGATATGTTCTGGAATGCCCGGAATTCTGTCGCCGTTGGCAACAGCCATCGCCTGAGTTCTATCCAATGGATTCCGGATATCAAACCCATCCATAAACCGGGCGTTTAAATAAGTGTAATTAGTCGAAAAATGCCAATCGTCAATCCCACTGAACAATTGCGGATAATTAACGGTCGTCCCCGCTTCTATGCCGTAGCGCCGGGTCTTGCCCACGTTACTGAAATAGCCTTGGCTGATAATGCCGCTGGAAGCATCGCGACGAAAAATAATATCGTTGTGGTTAATAGTATTGAAATAGCCTAAATTCCATTTCAAATCGCCTTTACCTAACAGCTTATCCAAATCGCCCCTGAAACCGCCTTCCCAGGTTTTCGCAACCACTTGCTCCAAAGGCGGATCGGACACAAAAGAATTGGGCAATTTACAGGGCGCAGCCGGATCGGCACAGCTTAATTCCATCGGCGTCGGAGCGCGCGCCGACTCGCTATAGCCGCCGTACACATTCAGATTATCCCTGATTTGATAGGTTAACCCGGCAGAAGGATTAAGCCGGTCAAAGGTATGCGATCCGTTTAGTGTTCTTAATGGGTCTTTTATATACTGATCTTCCATGTTGATATGAATATTGTTGTAACGCCCCGCTACGGTCGCTGTTAAATCATCGGTAATCGAAAAACTATCGGTAAGAAATATCCCCACCGTTGAAGTATTGGTGTGCAACCTCACTTTCGACGCATCGACGAACACTCCGCTTTGGGTTGTTCCTCGAGTATTGGTCAGTGAACCAAGTTCGGTGTCCGAAGCAAAATGCGCCTCGGCATAATCATAACTTGCGCCCACCGTCAGATTGTTTTTATGCTTGAACAAATCTTGAGCAAATGCTGTCTGCAACGTGCCGCCACGGCTGCGCATGTTGGTTTGACTCGTGTTATTGGTCGCACCTTCAACAGTATCGTCGGCAAGCACTTGATTACCGTTTATATCATTAACAATTGCACCGTCCTGATCGCACAGCAATGTTGGATCGGCAGCACAGACTGAATAATTACTGTTATCGCCGTTAAAAGTCCTGACTCTATTCTGCCGGAAATAAGCATTGCCGCTCACTTCAACATCATCAGTCAGATCGTAACTGCCTGCCAATTCGGAAAAGAACATCCGGGTGACAGTCTGGTCGGGATGAGTAAACACCGCCGCCCTGTTTTGCTGCTGTAACTGGATCGGCGCGGCGCCATTACCTCGCATGTTGTTATCATTACCACCCAAGGTCAGGTCTAAAGAACCTTTATCGCCGCGCCAACTCAAAGTACCAAACGCCTGATCGGCCTTGGTCGGCGAAAAGTCCCGCCAACCTTCTTCTTTAAAATGATGCAGGTCTACAAAATAACCCCAGGTACCGTTATTCCAGCCGCTGCTCAATTCCTCCGATTGCCTGTCCCAAGAACCGCCGTAAGCTTCGAACTCATGCTTGGGCGCTGAGAACCCGGTCTTGGTCTTGATCGATATAGCGCCGCCTAAACTGTTCAGGCCGTAAACCGGGTTAGAGCCCGGATATAAAGCCATCGAATCAATCGCCCCCTCGGGAATCAAATCCCAATTAACTGTATCGCCAAACGCTTCGTTAAAACGGACGCCGTTCACATAGGTCGATAAACCTTGCGGCAAGCCCAGCAGCGGCGAAGCGACAAAGCCGCGATAAGAAACGTCCGGCTGTAACGGGTTATTTTGCGCTTCATTAATATGCACGCTGCCCAGATAGCGGCTGATATAGTCCGCCAGAGTGATACTTTGGGTCTTTTCCAACTGCTCGGAAGACACGGTTTGGATATTGGCCGGTATCTTATTGGCGGCAACATCGCTACCCTGCAACGGCGTAACGCCGACAACGTCTATGATGCCCAGATCCATCGGTTGATCTTTAGCCGATACGATACCGGCCGCAGTCAGGCCTAGCCCGAGTATTGTGCATGCAATTTTTTTCATTCTTCACTCCAATCAGATAATGTCTCATGATAGCCAAACCATTACACCGGCACTAGACAGCAGCCGATAAAAGGAAATATTCCTATGTAGCAAGTAATCCAGCACAAACAGAACCAAGTTATGGGTATTTGGTTATAATGCCCGGCGCACATTCCAAAACAAGCCGATGCAGGGAAACCTTATGACTTTAACAACAAAGACTATAACTAAATTGCAGCGCTATTTTGAAAACCGAGTAGACGCCATAAAAGCCGGCGAAAACTATCAAAAACTGCTGGCTATGCCGCCGTTAAAACGTTGGGCGACAGTGGCGGGATTATTCCTGTTATCGCAGCTGGTCGTGTTTGGCGGCTTGTATTTGATTTTCGGCCGAATTGTTGTTATCGGTTTTTTTGCCAGCATTCTGGCCGGACTGGCTACCGGCCTCGGCGCCTTACCGGCGCTGTTTTTTAAAAACATCTCCAAAAATCTGTTCAACAGCATGCTCGGCGCGGCTGCCGGCGTGATGCTGGCAGCAACCGCATTTTCCTTGTTGGTTCCCGGTATGACATACGGCAACCAGATCTGGCCCGGCAAAGGCATTTACATCGTTTCCATCGGCATGCTGATCGGCGCCTTGTTTTTGCATTTCGCAGACCGCCAGTTGCCGCATGTGCATTTTGATTCAGTTGCCGACACTAACCTGAATTCCTTAAAAAAAATCTGGCTGTTTATTATTGCGATCACCATTCATAACTTTCCTGAGGGCATGTCGGTCGGTGTCAGTTTCGGCTCAGGAGAAATGAAAGACGGCGTGGTTCTGGCTATTGCCATCGCCCTGCAAAATATTCCCGAAGGTTTGGCCGTCGCCCTGCCCTTGGTCGGACTGGGTTACAACAAGTGGCGGGCGGTAGGCATTGCCACTCTGACCGGCTTGGTCGAACCGGTGGGTGGCCTGCTCGGCATTACCATGGTTACTTTGTTCCAACCCATCCTGCCGATAGCTATGGGCTTTGCCG
>OBEQ011648671.1_pt1 | contig 11044 bp, 4 predicted proteins | sample 1670901 | NCBI WGS metagenome assembly OBEQ01 (sample SAMEA104232315, study PRJEB22302) | groundwater metagenome | biome: forest; feature: aquifer; material: groundwater | place: USA | collected 2011-08-07 | depth 5.4 m | reverse complement strand
TAAAGGGAGGTCCAAAAGCCAAGGCCTTAACTCACGGCCCTGGCTTGAGAATTATTTTTTTCCGGCTAATTCAACGAGCTTTTTAAAAGCTGCTGAGTCGCGTGCAGCCAAATCGGCCAGAACTTTTCTGTCCAATTGGATATTGGCGCGTTTCAAACCGGCAATAAAGCGCGAATAAGTCGTCCCGTTTTGTCTGCAGGCCGCATTGATACGCTGCGTCCACAGAACACGGAAATGACGCTTGCGCTGCTTGCGATCACGCGTGGCAAAAGCCATAGCGCGGACAACGGTTTCATGCGCCGTACGGAAAAGCTTACGCCTTCCGCTGAAAAAACCTTTGGCACGTTTAAAAACTTTTTTCCGGCGCTTTTTAGAAGCCGCCGTATTGGTTGATCTAGGCATCGTAAAACTCCTTATTCAAGATATGTTACTGCTTCTGCTTTTTTAATAGCTAGTTACATTAAAATAATTTTATAAGGAACGTGGTGACTGTCCCTTGATAAGAAAAATTAATGTAACGCAATCCTAACGGTCGTAAGGCAAGAGCATTTGGATCCTCTTCTTGTCCGTCTTATCCACATTTTTCCAACCACGCGACTGCCGCTTCTTTTTCGAAGAGCGGTCGGTCATCAAATGGCGGCGGAAAGACTTGCGCGAAAGGACCTTTTTGTTCTTGGTAATGCGGAAACGCTTCTTAACCGCCTTATTCGTTTTCATCTTTGGCATATTATTTTATTCCTCTTTTGACTGGGAATTGGATTTCACGCTTTCACTCGGCACGGGTTTTTTAGCCAATAACTTTGGCGTGAAATATAAATGGATTGCCATTCCCTCCAACCCATCGTTTCGCTCTACTTCCCCGATATCCGAAAGATCTTCTATAAATCTCCGGATAATTCTTTGCCCTATGTCCGCATGCGTAATTTCGCGGCCGCGGAAAAACAGGGTCAATTTAACTTTATCTCCGCGCTCGATAAATTTTCGCGCATTGCGTAATTTGGTTTGATAATCATGTTCTTCGATCTTGGAGGTCATTTTTACTTCTTTGACCAAAATGACCTTTTGCTTCTTCCGCGCTTCTTTTTCTTTTTTGCTCAGCGAATATAAATATTTGCTAAGGTCCAAGATTCGACATACAGGCGGCTTTGCCAGCGGAGCCACCTCAATAAGATCAAGACCTTCTTCGAGTGCCCTGCGAAGACCTTCCTTCGTCGGCACAATCCCAATTTGCTCACCCGAGGCGCCGATAAGTCTTATCTGCGGGACTCGAATTTGCTCATTAGCACGGACTTTTAGATTTTTATTATTCTGGAACAATGAACCTCCTTATGGTTTGGCTACAACTTTTGCCGGATCTCGGTTTGAAGTTGGGCCACGATGGTTTCTATTTGCTGGCTTCCAAGGTCTTGTTTGCCGCGCTTGCGGACCGCAACATTTCCAGTCTCAACTTCCCGGTCCCCCACGACAAAAACATAGGGTATTTTTTGAAGTTCTGCTTCTCTGATTTTATATCCGACTTTATCCGAACCGAAATCTTCATCCACGCGAAAGCCTTCATTGCGAAGTTTTTCTACAATTTGCCCGGCATAAGATAAATGTTTTTCTGAAATGCTCATGACGCGCACCTGGATCGGGGCCAACCATAAAGGAAAGGCTCCGGCGTAATGCTCGATTAAAATGCCGTAAAAACGCTCGACCGATCCAAAAACCGCGCGATGCACCATGACCGGGCGTTTGAATTGATTATCACTAGACATATATTCCAACCCAAAACGCTCGGGCATTTGAAAATCCAGCTGAATCGTGCCGCATTGCCAATCGCGACCAATCGAATCCGTAATTTCAAAATCAATTTTGGGACCGTAAAATGCGCCCCCGCCTTCGTGGACTTCGTATTGGATATTATTATGCTCGAGGGCCGCCTTCAAACCGTTAATAGCCTTTTCCCAGGTTTCATCGCTGCCCATGGAATCCGGCGGACGAGTTGAAAGGCCAATATTAATTTCCTCAAAATGAAACGTTTTATAAATTCTCAAAATGAGCGCAATGCATTCGGAAATCTCTTTTTCAATTTGGTCTTCGGTACAAAAAATATGCGCATCATCGATGGTGAACGCATTCACACGAAAAAGACCGTGCAACACACCCGAACGCTCGCGGCGATGGACCAGCCCGAGCTCCGCTAGTTTCAGCGGCAATTCCCGATAAGATTTTTGAGCGGAACGAAAGACAAGCGTGCTACCGGGACAATTCATGGGCTTAACGGCAAAACTTCCTTCTTCCACCTGAGAGAAAAACATATTTTCTTTATAATGATCGTAATGGCCGCTTTGTTTCCAAAGATCGTCCTTCAGCATGACCGGCGTTTTAATAATCAGGTAACCTTCTTTTTCGTGTTCTTCGCGCCAATAAGAAGTCAAACTGTCATAAAGCCGCATGCCTTTGGGATGATAGAACGGCATGCCCGGGGCTTCGATGTGAAAGCTGAATAAATCCAGATGCTTGCCGAGTTTACGATGGTCGCGCTTTTTTGCTTCCTCGAGCCGGTTTAAATAGGTTTCTTGTTCTTTGGCGTCAAAAAATGCAGTCCCGTAAATGCGCTGCAACATTTTGTTACGCTCACTGCCACGCCAATAGGCCCCTGCAATATTAATGAGCTTAAAGGCGCCGACTTCTTTTGTATTATGGATATGATTCCCCCGGCAGAGATCAATAAAAGGGCCATTCTGTACAAAAGTGATCTCTCCGTCTTTTAAGTCCTCGAGAATTTCAAGTTTATACGTTTGTTTTCTTTCCTGAAAAAAAAGCTCGGCTTCTTTTTTTGTCACCGGCCATTGTTTGAATTCCTGGCCTTCTTCGATGATCTGCTTCATCTTTTCTTCAAGCCGGCGCAAATCCTCTTCCGTAAAGGGTTCTTCCCGGTCAAAGTCATAGTAAAACCCTTCTTTGATCGCAGGACCAATAGCTAGCTTTGTTTCAGGGAATATCGCTTGGACGGCCTGGGCCAGAATATGCGCGGTGGAATGACGCAAGCGGGAAAGGGTCTCAGGACTGGTTTTTAACATGCTTCAACAAACAGGTTTGCTGTAACTCCCTTTCTCTTCATAAGATAGGCAGGCATTCTACAATTGATGACTTTTTAAAGCAATCTTTTTCATCGGAGGGATGCTTAGACTTTAGGCTTGGTGGGTAGGACTGGCTTGCCCTTCTTGAGAGCTTTCAGTCTTCTGAGTCTGGCCTTGCGTCTTGTTCTCTTGATTCTCTTCTTGTGGTCTCTTCCCATATATAAGCTCCTTATTGGTTCGGGTCTAAAATATATCAAGTCCTAAAAATCTCAGACTTTCTCTTGCCCCAAGGCCTTTGCCTTGGGACCATAAACATTTCCAAACTGGAAGTTTGGAAATATGGGCGGTAGAGGACTCGGCGCCTCTGCACTTTGTGCTCCGGTCGCCACCCGCAACATCAAACATGACATTAGTCATGTTTGAAATCTGTTGCTCCCTTCGAGTCCTAAATCTCAAACTTTCTTTTGCCCCAAGGCTTTTGCCTTGGGGCCATAAACATTTCCAAACTGGAAGTTTGGAAATATGGGCGGTAGAGGACTCGAACCTCTGACCTCTTCCATGTCAAGGAAGCATTCTAACCAACTGAACTAACCGCCCATGAAGGTTGCGGCGTCAAGCCGCTACACTTCTTGGACCGGATCATAAGATCCGGTGCCAAAATAAAAGAAGAGGCACAATATAACTTACTTGCCGATAAGAATCAACACCAAGCCTTTAAAAAATCTTTTTTACCCATTTCAGGATCTTGCCCAAGAACCCTGAATCCAGATCAACCTGTGCTCCACAGAAAAGACAAACTAACGTATCTGCTGGAAGTATCTTTTTACAGGAAGGACAATTCACGGTTTTCTTGCCGAAATACTCCCGCTCAATCCATTTGCGTTTGAGGTTTTCAGGCGGGACTTCTTCCGGTGCCTCTTCCCAATCCTTCAACTCGTCATCATCGTTCATTCTTATGCCGCAGTTTCAATCACGTGAGAAGCGCGGAACTCAGAAGTGAATTTTGCAAGATTGACCGTGATACCCTGCGCATTAAATTGTAGGCTGCCTTCAAAAAATTGGAACAGGTCCGGATATTGTTTCAAAAGGGCCGATGGCTCGGTTTCAAGCCCCACAGCAATCCCTAAAAAGAATTTCGTCATAAAGAGCGCCTTCTTCTCCAAAGCGCCCAAATTCTCAAAATCACCCTGATGCTGAATAGCAATCAATTGAGCCGGTAAATTCTTAAAATCAGTTACCGTCCGGTTTAAAACGACAACCCCCAATTGTTTTTGCTCTTCAATTTTGATTTGATTAGCAGCATGCTTTAAAACAGGATCCAAAACAGGAGCGCTGAATGCATACTTATTTAAAAGCTGCTGGAGATAAGGCGTTATCTGCACTTTCCCGGTCTCAGAAGAAGAAAAAATAAAATTTGAAATAAATGGCCCAAAAAGACTCAGTGCAGAATCAAAATCCTTTTCATCACTTCCCCACTCTTCATTTTTAGGAAAATTCATCGCCAGATAAATTTTACGATTTTGCGCCCGCCCGGCAAGCTGAAGAATGGCTTTTTGAAGCATGACGTTATATTGCTCAAAGGAATGTAATTCTTCCACAGGCGAAACGTTCCTAGCCCTGCCACTTCTTCTTAAAATCCTCAAGGCATTTTGAATCGCTTTTTCCTGGAGCATGTCAAGACTTTCAATACTCGCAGCCTTCACGATTCCCCGGGAAGCTGCTTCAGAATCAAAATCCCACTTAAACCGCACACGGGCCCTGACCTCTTCAGGGACAGTCGCAAGGGCAATGGCCTGCAGGGCCGCTTTGATTTCCGAACGCCTTAATTCCGAGCGTAAAGCCAACGGAAAAGGGCCTTTCGTTTTGAGGGCCGCGATAATATCATGCGCAGTAGAATTCTTAGCCACTTCAATGGTCAGGATCAAATCTGCCTGCATTTTTCTTAATTTCCCAAGAATACTTTTTTGCGTATGTTTTGTTACGTGCAACTCAGAAGCCATAAATCCTAATTGACGAGGATTGCGAGAAAAATCTTCAAACAAGTCATAAAATCCTTTGACGGCCATCAAGCGGGCGTTAAGCGTATAACCCGGATCTTTCATGGCCCAAAAAAGCATTATGATCCCAAAATTATTTCGGGTTTCTTCAGGAATCAAAGGAATGCTTTTGATGAGCATTTCCAAAGCCAGCAAATCCATTTCCTCATGGCGAAGCGTCCCCACTAAAATACTTTTTAGACCCATAATAAATTTTTGCTTATTCAAACTCAAAACAGCTGGGACACTTTCCCTAATTATTTTCCCTGCTTCAAGGCGGTCCTGAATGTCTGCAAAGTCGTCGCTCCATTTTTCTAATGCCTGGGCTAAGTTTCTTAACTCCGCCCTTTTGGCCTGATATACGACTTGAGAAGCCACCCGCTTTACAGCTTCAATAAAAACAATCGGACGGTGCTCATTCATCATTTGGTATATAAGAGAAGGAGTAATGTCTGTTTGAAGTTTTTTAAGCGAATCACTTTGCCCGTTGATCGAGCCACTTCGTACTTCAATACCAGGAAAAGCCTTAAAATTAGCTTGAACTTGCTGCAAATACTCTTTATTTTCAGTCACAAAAATAAAACGTCCGCCTGTTTTTAATTTATTCGCAATGACCTCGATAAAATCCGGAGACATCAGAGCGTCAAACTGCACGTGAGTCGGTGGCGCGGGAAACAAAAGAGAGATCTCTTCCGCTTCTCCGTCTTTAAACATATGGCGCAAACTTTCCCGGGCATCGCGAAAAATAAGCCGGACGTTCTCCTGCTCTGAAAATTCATTGGTCTGAATTTGATTTAATTTATTGCGAAGCTCGATTCCCACATAATTTCTTTTAGGATTCTGCTTGGCTTCATCCAATAAAACATGGCCAAGCCCGAAACCTATTTCAACGTAAAGTGGCTGCGCATGATCAAAAACCTTCTCCCATGCCATAGGCTGCAGACGGAATGATACGGCCGTCTGGTAACGCCCATTTTCACGGAATGCGCTGCGCATTGGGAACCGGTGCCGCAATTCAGAACGCCCGGTTCTGAATTTGTTGCTTGTGCTGCCCTCATCGGAGGGCCGCCGCAATTCAGAACGTCCGGATTGGATCAAAGGAAGGCTTACTTCAAAGATAGTTCCCTTTCCTATTTCTGAAATGATTTTTATCGAACCCTTATGCATCGAGACGATATGCCACGCCTCGGCAAGCCCTACTCCGCCGCCCTTGGTCGAAGTCTCCAAATCAAAAATTCGGGGTCTGCCCGGCACCTTCCCATCCGTCAATAAATCCAGAGGGATGCCGCCGGCATTATCTTCAAATCGCAGAATAAAATTTCCGTCTTTGCTATCAGCCGACATTTTAAACAAGCGCGGGTCTATGTTTTTCTTTAGCGCAGCCTGATTCGCATTTTTCGCCAACTCACCAATCATCCGCTGGATTAAACGGGGCTGTATACGCACCTTTTCTTTAAGAATCGCAGTCTCACTGATCTCAATTTGCAATTTCCTCATTTTCTCGCGTAACACAGTGGCTGTTGTATCAAAAAATTCACGGAGCGAAACATCTTCCAATTCGGGCTTTTCGTCCAAAAACTGAATCTGCAATTTTAAAAGCTCAGCGCCCTTCGCAAACCATTCCATGGCCATATCGTACGAATCCTGAGCTTCAGTTCTCTCTCTTTTTGATTGCATCAAGGAGACTATCCCCGAGTTTTCCAAATACTCTTTAGCCGGAGCCAATGATTTCAAATAATTTTCAAATACTTCGCGAGTCTTTGCAATCGATGCGGTTTTCGCCTCTGGATTTGGCGGCTCGACCTGCACATGCCAGGCCGCATCAAAATCAGCTATGGCTTGTTTTAATTTTTCAAAACTCAATTCGAGCTCTGCCTTTTCTTTTTGAGGTAACGATAACGTTAAAAGAAAAAGTTGGGTTCCAAGCACGCCACCTACGGTGGTTAAATCATCAAATAGTGCATGACCTGCAACGCTCCGGATCGCAACCTCTCTTTTTTCTTTCTCTAAAATATCCCCTGTGTGCCGGAGTTCAGAACGTCCGGCGTAACGCAAAAAGATTTCGCGTGTTTTGTCGAAAAGCTCTTTTTTAAGTTCCGGCTCGTTTTCAAAATGCTTTTCAACTTCAAGAACCCTTTGGATAATATCTAATTTCGAGACAAGCGCACTGTCGTATGGATCGCCCGTGCCTTCGTACCAATTTGCATCCAAAAGCCTCGAAACTCCGAAACGTTTTTCCTGATACAAAATTTCCATTTCTTTTTTATAGTCTTGCCAGATTTTGGAGAGTTTTCCTTCTTCCTCACTGATGGACTGCCCCGCTGTTTCTTTTTGAAAAGCAAATGCAGCCTGCGCCAGGTTTTGAAAGGCAGGGATCAATTTCTCATAACTTGGGTCCAATTGCCCGCTATCAGGCGAAGTATAGGTCAAATAAGCCGTACGGATTTCCGTATGGCTTTCGGAAATTTTTGTAACTCCATCAGAAACAGCAACGCTGTCTTTATTTTTGAAAATAAACCCTTTACTCATTTTACGTTTCAGATGTTCATACCAATTCGTATAACGCCCTGAAGCAGTGCCAAAAGATGAAAGAGAAACGTCCTCTTGCATGGTCCTCAAGGCAAGCGCGAGCCACAATGCCTGATCTCCCAAATCTCCCCCGATTGATAAATGCGTGGACAATCCTCTTCGGTATGGATCCATCCAACCCATTTCATGAAGTGTGGCGATCGCAAGCAAATAAGCCCGGGACGACCAGACCGGAGGAAACGCAGCTTCAACCATTTGGAAAAACTCAAGACGGCGCGGGCTCGGAATGCCAAAATACTCAAGCGCCTGTTTCCATGCATAAGCTTTTTCAGTGGGGACATTCACATTTTGAAGCTCCATGCCGATCGATGGCAAGCGGTCACGAGACGCGTCTTCTTCCTTAGAAATTTTCTCAAACTCGTCCTGCCACATCTGCCCGGCTTTTTCAGGCGCAAGATCATGGCGGGGAAAAAGATGATATCGATAAAATTTCAATATTGATTGAGCACCTTTGGAAAGGTTACGCCACTGGTCATTAGCCATTATTTGCTGCTTCATAAATCGATCCGTTTGATAAACAGCGTTAGCGTCTAAGACTGCATACTTCCAAAACGTTTGCTTTTCCTTCGACGCAAAAACTGAGATAAAAGTTTGGAGCGCTTCCCCATCCTGGAGAGAAGCACCTGCCCAGAAATCACCCAAAATTTTATTTTCACTTTTCAAATATTCCGGCTTAAGGGTCAGCCAGCCGTCTGTCACCGTAAGCATCCTTGCGATGGCCGACCATTTGCTTGAATAAACAAGCTCGGCTTCTCTGGATTCCTCGGTTCGAGTTTCAGTCAGAGCATACATACTGTCAGTGATCATATAAGGAAGTAAAAGATCTGCTATTTCCTGTGATGCCCCGGCTTCTTTTAATAGTTTCAAAGCGTTTTGAATCGCCGGCGTATAGATTTTTTCTCTAAAATGGCTGACTGTGGACCTGAAAAAGATGCCTGGAAGTTCTTCGTTTCTTTTCCGGTCAAATAAATGCGACTTGGAATATCTTTCGATATTCCCCATACGATCGGTTTCCCTTAAAGCAGCAAACAAAAGATCAGCGTCTACTGAGGATTCATCATTCGCGCCTTGAAAAACCGGGCTGATTTTTTTCTTAGAAACAACATCATCGGAAAGCATGCTTTGCTCGAAACTCATTTTCCAGCTTTTCCAGGTTTCTAATAATTCCTTTTGGTTTTCTGGCATCTCCCGCTGATAGACATCCAGAAGATCGGCTGTTGCAATTCCAATTTCATTCAAAAGTGTTCTGGCATTTTCAAGATAGAGGCCGCGCTCGCTGGAATTAAGGCGGTCATAAACCGTTTCATCGAAATAACCAAATCGAAACGCAAGCTGGAGAACGCTTTCCTTTTCTAAGCGGGCGGCAACCCATGAAGGTGAAAGCAGCATCGCAACATGAGGCGGAATATTTGACTTATGAAGGATCTGATCCAGAAACTGATCATCCCCGGCCGAAGAAAGCTCTACCATCACAGGAAATAGTGCTGCCCCACTCGCAGAGGATAAAGCGAGCAGAAGTTCTTTAAATGCAGCCTTATGCCCAAGGAAGCGAATAGCCTTAAAAGCTGCCGCGCGGAGGGCCGGATCTTCATGCCTTGTGAACGGCACAAGGACTTTCAACATTTCGTCTTTTTTCTCTGTGGATGCAGCCTTGTCTAAAAATCCCAAGGTCAAAAGCAGCGCTTCCAAAACAGAGACTTTTACAGCATCAAGACTTTGAATAAGGGCCACGCGAACATTTGCAGCGCTCGTAGGATTCTGGCCATATAATTTCGCCAGAACACTTGCAGTCGTTTTACGGATACTCAAAACCTTATAATCATAAAAACGAATCAACTCTTTGATTTTGGCGATCCTGGTCTCATTGTCCGCATCTTTCAATTCTAAAACCTCATCGTACAATTCTTTAAGTCTCTGGCCCGCAGCTCCCAAAAATGAATTTTTATTCCGTAATGCCGTCAAGTCCGGCACACCCGTCTCGGTTTCAACTTGTACAGACTCGGCTTTGAGCCCGACTGTCTTGCGATAGAGTCCGTTCAAACTGCGCAAAGGCGGTGCTGGAAATTTTATTTCCTGCGCCAAAAGATCAAGACTTGCCTGATATTCATGGATTTCGTTAAGCCCGGTGGCATAATCCCGGATCACACGCTCACTGTGAGTGATGAGAACTGGCTCGCCTTTTTGATCCGCAAGAATATTGTTTTTCTTTATTTGATAGTCTGCGGCGGATTGTCCCCAATATTGAACAAGCGCTCTCAAGCCCGCGCCCTTTCGTTCAGCAGGCAATAATCTTTCCATCTTGGAAAGACCACCCACCGGCCCGAGATTGCCTTCCACAACAGACCACTCTCGGGTTTCCGATTGAAGAAGGTCCCACCCCGCCGTTCCTGTATGCTTATAAGAAATATTCTGCGCTTGATTTTGTTCGCGCAAATGCGTTTCCAATTTTTCAATAGGCTTCTCAAGCGTCTCGCGGATTTTTTTCAAAAACTCCACGCGCTCATTGCCTTTGAACCCGCGTGCATCGTAAAATTGCCGAAGAGTCATGACCTTGGCGCCTTTCGCTATATTGGCGGGGCCCCAGCCCATCGGTTTATACCGGACTGTGATCATGTCTTCTGTAATCACTGGATGATTCTTGTCCCATGTAGAAATAACCCGCAGATTCCAATCCAAAACATGACTGGTCACAGGATCTCTCCAAAAATCGTTACGGATTCTGTTTTGAACGATCAGTCGAGAATCCGTTTTTAATAATTCAACGGCATATCCAGCAGCCCGCTCCAACTCGGAGGATTGAAACATACGCACTCCATATCCTCCAGCCCTCGCATAGGGCTTAATGACAAAATCCGATATTTTTTCTTTCTCAATAAAATCATGAAGCGCTTGCTCTATTTCTTCCAGGCTCTGCGATTGATCCAAAACAAAGTATTCCGGCGCCACGCCGCCCGACTCTTTCCAATTTTTAGCAAATGAAATTTTGTCGTTGATCAAGTTCCTGGCCGCCGGGCTGTCCATAAAAGGAATGCCTTGTTCATAAAATGTTTTCACCATTTCAGAGTCATAGTCACCGGGATAAATAAGCATGTGAACGGCGATGGGTTCTTTGAAATGACCGAATACAAGTTTTCCATTTCGATCAAAAAACGCGGCATACTCTGTAAAAATCATGTCCGGATGTTCTTTGCCGCTGAACAGTCCGTTAAAAAATGGAATAAACAAGAAATTCACCTGTGCTTTACCTTGAGAGGCCCAATAAGCCGCGGCCTCGGTGCCCGGAAGCCCGGAACCGCCTGGAATGGCAATATGCGGAGCGCCGGGGTGCGGAAGATCATTGAGCGTAACTTCGCG
>OBEQ012382717.1_pt1 | contig 11045 bp, 12 predicted proteins | sample 1670901 | NCBI WGS metagenome assembly OBEQ01 (sample SAMEA104232315, study PRJEB22302) | groundwater metagenome | biome: forest; feature: aquifer; material: groundwater | place: USA | collected 2011-08-07 | depth 5.4 m | reverse complement strand
AGATTCGCGTTTTTCCGCCCGGACGATCTCGGGAAAGTCGTACGCACTGGTACCACTTCCCGAGGCGTTCGGGAGAAAAACGCTAAGGTCGCCGTTTGTGTTGGTCCTTCAGATCATCCGACCAAGTTCAAGCATGGCACGTGATGACGGTAGGCGCCCACCAAAAAGTGCCTGGAGGCTCTCTTTGGCGGTACGCGTACTCGAGGCTTCAAAGTATTCGCGACGCAATCGGCGACTTTTTCTGGGGTCAACCGACCGACCGCTTGCCACGTGCATCATGCGTGCCGCGGCCGCAAAACGCCACGCCCACAGGTAAGTGAACACCGTTGACTCGCACCCGGCGTCACAATAAAGGGCCATGTTGTTCGGAAATTTCCTCTCTTCTAAGTAAAAAGAGGTGGGAAATCCGAGATCGCGATTGACTTGAGACATCACGCGCCCCACGCATCCCTTCGTCGGCACCACAGAGTGAAGCTCGAGGTCGACGATCGCTTCTTGAAGGTAGGAGGCCAGACCCCACGGCCCGACGCTTTCCTGAAATGAGCGCTGACGATGGAGGGCGAGAAGAAGCCGGAACGGGACACGTCGCCGTCCCACATGCGCCATTTCTTCCACAACCTCGACATCCCAGGCCCAATTTTGCAGAAAAAGGCTGGGAAATTCCAACATGTCTCCTTCGACCATAGACGAGCCCGTGGCGAGATAATTTGCTTTTCCCAGCAGACTCTCAAGCATGTGCCCCACTTCGTGAAAAAGAAGCACAATGTCTTCGTGGTTAAGCCGCGCCTCTTTACCGCAGATGCGATTTGCAAAACCAAGATTCACCAAAACAAGCGGACAGCGGATGGTTCCACGTTTTCGCAGTCGTGCAACAATCTCTCTTGAGTAACAGACCTGACCGGTCTTTCCCGGACGCTCAAACGGGTCAAGGTAGAACCCCCCGATGAGTTCGCCCGTATGATCGAACACTTCGAAGAAACGCACGGAAGGATCCCAGGCGCGAACATCATGCGACTCGACGATACGACAGCCGAACAGCTGGCGCACAACACGAAAGAGTACCTTGAGCGACTGCGCAAGCGTAAACTGCGCGTCGCGTGCGGTATGGCCGTATTTGTCCTTCAGATACTTTTCTGTGACGTACCACAGATCCCACGGACGAAGCTCGTGACGAAACTTCACTTTGCAGAAGTTGTCGAGGTCGCGGAGATCTTTTTTAAGGTTGCGCTTGATGGGTCGTGCGATCCCCGCAAGGAACGCACGCAGGTTTTTGACCGAGCCGACCATGAGCGACTCCAGATGCCAGTCCGCGTAACTCTTTTTGCCGAAACAGCGCGCATAGCGATGGCGCAAGAGAAGGATCCGTTCAAGCACCGGCCGATTGTCGTATTGAGGACCGCCGGCGCCGATATCAGAAGCCGCGACCGCATACGCACGATAGACCGCCTCACGCAAAGGGCGATGATTGGCCTGAGAAAGAACGTAATTGCGAAACTCGCTTGTCGCCAAGGCGACCCAGCCGGTCATGCCGCGACGCGACGCTTCTTCTTTCATCAAGACGACGGCGGCGGGCGCAAGCCCCGAAAGTTGCTCTTCCTTCTCGACATGTGTGACCGATTCACGAAGCGATACTTCTAAGTTTTCGGAAAATCGCTTCACGAGCGTTGCTATCTCACCCTCATAACGCTCCAGACGCTTGCGCACGCGACTTTGCAAGTGAAATCCGCTCGTGCGAAACGATCCAAGTCGAAGATCACATGCGACCCGCTCTTCTTTTTCGAGCTTTTTGTACGCACGCGTCCTCCCAAAAGAGCGGTGCGCACGATGTAGTCCTTCGTGGGTCGCAACAAAAGTGTTGCGCTTCAGGCGAAGAAGCTCGAGCCGAGCTTGCAATTCTTGTATACCCGTCCCGTGTCGCTCTGAATTCAAGATCTCGATCACCTCTTCCTGCGTAGATATCCGATCTTCGAGATCTTCAAGTACGACTACGAGGCTTTTAAATGTCGGTTTTTCGCCGGCGACCTTTTCCACGCGCGCCACATACAAATGATCGAGCCTTTCGATCCTGCGCAAAACACGCTCACTGTCGATCGTCGTCCAGTCCGGTCTTTCCAAAGTAGACACCACCCCCATTTTGGAGCGGTGGATCTTTCTGATGAGTTCCATCGTCAACCCCAAATGTAAAAAGCTTCCTTCCCAATAGTACGTTTATAGGAAAAGGGGTCAATGAGCGGTTCGACGGGGGTCAAAAAAGAGGTCATTGACACTGAGGTAACGAGGTATTATAATGATAGACGGTACCTAAAGAACAAGCGTAGCGACGATGATGACCGTTTCGTGCCCCGGATCGCACCCGAGGCCGTGTGTCAGTGGACCGGCAAAGGTCTCCCCAGCACGCAACGTTTTTCGGATCGCTCTTCTCCCTCGGATCGGCAAGGCCCAACCACTACCCAATTGGGAAGACACGGAAAAGGTCCCCGGTCCGAGGGAGGATGCTAAAAAAAATCGCTCGCACAAAGCGGGTAAAATGAACGCCGCGCTCCGTCGCGGCTTTTTTGTGTAAAAAATTACCCCGCGAATCGCTTCGCGGGGGTGCCTTCAAAAAGGCAAGATGTGTCCTGGGGACACTTTACGCGGCAACGCCGGGCATCGCGGGTGGTTTTTTCACCCTCTGCGGGCCGAGCGGCTTTTTCGGACGCGGGAGGCAGTAACGCTCGTTGATGATCGTGAACATCGCGCGCTTGCCGTTCGCATACTGCCCGGCGTGCGTGTTCGAGTGGCTACTTGGACTGCCTTCTTCATACTCGAGCATTCCGGTCGACTTGCCGACACTGTAGCACCCGTCAATGATCTCCGCCGTGTGATTGTGGGCCTTGGTGACCTTAACGCCCAGCTTGGAGAGGTTCCTTGTCGTGCCTCGTGAGCCGTTCGGACCAATGTCGCCGTGGAAAGTGTATTCCACGTCGGCGAGGACCTTGCTTTCCCCCAGTTCCAGGAACCGCACATTCGGCTTGGCGGATTTTTTCGCTTCGAAGATGAACGGGTCATCACAGGCGACCCCACCTCGGGTCATCCGCGCGGTGTCTTTCATCATCTTTTGAAGCTCGATGATGAGGTCCGCATTCACAGGATCTTTTTTCCAATCCGCGGTCTTCAGCCATTTTTTTATGCCGCGTTCGTGATTACTGGAAACCACATAGGCCTCGCAATTATCGGGCGTGTGCTCATTGACAAAGGCCATTCCCTCCTCGATCTCCGTGCGGACACATTCCTTACCAAATTTCCACTTTGCGTATTGGGTGACCGGATCGTTTTCGTGATGCCAATTCCGCGAGTGAAAGTCGATAACGTCATGCCAAAACAGGTTGCGTGGGGTCATCAGCTTCATCATGCTGTCGGGGGCGGTGAAGGTTGCCTTCACAACTCCCTCCTTGATCCAGCGAATGTGCGAATCGCCCATGGCCAGAGCAAGCGCCGGCGGGGCGAGTCGCACCTCCTTCGCAGTGAACTCCAGATCAAGGTCAATGAAGCTACCGTTCTTGGTCGCATTCAACTCGCGCACGTGGAACGTATCGCCGTTGAGTTCGACGAGTAATCCCCCGAGGCAGTGATTGAAATCAGCAATGCGGCCTCTCTTCGTGTCGGTGTAATTGCGCTCAGTGACAGTTCCGGTCGTGTACATCTGTTTCGGATGCCTATGCTGTGGCGTCGGAATCGTGCGCATGGCGCGCGACCCGTGACCGATGATGCCGCTACGATCCTTCGTGAGACCATCCATGCCATTAAGGGGGGCATGCGCGGCCCACTCGACCTTCATATCCCCCGCAAGTACAAGACGCTCGTTGAGCTTCGTCCACTGTTTGAGGCGGTACAAATACGGCGCGACCTCGGGAGCCCACCATTCGTGATCCTTGTTGTTCTGCGTCCACTGACTGGTCGGATTCTTGTAGCGACCGGGAATGACCACGAGCTCGGCATCATAGTAGGCCGCGGCCTGGAGGATCGCTTTCCACGTCGGCTTATGAACCGGCGTTGCGTTCTGTGCCGAGGTGATGATGTAGCGCTTTGCGACAGGCAAAGTATCGCGCATCGGAACCACATTCGGAAGCTTGGGCACCGTCTTGCATGGAGCAGTCGTCTTGAATCCGCATCCATTGCAACGATAACGTTGCTTTTGACTTCCGACATTCGTCGTCAGTCCGTCTTTCTTCATGCCCTCGTTACCGCACTTCTTGCAAAAACGAGATGCGATCTTTTTCGTAGCCATGAGCTACTCCTTTCAATTTTTATTTCTGCGCGTTTTTTCAACGAGCGATACTGTGTTCATTCTAGCTGTGGGTATGCAAAGGGCCACCTTGACGCACACAATTCCGCTTCGCGTAACACGAAAATTGCACAGTGCGAAACAACTTTGACGAAGGGGCAAGAAAAAAGAAGGAGGGCAAATAAAAAAGAGCCCAGTCGAGCTCTTTTGTGCGTTTATTCTCACTGTTCAGTCCAGAAAGTACGGCTGGAGATTGTCACGATCCCACGAACCGTCGTCTTTCTTTGTATAGATGCGCCCTCGCGTCTCGTCGATCGTGAGAGAAGAAAAGGCGGCGCCATCACAGGAAAACATCAAGAGATCGCTTTCTGCCTGTCGAAAGGGGGTGATTGCCGTGATCTTGTGGAGAAAAAAGTAGGGATCGCGAGAACTATTTATCTTGGTGGAATTGCTTCTGTTTGTTCCTAGCGCCACCCAGATCGGCTTTTTATTGGCATGAATCGTCCCGAGTTCTTTTGCAATACCCGCAGGCAAACAATAAATGGTTGCCCCGTCGCGCGTTTTCATGGGGAGCGCCAAGCCAACCCCTTCGTCTGCGGCTTGCACAAGGTGAACGAAATAATCCATGACTTCCCTTGCCCCCACCTTGTCGTAGGTAGCAGGATCAGGATATTTCGCTTTGATTTTTTCCACTGCGGCCTTGATAGCGGCGCCATTTGGATCCACAACTTCCATCGCGGGAAAGGCGTCGCTTAAAAATGCGTGATACGCAATGCCCACAGGGGTACCGTAGGTGTTGATGGGGTAGGCACCATACAAAGAACGTTTGACCATGCCGAATCTCCTCTGTTACAAAAAAATTACAACTCGCAAAAGTCTACTACATATTTTTTACACGAATAGGAAAAAAGTAGCAGACATTATTTCTCCTCTGCGCGCAAGAGCGGACGGCAACTTATGCTTTAAATATCAATTCCCGCGCCTCGTTCAGGCCGATCCTTTTTTCGGCAGAGAAGGCGATGATCGACACGCCGACGGGGACTGCTTTTGCGATCGCTTCTTTTGCGGCATGTTGCTCCTTTTGATTGAGCTTGTCCCACTTGTTCGCAAGAACGATGAGGGGGTGACCTTCGCGCGTACATATATCTATAAGATCGAGGTCGAAGTCCGTGACTCCCACTTTTGCATCCAGTATAAGGATGACCTTTTTCGGCTTCGCCTCCTTGGATCCGAGATACCAGGTGATGTGCTTGCGCATCTGCTCGGCACCGCGACCGGACATGCGCGCAAAACCGTAGCCGGGAAGATCGACGACGTAGTAGCGGTCGTCGACCAGAAAAAAGTTTATTTCGATGGTCTTCCCCGGCGTCGCCGACGCGCGGGCGAGCCCGGCCTTGTCCAGGAGCGCATTGATGGTCGAGGACTTCCCCACGTTCGAGCGGCCGACAAAGGCGAACATCGGACGCGGATCGCCCAAAATGGTATCGGAGCCGGAGATCCCCCGCTTAAAGACCGCCGTTGTGCAAAACGGCGCATTTTTACTATTTTTCTTTGAATTTCCCTGCATTTTCTAGAGACTAGTGACTAGAGACTAGTGACTGGCATCGTATCCCATCCCCTGTTGATATGCAAAAATAAGCGCCATTGCGGAGTGTGATATGATAAAGCGCATCGCATTTCACACTTGAGCATTGTTTGTGTTGCTGAATTTTCTAGCAACTATCTACTAGCCACTAGCAACTGATTCATATGACTGAGACATCGACAACACCGACACCGAAGAAGGAACAAAGCCCCCTCGCGGTACCGATCGCTATCGTTCTCGCGGGCGCACTCGTCGCCGCGGCGATCATTTTTTCCGATAAGACCGCACCGGCGGCGGTGGCGGCCAACCCGGCGGCGAATGTCCCTGCAGGACCCGACGCGGCCGTCGTGAAAGAGATCCTGAAGATAAAGCCCACCGATCACGTCCTCGGCAACCCGAACGCGGAGATCGTCTTCTTCGAATACTCCGACCTTGAATGTCCGTTCTGTAAGCGCTTCCACGAGACAATGAAGCAAGTGCTCGACAGGCACGGCAAGGACGGCAAGATCGCATTCGTGTATCGCCACTTCCCGCTCTCTATTCATCCCCGCTCGCCCAAGGAATCAGAGGCGGCTGAATGCGTGAACGCGCTCGGCGGAAACGATGCATTCTGGAAATTCGTCGATCATCTCTTTGAGATCACTCCGGCAAATAACGGCTTCGATCCCGCGAAGCTTCCCGAAGTCGCCGTCTATGCGGGCGTCGATAAAGCGGCCTTCCAGACCTGTCTCGATAGCGGCAAGATGGCCGCACGTGTCCAGGCGGACTTCACCGACGGTGTGAACATCGGCGTGCGCGGTACCCCCTTCACCATGATCGTGAACACGAAGACCGGAAAGCAGGTTCCGATCGGAGGCGCACTGCCCATAGAACAAGTGGAGATCTTACTCAGTTCCGCACAGCAGGCTCAGGCAAAATAGTTCCCGATCACTGAAAGAAAAAGCTCGCCGAGCGGCGAGCTTTTTTTGGGCGAAGAAAACCCCCGCCCCATGAGATAACCATTATCGATACTTACACGATGGATGGAGTAAAGAAATAATCCCGAGTCGCAAGCGACTCGGGATTTCTTATCTCACGGGGGGTGTTACGGATCTATCTCATCTTCTCCATAATCGTCATATGTGGCCAGAACCCTATATACCGAGCATGAGCTTGAGCTCTTCTGAGGGTTCCCATTCGGGTTCGAATGTCAGTTCAACGCGGACTTCGGAGTGCAGTTTCCCGACCGCTTTTTCGACATCGCCGATGATCTTTTCACCGAACGGGCAGAAGGGCGACGTGAGTGTCATGAGAATATCGATGCCGGCGATATCGTCCGACTTGATCTCGCGAATTAGCCCGAGCGTATGGATATCGATATCCAGCTCCGGATCTTTTACTGTCTTCAAGGCTTCAATTATTTGTTCTTTCATTATATTGTTCGTCATAATTTCTACGCGATGAGCAGAAAATTTCTAATATCTAATTTCTAATATCTAAATAGATGCAACTTCGAATTTCTTTAGAAATTAGGAATTAGAAATTGGTCATTGGATTTTCGCTTCGAATCCTTTCTCCGCGATTTCAGCCGCGAGTTCATGCCCGCCCGTCCGCACAATCTTCCCCTCTTGCATGACCGACACATGATCGGGAGTGACTTGCTTCAAGAGCGAGGCGTAGTGCGTCACCCAGAGAACGCCGGTTCCCTCTGTACGTGCCTTCGCGATTCCGGCGACGATATGCTTCATGGCATCAACGTCGACGCCGGAGTCGATCTCGTCGAGTAGTGCGAACTTCGGCTTGAGCGCAAGAAGCTGAAGCATCTCCGCCTGCTTTTTCTCACCGCCGGAGAGACCCGACCCGACCTGACGCTTCAGGTATGACGGATCGATACCGACCTCCTTCGCCTTCCCTTCAAGAAGCTTGTAATAATCGAGAATTGAGAGCTTTGCCCCTTCTCCCTTTTCAGGGAGAGGGTTGGGGTGAGGGTATTCCGCATTTGCCCGATAAGCCCGATGCAAAAAGTTGAGAAGCGTCACACCCGGGATCTCGGGGATATATTGCATTGAGAGGAAGATCCCTTTCCGTGCTTTCTCTTCGGTAGAAAGTCCGGTTATTTCTTCTCCGTCAATCAGGATCTTCCCACCGTTCAACGCGAACTTCGGATGCCCCATGACGCCGGAGAGGAGCGACGACTTCCCCGATCCGTTTGGGCCCATGAGGACATGGAGTTCTCCCGACGCGACAGAAAGCGACACGTCCGAAACGACGGTTTTCGCTTCTGCGGCCACGGATATGTTTTCGAGTTTGAGTTCAGACATGTCTATAAGAGTTTTTTGAATTCTTCATCTGTTAGCCCGGCGTCACGAATGATGCCCTTTAATGTGTAGGGGTTCACGCGTGAATGCCGAGGAATGACAACCTTCCGAGTGCCGTCACTCATTCCGATATGCTTTGTTCCGACAGTTCTCAATAAAAAGAAACCCGCTTTTTCGAGGGCTTGCACAATGCGCTTCGACGAGAGGTCCGTGAACAACATGGAGCGCTAGGCGAACTGCACTTCAACTTCCCTGAGCTCCGCACCACGAACATACTCTTCATCCGCCTGAAGGTAGACGCCGATCGCATCTTTGATGTTTTCGAGCACATCCGTTTCGGTTTCCCCCTGGCTGTGACAACCGGGCAAACTCGGAACATGCGCGTCGTAGCCGTATTCGCTTTTATGGATCAAGACGGGGTATTTCATAATCATATTCTAATACATTAAGGAAAAAAAGCAAGGATTGATGAAGACCTTTTAAACTTTAGGTCGTAAGGCGTTTTGCAACGTACGGAGGCCGAGCAAAGCGCATTTCTCCCGCTCCGGACCGATCGGCACTCCGAGAAGGTCATACACGCTTTTCTCTGACAGCGCGGTAACTTCGTCGCAGGACTTCCCTTTCACTTCTTCCGACAAGAGAGACATCGCGGCGGTCGAGATCGCACATCCTGCCGAATCGTAACCGATATCTGCAATCCGCATTGTGCCCGAGGCTACTCCCCCGGAGGTGAGACCTTGAGAATCTGCATTTAAGGTCTCTCCTCGGGAAGGTTGTAATTCAAGACTATCCTGTGGTTTAGAAAACTTAATATAAAGCATAAGGTCATCACCGCACGAGGGATTCGACCCGCGTTCTTTTACGTCATACTCCGCAAGCGGCCGCCCGTTCCGCGGGTGCTTGTAGTGGTCGAGAATATTCGCCTGATAAATTTCGTCCATATAACTTAGGGAGTAGGGAGTTGGGAGGAGGGAGTAGAAAAAAGTCGTTGCGCGTATTTTACTGCTTCGATCAACGCATCGGTGTCCTCCGTCGTGTTGTACAAGTAGAAGCTCGCGCGCGTTGTTGAGACCTCAGAAAGCGACTCATGGAGCGGCATGGCGCACTGATGACCGGAGCGGACGGCGATATTTTTCTCGGCGAGCACTTGCGCGACATCATGTGCGTGAATGCCGTCGATGGAAAAGGCGACGATGCCGATATTCTCGTCGACATCGTGCTCTGCGAGGACATGCACACCCTCAATCTCTTCGAGCTTTGTGATCGCGTCGCGCGTCAGCTGGCACACGTGCTCGGCGATGATGAGCGGGCCGCCTGCCGCATCGATATAGTCGATCGCGGCACCGAGACCGATCGCCCCCGCGATGTTCTTTGTTCCCGGCTCAAAGCGCTCCGGGACATCGGCCCATGTCGCACCTTCTTCCGACACGCGCGCAATCATTCCCCCACCCCAAACGCCGGGTGCCATGCAGTCGGCGAGCGACTTTTTCACCCAGAGAACGCCGATACCCGTCGGGCCGAGCATTTTGTGACCGGAGAAATAGAGCGCATCAACCCCGAGTGCCTTCACGTCAACCATCATATGACCCACCGCCGCGCTCGCGTCGACAACGGTCATTCCCCCCGCCGCACGGGCAAGTCGTGCGATCTCCACCACGTCGTTGATCGTCCCAAGAACGTTGGAGGCAAGCATGACGGACACGAACTTTGTTTTCTTGGTGATAAGCTCTTCAGCCTTCACCATGTTCAGGCGCGAACCGTTGAGGGGAATATATTTTAGGGTGAGATGCTGACGCTTCGCCAACTGCTGAAGCGGCACAAGTGCCGAATGATGCTCCATAACGGTCGTCACAACCTCATCGCCCTCCGCGAGGGCATGCGACTCCTCGAACATCCGCATGAGCATATTCGCCGACTCGGTAGCGCCGCTCGTGAAAATTATCTCCGACGGATCGTTCGCGCCGATGAACTTAGCTACTTTCACTCGCGCGTCCTCATAAGCCTGCGTCGCCTTCACTCCCGACGCATAGAAACCGCGGTGCACATTGGCGCGATAGTTGAAGTAATACTCATTCATCGCATCGACCACCTGGCGGGGTGTGAGTGACGACGCGGCGGTATCAAGAAAATGCTCTCCGTCCTTGAGCTGAGGAAAATCCTTTTTTAGATGTTCAAAAGAGGTCATATCAACTTTGATTCAATTATAGCGCGGATCATATCATTTTTTATGCACGACAGTTCCGACACAATAAGGCCGTCGAGGATGAGAGATTTTGATTCCTCGCGCGAGAGGCCACGCGAGAGGGAGTAAAAGAGTTCGCGGTCCGAGAGCGGCGACACAGAGAGCTTGTGTGTGGCGGCCACTTCGCGCGAGGCGATGTCGAGAGACGGGATCGCGTCGACTTTCGCTTCGCGGGAGAGCACAAGAAAGCGGGCTTCTTCGGATGCGTCGGCACCTTTCAATCCGGCGGGAATATCTCCGAGCGCGCGATAGATGATGCGCGACTTCTCGTCCGCAAAGCCGATACCGTGGATACGCGAAAGGGTGTGTGATGCTTTGTGGTGGACGATTGCAAGCTGGTCAGCGACGGTCTCCCCTTTTGTTGTAATAAAATTATAGCAATGCGCACGGGCGCCTTCGCCTTCGAGGAAACATTCAATGTCGGTCTTTACGTACGCTCCGTTGTCCGCAACATCCGCCCATGTCAGCTCGGCGTTGCGCTCAATAAGAGCGATCCTGTTTGTAAAGCGATTCGCGGTCGAACCAGAAGCAGTAGAGGCAACAAATACGCGCGCATCTTCTTCAGCGATCAGTATCATCGTGCGGCCGAAAAAATTACCCTCACCCCAACCCTCTCCCTGAAAGGGAGAGGGGGCAATGCTCACATCGTCGATCAGT
>OBEQ011125525.1_pt1 | contig 11045 bp, 10 predicted proteins | sample 1670901 | NCBI WGS metagenome assembly OBEQ01 (sample SAMEA104232315, study PRJEB22302) | groundwater metagenome | biome: forest; feature: aquifer; material: groundwater | place: USA | collected 2011-08-07 | depth 5.4 m | reverse complement strand
TCCATCTTTTTATGCTCGAGTGCTAAAAGCACTGTCATCACTTTAACCAAAGAAGCGACTGGTAATCTTTGATTGGGGTTTTTGGCAAAAAGTACTTGTCCTGTTTTAGAATCAATAAAAAAAGCTGCCTGGGCAGTTATTTGAGGAGTATTAGTTTGGTTGGCTGAAACTAAAGAAGGTGACCATTGGTTAACTCCTAAAACTTTCTCCTTTGTCAAAAGCGGAGAAATTAACTCCTGAGGTTCTGTCCCAAACTTAAGTCTGATCAAGATAAATCCGGCCAGTATTATCAAAACAGCAGTAAAAATTGATAACTTTTTCACGTAATTTTCTATCTTACCTAAAATTGCCTATTGACGTCCATATCAGATTTGCTTCACAATTTAAATATGCTTTAAGACGGAAAGCTAATTACTTATGCTTACCCGTTTGCTGCCTATTGTTATAATTGTCGGACTGATCTCCTTTCTGATCTTTAATTTTCAAACCATCCGCCGTGATTTAGTTTATAAACTCCACATTTCCGGGGATTCAACTACTTCCTGTTGTAATCCCGATGTGGTAGCCAAATCTGATGGCCGCTTTGATGAAAATGCTTCAATTGCCATCTTTAACAGCCAGGTAATCGATTATCCAAAAACTTCGCTGGCTTACCAGTATGCTCAGTCTTTAGCTCAAGCCAAATTCAATGAAAACGTACTAGGTACTACCAATGCCTCAGGCGAGGAAAAATGGATTGAAGTAACCTTAGATGAACAGAAAATAAGAGCCTGGGAAGGCAACAAACTGGTCATGGAATTTCCTATCTCTAGTGGCCTTTGGGCACCAACGCCAAAGGGAACTTTCAATATTTGGTATAAAACCAGAAGTCAATCAATGGTCGGAGGATCACCAGCTCTGGGCACTTATTATAACCTTCCTAATGTTCCAAATAACATGTTTTTCTATCAAGGGTATGCTTTACACGGAGCTTATTGGCACAATAATTTCGGTCATCCGATGAGTCATGGTTGTGTTAACGAACCACTGGCTTCTGCTGCTCAAATCTTTGCTTGGGCAGGCCCAGTGGTCCCAGAGGGCCAAGGTTCAGTCCGCGCTACTCCTGATAACCCAGGGACCAGGGTTTTAGTCCATTAAGTTTGAGAAGAAATTTGTTTTCTAGCTTGCATCTCACTTGCCCTTTTCATAGCCTCTATTGTTCTAACACGGCATTTAGCTCCTAAGGCCCTTAGCACGGGTCTTTCATTAACATATGCTTCAAAATTTGCCATCAATATCCCTCTATCAGCCTGATCAATTCTTCTAATCCAAAACTCTACGGGCTCTTCTGGAAAGACATCATCCAAAAATTCAATTGGTCCATCTATCCCATCATAAAGTGCAATCGGAGTAAAAGTTCTTTTTACTGGATCTTCAAGAGCTGCCTGTTTTCTATCAAAATCTGTTAGAACCATAATTAATGTCCCCTGAGCTGACCCTTCCAAAAGTTCAGTTTTTACAGAGTCTCGGTCCCTATAACTTAAACCCTTCACTAGCTTATGCTCAACCTCCTCCAAGGTTACCCCAGGCATTGTTGCTGCATATTGACCTGCAACTTGTACTGATTCAGTAGAAACAATCGCTTTATCCCCAACTCTAATTTCTTTTCTAAAAGCCACTGGTCCATCAATCCTGATAACACGGGCTGAATATAAAGGATTGTATTTATACTTAGCTAATAAATTAGCCCTATTGACTGCTATTACCGCATCCAACATATCAACCGCTCTAACTACCTCAATCGGCATATCTGGACTGTAATCTCGAGCGAAATGTCCTTCAACTAATTCTGGAGTCGCCACAAATTCAGCTTGCAGATTAAAAGATTGTCCTATACGAGGACCTAAAACAGCAGTCTCTTTTCTAAACCTATCTTGGAAATGTTCAGGCCCGGGAACCCACAAGCTAACTATAGTATTTGGATCAATAAGAGCTGCTGCATCTACCCGGAGTGTTCGCTGATTGTACATAGGTAACCTACTTCTAGCTTCGCTTGGTCCCCAATGAGGAACATTAGGATACTTCTCAAAAAATTGGTTAACCTGTTGTTCTGTAGCTGACATATTTAATCAACTTTGGGTAAATCTGCTGTCTTAGCGTCATCAACCGGAAGACTGACACTATGGAATCCACCATCAACATGATGAATCTCGGCAGTTACTCCCTTAGAAAGCTCACTTAAGAAGTATATCGCACTTCGTGCTACAACTTCTCTATCACGATCTAAATCCCAACCCAAAGGTGCCCTTTTAGACCAAACTTGACCTATATTCGCAAAACCAGGGATATGAGTAGCTGCTAGAGTATTCTGTGGTCCAGCTGAAAGGCTATTTATTCTAATACTATTTGAACCTAGATCTCTAGCCAGATATCTTACTTCCGCCTCTAAAGCAGCTTTAGCAACACCCATCCAATTATAATTAGGATAAGTCCTTTGCGAGTCAAAAGTCATAGCCACAATAGAAGCACCATAATGAAACTTCTGTTCTCCAAGTAATGCTCCAATAACCATTGGTAAACTTACGGCAGAAATATCTATAGCTGTCTTTATATCTGCACGAGGAGCTTCGTATAGAGCACCGGTCAATGTAGTTTTAGGATTAGCAAAAGCAATACTATAAACTAGTCCATCCAATGGTGCTTGTAAACTTTTAGCAAGTTTTTGAATATCTTCATCTGAGGTAACGTCGCAGGGGAGAGGTGCCAAAGCAGCTAAATCTATCCCTTGATTTCTAAATGCCCGATCCGCGATCCTTATAAATCTCTCGTTCTGAACTGTATATTGAACATTTGCTCCCTCTGACCTAGCTTTTTCTCCTATAGCCCAAGCAAAACTTTCAGGGCTTATAAGACCCATTACTAAAATATTATTTCCTTCTAATAACCCTGGTCTAGTTTCAGTTGAAGCCATATTTGAAGATTAACCGAAGCTGAAACCTCCGTAGAACTTTTCTATTACTGATGGTTGAAGGTTAACTCCAGAAGCAATTTCTAAAACTCTATCTGTAACTGTCTCTAATGGAATAAGTTCGCTATTTGGCATTCTATCTGCCAACATTTGATAGTGTTCCGGACTTGACTCTTTAAGTCTAAGCATCATTCCAGCATTAACAGGCCCAAGCCTTAAAGCTGTAAATCTAACGTCAGGTCTTTGCATCTGAACCATTTCAATTTGTGCTGATTCCATCATTTTTTCCATCGCGGCATTTGCTGCAGAATAAGCACTCTGTCCAAAATTACCCCTATCCACAGCAACACTTGATAACCCAATTAGGACACCTTCTTTGGTTCTATACATTGCTGATACGGCTGGTTTCATAATATTTCTAGCTCCTGTCAACTTAATGGCTAATGCTTTATCCCAATCTTCATCTGTTTGTCTCATAAAAAGATTATTAGCTTCATCGCCGGCTGAGTGGATTACTATATCCAATCTTTGCCAACGCTCCTTAGCAGCTGCAACCATCAAATCACCAGGTCCAGGAATAGCTTCCGAAATAGTAACTTTTTCTTCTTTAACCTCTGGGATTGTTCTCCTAGAAATATCACCCGCAATAATTGCTACCCTTTGACCAGTTGAATCAATAATTTGTCCTACTTCTTCCAAGGTAGACTCGCTTCGAGCGTTAAGCACCACATTAGCTCCTAGTTCACCAAAAGCCAAAGCTATAGCCTTCCCAATTCCCTGAGAAGCTCCAGTTACCAAAACAACTTTTCCTTCTAACGACTCTCTCTCTCTGCCATAAGTTTTAACTACCGGGCATAGTATTACTAATATTTTTAATTGTCAATAGATGATTTTCCCTTTGCAATAGGCTATTGACAACAAATTTAAGAAGCTCTACTATCTCTTTCATAAATGGCATTAGTTGATTCTTTACCCGATACAGAAAGAGTGGTTATTACTGGCCGCGGTGCTGTTTGTGCAATGGGATTAAATATTCCAGAATCTATTGCGGCTTTTGAAAGAGGCGTCACAGGAATTACCACAGCCGAAGCTGCTTTAGGTTACCCTCTCAATAAAGATGTCAGCGTGGGCGGATTTGTAAAGGACTTTAATCCCGACGATTACATAGATAGGATTGAGGGTTCGGCAAGAGTTCATCGTTCAGCCGCGCTTTATTATGCAGCAGCTACCGAAGCAGAATTAGATGCTGGCCTCCTGAAAGAGACTCCTCCACCATTTAAAGGATCTGCCCAAGATTTTATAGAGGATTTGCATAGTCCTAAATGGAGGGATAAAAATCCTGATTATACTCCTGAAAGATACGGTGTAAATGAAGGCGGCTATTCCCTTTTGCAAGTTCTTGATCCACATCGATGGGGAGTTGTCCCGGGAACCGGGGTGGGTGGAACTCCATATACTGCAGATATGGAAGCTATTCAATTATATCGCGCACTACAAGGTAAGGGAGTTTCAGAAGAAATTCTGGATGAGGTTTTTAGTTCATTTGGTAGAAAAGTAAAAGATGCTAACGGTAAACTATTAAGAGAAAATGCTGGGGATACTTTAGTATTCTTGCCAGAAAGGGTTGCAACTGTTAAGGCCAAAAAGAGTGGATATCGGGGGCCAGGATATATTGTAACTGCAGCCTGTGCCAGTGCCCTTATTGCCATGGGGCTTTCAGCAGATCATATTAGGCATGACGAAAAGATTGATGGGATGTTAACTGGAGGCGCTGAGGCTGGAAATGATCGAATTGGTTTTCAGTCATTTAATTCAATGACTGCGATGTCGACAAATAGTGATCCGTTAACTGCCAGTCGGCCTATGGATGCCAATGCAGATGGTCTAGTAATGGGAGAGGGTGCTGGTGCTCTAGTTGCTGAAAGCTTGGCTAGTGCCAAACAAAGAAATGCTTATATTTATGCCGAGATATTAGGTTATGCTAATAATCTGGATGCTTTTCATGATACCGCCTCCCGTCCGGGTGGAGTTGGAGCAGTTCTAGTCATGGAATTAGCTTTGGCAAAAGCAGGCCTTTCTCCAGAAGAGATAGATTATATCAAGACTCATACTACCTCTACACTTGGTGATAAAAATGAGCTGGATGCTTATAAAGCACTTTTTGGAAATAGAATATCTCAAATACCCCTTATTGGTCTTAAAAGCTGGGTTGGACATACAATGGGAGCTTCTGGTGGAACCGAGGCAGCCTTAACTATGGAACTTATGAAACGAGGATTCCTCCCAGGTAATCTTAACTTAGAAAAAGCTATCGCAGAGGGATTCAATATACCAACTCAGTCTATATATTTTGATGGGGATATTATTATGGAGAATTCTTTAGGGTTTGGTGGGATTAATGCTTGTATGATTTTTAGAAGATGGCGTGGACTTCAACCAGTAGCTCGATTAATTAACATAAGTAGAAATTAGCGCTGGAGATTCTATTCAGCCAGCAGTTGGAAGAGGTCTTTAGTTTGCTCTGCTGGAACTTTATTTGCCTTATTTAAATCAGCTGGATTAGTACCAGGCCCCATTGTATAAAAAGTAACTCCTGGATGATTTATTCTCCTAATTACATCTGTCCATCTAACCGGATTAGTTACACTGGTAATATGCTTTATAACTAGCCCGTATCCATCTAATCCCTCTTCACCATCATAGTTTGAAACTATGGGAAAAATTGCTGTCCTAAACTCTCTCCCCTCTGCTCTGGCAAATGCTTCTAGGTCAACTCGTGCTTGTAGCATCCGGCGGGTATGAAAGGGTGGTATTTTAAGATCAATCACTTTTCTGGCACCTGCTTTTTTAGCTTCTGCTTCAATTTCTGCAAATCTACCTATATCTGAGGCAACTACTGTTAGCTGTGGTCCATTTATTAGGGCCAGATCTACTTCAAGTTCAGCTGGTAAATTAACTGCATTATCCTCATTTAACCCCATCAATAGATAAAGAGTCCCCGGATTTCTCTTGTATGCCTTTTGCATATCTGATGCCCGTTCAAAGACAAATTCCATACTACTCTGTCGATTAGGATATACTCCAGCTGCATCCATTGCTCCAGCTTCTCCTAAACTATGTCCTGCACCAACCAAATCCTCGGTTGTATCTAATTTTTCAAGCGCCAAATCACCCGATGACACGTTTAAAGTATGAACAACCATTTGGAGTGCAATATTATTGTTAAAAATATCCCTGGGATCCACCATATATCTAGCAATAGGTAGACCGCTGACTCTCTCCGCAACAGCAATATTACCTTCTAGAACAGAAGAATGATCAACTTCTTTAAAACGGCTGACGAATTTAGTAATATCTTCAGCCTCAATCCCCTGACCAGTATAAAGCAAAGCCCTATTCCAATCTTTAACTATCTCCATACGGATAGCATTTCTACTAGAAAAGTCTGCGTTTGTCAAGCCTTACCCCTCATGGATGTTGGAAGTTGCTTGATGGGGGACTTTGGAGATGTGTTCGGCTACCCTAAGAGCTGTTTTTGAACCTTCCCCGGCTGCAATAACAATTTGCTCCCCCCATAGATCATTAACATCCCCGCAAGCATAGATTCCCGGAACAGAAGTAGCCCCGTATTCATCTACTTCAATCTCCCCGACTTTATTTTTATTAGTTAACTTATCAAAATTACTGGAAGGACTCCAGCCAATCTCTATAAAAACTCCAGACACTGTTAAAACTTGCTCTTCACCCGTAACCTTATCCTTAATTTTAATTCCCCCCACCGCCCCATCTCCTAAAATTTCCAAAGTCTCATGACTGTTTAAGACTTTAACCTTGGAAGAGGTGGTGACATTTTTCAGTAAAATCTCATCTCCTCTTAAAGCCTCTGTGATATTTATAATGGTGACAGACCGGGCCACTTTGAGCAGTGAAAAAGCAGCATCCAAAGCAGAATTGCCCCCTCCAACTATGGCCACATCTTTATCTTTATAAAAAGGAGCGTCACAAGTGGCACACGTGGCCACCCCTTTTCCTAACAATTCTTTTTCTCCTGGGATTCCCAGCATTTTAGGAATTCTGCCAGAGGCAATAATTACTGTCTTACTGTGATATTCTTTATTATCAGAAGTTTTAACATTGAAATTAGGGTCTGCTCCGGATAAATCTATTACTTCCACCCCTTCTATTAACCAAAGTCCTTTACCTTCAAAAGTAGCCAGCTCTTCCCTGAACTTTTTAGCCAAATCCGCTCCGGTTATCAAGCTAAAACCAGGATAGTTTTCTATATCTCCTGAGAGCGCGGCCTGACCACCCACTTCTTTGCTCAAAACACAAACAGATAAATTTTTCCTGACCGCATAAATTGCAGCTGTAATTCCGGCCGGCCCAGCCCCAATAATTATGGTGTCAAAAATATCAGGCAGTTGTGAGTCCATCTAAATATGTTACCATAAATTTATGGATTTAAAAGATGAAATTAAAAGGATTATTAAAGGAGAAATAGTAGATGATAGCGATACCCTAGCAAAATATTCCACTGATGCATCCATCTTTGAGATTTTGCCTTCCATGGTTGTCTATCCTAAAGATTACGAAGACATAAAATCCCTGATTAAATTTATTACTCAAAATCCAAAGTATAATCTTTCTTTAACTGCCCGTTCCGGCGGTACTGATATGAGCGGAGGGGCTATTAATGACTCTATTATTTTAGATATGACTAAACATTTTAATAAAATTCTGGAAATAGGCTCAGATTTTGCTAAAGTCCAACCCGGAGTTTACTACCGGGATTTTGAAAAAGAAACTTTAAAAAAAGGTTTACTCTTTCCATCGTACCCTGCTTCTAAGCAAATTTGTACTGTTGGAGGAATTGTTGCCAATAATGCCGGTGGTGAGAAAACTTTGTTCTATGGCCAAACTAAAAACTATATTAAATCATTAAAAATAATCCTGTCTGATGGAAATGAATATTTAATCGAGCCGATTCTAGCGGAAAATTTGCGGGAAAAAATTTCTGAGAATAATTTTTTAGGAAATGTTTATAAAAAAATACATCAACTACTTGAAGAGAATTTTGAACTAATTCAAAAAGCCAAACCCAAGGTTCACAAGAACTCTTCCGGATATTTTCTTTGGGATGTTTGGGATGAAAAGAGCTTTGATTTAACAAAACTTTTCACCGGTTCCCAAGGAACTTTGGGAATTATTACTGAAATTACTTTTAAATTAATTAAGCCAAAACCTGATTTTGCACTACTAGTAATCAACCTGGATAATTTGAATAATCTTGATCAAATTATAAATGAAGTATTAAAATTTCAACCAGAAACTTTTGAATGCTTTGATGATCAAACTATCCAATATGCCATTAAATTTTTACCCGAAGTGAGGGAAGTTTTTAGTCATACTTTACCCAATTTTGTTTTAATGGCTCAATTTAGCGCAGATTCTCCGCAGAAAGTTTTAGAAAAATGTCAGAACACTCAAAAGAATCTGCAAGTATTTAATTTACAGAGTAAAATAATTGATGATCCGAAAATAGAAGAAAAATATTGGCTCATTAGACATGAGAGTTTTAATTTATTAAGAAAACATTCTAGTGGCATGAGAACTGCTCCGTTTATTGATGATATTATTATTCGGCCGGAAAAACTGCATATATTTTTACCAAGACTTAAAAAAATACTTAATAAATACCAAAATTATATGCTCTATACTATCGCCGGACATATTGGTGAAGGCAATTTTCATATTATTCCTTTGGTTGATTTTAAAAATAAATTTATTAGAGGGAAAATTATGGAACTGTTGAAAGAAGTTGTGGATTTGGTTTTAGAATTTGAAGGTTCTTTAACTGCTGAACATAATGATGGCTTAATTAGGGGTCCGTATTTAGAAAAAGTTTACGGAGAAAATATTTATCAATTATTTAAAGAGGTAAAAAATATCTTTGATCCCAAAGATATTTTTAATCCGCACAAAAAAGTTGATGCCACTTTTAAATACTCTTTAGACCACGTCAGTAAAACTTAAATTTCTTTAGCAATAATTTTGGAATTTTCTTTTAACTTCCCCGTCATTTGACTTAAGTTAAGTAATCCTGCTTGAGGACCAACTTGTTCAACTACTGAAGCTCCATTGGCGGCTCCCCATATCATGGCCTCACGTAAATCTTTACCATAAAATAATCCAGCCAATACCCCTGTAGCATATGCGTCTCCTGATCCTGTCATCTCTAAAAGTTTTGCCGGAAAAATTCCCAAATGATAAAAGCTTTCCCCATCATATCCAAAACTGCCTTTCTCCCCATCAGTAATAATTACCATCTGCGGACCTAACTCTGAAATTTCCTTCAGCAGTTTTTTAACCGGCATCTCTTCCCCTTCAGAGAAACCTAAAATAATTTTTGCCTCTTCCAAATTAACAACAAAAAGTTTTGTTAAAGATAGCAACCTAGGGCTTTTTCTAATTCCTGCTTTAATTTGAAAAGTTCCCGGATTATAAACCAAATTACTACCTGCTGTCTCCAAATACCTGGTTAACTGTTCCACCAGATTTGAGTCAACAAAGGTCGGCGAAAGAGAAGTAAAATAAATCCAGCGACTTTTATCTAAATCCGGTAAATGATATTTCCAGGGTTGGTGATAAATTAAGATAGTTCGCTCTCCCTTAAAATTTAAAACTATGTGGTGATTTGAAGGTAAATTTTCATTTCTAATAACATAACGAGTGTCCACACCCTCACTTTTTAACTTATCTTTAATTCTAACACCATCATGATCTCCTCCCACATTAACATAGATAGCAGTTTTTAACTTTAAGCGGGCAGAACCAACTGCATTATTGGCAGCATTACCCGCCACCAAAACTGTTGAATCACCCACTGGAATTTTATCTCCAAACCGCAAACACAACAGCCTCTCCCCAAGATCGAGTTTCACTTGCGCATCGGTAAGAGGAATAAAGGTATCTATAACTGAATCGCCAACAGAAATTAAATCAAACACTATTTATTTTCCCTTCATTTTTAAAACATGAGTGATAGCTTTTTTAATTTCTTCCACTGTTAAACCAAATTTTTTAAGCAGTTCATTTGGCTCACCTGATTCACCAAACCTATCTTCAATCCCGATAATTTTTAAAGGAACAGGAAAGTTTTGGGATAAAACTTCAGCCACTGCCCCTCCCAAACCTCCTGTAATTTGATGCTCTTCTACTGTTACTATCGCTCCTGTTTCTTCCGCAGCTTTTAGAATAGTCTCTCGATCCAAAGGTTTAATTGTGTGGCAATTTATTACTCGAGTAGAAATTGTGTGCAATTCCATCTCCTTTGCGGCTAATAGTGCTCTATAAACCATTTGACCAGTGGCAATCACAGTCACGTCCTTACCTTCATAAAAAACTTCGGCTTTACCAATTTCAAACGGTGTTTGCTCACTAGTTATCAGCGGCACCTTATCCCTTGATAATCTCATGTAACAGGGTTTGGCCAATCTGGCTATCGCCAAGGTAGCTTTTTTGGCTTCAATTGAGTCTGCCGGAGAAATAACTACCATATTGGGTAGAACTCTCATCATCGCTATATCCTCCAAAGCTTGATGTGTGGCTCCGTCCGGCCCCACTGATACTCCAGCATGAGATCCGATTATTTTTACTGGCACATCGTTATAACAAATAGTGGTTCTAATTTGTTCCCAATTTCGCCCTGGTGAGAAGGTAGCATACGATGAAATAAAGGGAATTTTTCCACCCAGAGCCATTCCTGCACCAACAGTGGCCAAGTTTTGCTCTGCTACACCAACTTCGAAAAATCTTTGCGGAAATTTTTCGGCAAAAGCTTGAATCCGAGTCGACTCTGTCAAATCTGCACAGATTCCTACCACTTGTTCATTTTCCTCAGCTGCCAAAACCAAACCCTCACCAAAACCATTTCTGGATGGAACTAGTTCAATATCCGGATCAAATATTTTTGGATTAAGATAGGCTTTTGAATTAATCATTGATGTTCTGATTCAATCTTTCCTTGCAAAGTTCTCAGTTCGGCAAGAGCAATTTCAGCTTGTTTTTCTTTAGGAGGAGCGCCTGGTGGCTGAATAGT
>OBEQ012846067.1_pt1 | contig 11046 bp, 8 predicted proteins | sample 1670901 | NCBI WGS metagenome assembly OBEQ01 (sample SAMEA104232315, study PRJEB22302) | groundwater metagenome | biome: forest; feature: aquifer; material: groundwater | place: USA | collected 2011-08-07 | depth 5.4 m | reverse complement strand
CATCAATGTTGTTTTGCAGAGAACTCTGCCAAAAAGCGAAAATGTCTTTGAATCGGGTAAAAGAGGGCTAACGATTAATAGTCTTAACTAATTGATAACATAAGAAAAAGCAGGTTATGTTACGTATAGTGGGAAGAAACAAATGTTCGCACATCGTTTGAAAGGTCTCATATTCCAGTCGTAATCTTTATTGAGTTTCGTTCGTCTGAAACTGAGGACTCGTCGGTGTTAGTCACAGCCGATCATTGACACGGAGGCGCTTCGGAGCACCGATCTCCCGCCCACGTCTGTGTGTGGACGCGGGAATGACGCACAGAAGACAAGTAGGCAATTTTATGGACAGACACTAAATAGAAACGGCCGGCCCACTTTATCTGCGGGCCGGCCGTTGTATCGTTGACGCTAGGATACTAAGACAACTGGGCCATCAACTTCTCTGAAACTGCATTGATCGGAGGCGCGCCGTCAACTGTGATCACTTTAGGACCGGTGATCTTCTTGAAGTAATTGACCGCTGCCATGGTGCCGGTCTTTTCGTCGTAATAGATGTCGTGTCTTTTATTGATCGCCGCGGCATCCTGGTCATCGGCCCTCGTTTTCAACTCGCCTCCGCATACGCGGCATACGAGCTTCCCTTCTTTTTCTACGGGTTTGATGGCATCGATATGGATATGGTTCGGGTGGTTGTTGTCGTTGACGCAGAGCCTTCTTCCCATGATCCTATCTGCTGCGGTCTTCCGGTCAAGCGATATTTCGATGACATAGTCGAGGTTGATATTGGCATCCTTGAGCGCCTTATGAAGCGTCTCGGCCTGCACCAGGTTCCTCGGAAAGCCGTCCAAAAGCCAACCCTTCTTGCAGTCATCTTCCTTCAATCTGTCGAGGATCATCGGGATGGTGATGTCGTCCGGCACGAGGTCCCCCCTGTCGATATACACCTTAGCCTTTTTGCCGAGTTCTGTTCCGCCGCCTATATTCTTTCTGAATATGGCGCCTGACTCCACGTGAGTTACCCCGAACTTCTTCTGGATAATCGCACCTTGCGTCCCTTTACCGCTTCCATTAGGACCGAAAATCAAGATATTCATAATGCTCTCCTTTCGAAAAAAATATTTTTCATCTCTCAAATTTAACCGCAGAAAAAATGCCCGATAGAAACTATAACAGAAATCGGGGGATTATTTCGAGTAGGGGCCGGGAGGAAAGCGATTTACACGCCTTCACCCATGCGGGTATAATCACCCATGGACCTTTACCTCATCGACGGAAATTCATATGTCTACCGTGCGTTCTATGCAATTAAAGGGCTGACGAATTCAAAGGGTTTCCCGACGAACGCCGCATTCGGCTTTACGAATATGCTGCTGAAGATAATCAGAGAAAAGGCCCCGGGCGGTCTTGCGGTCTGCTTTGACTCGCCGGCCCGTACGGAAAGACATGAGCTCTTCGAAGACTACAAGGCGCACAGACCCGAGGCCCCTTCAGAGCTGGTGGCCCAGCTTCCTTATATCAGGAAAATCATATCCGCTTTTCGTATCAGGACCTTCGAGGTCCCGGGCTACGAAGCCGATGACCTCATCGGCACCATAGCCAAAAGGGCCGCACGGGAGGGAAACAGGGTCTTTATTGTAACGGCGGACAAGGACATGCTTCAACTCGTGGATGAGAATATCAAGATATACGATCCGATGAAGGAAAGGGTCCTCGACGCGGACTACGTCGGGGAAAAGTTCGGCGTCGGCCCCGAGAGGGTGACTGAATTTATGGCCCTTACCGGCGACCCCGTAGACAATATCCCCGGCATTAAGGGTGTGGGGGAAAAGACGGCGAAGGAGCTCCTCTCTCATTTCGAAAGCATAGAAGACCTGCTGGATCACCCCGAACGCATAAAAAAGGAAAGGCTGAGAGAGATGGTCTCTTCGAGCAGGGACATAGTACTTCTGAGCAAGAAGCTGGCGACTATCGACGTATCTGTCCCGCTCGATATCGAAGTAAGTGATTTCCTTCTGGGTGAACCGGACTGGCTTTCCCTTCTTTCCCTCTTCAGAGAACTCGAACTTTCGAGTTTTATGAAGCTCATCCCCTCAGCCGAAACAGTCCGGAAGCACGAAACGATCGACTCTCCGGAAAGGCTGGAAGAGGTGCTTTCTTCAGTCGGAGATGAGGTCGCCTTTGATACAGAAGCGACCGGCAGGAACCCCCTGACCGACCATCTTGTGGGGATCGCCTTCTGCTATAACAAGGAGAAGGCTTATTATGTGCCGATCTCGCATTCTTATTCCGGCGCGGAGAAGCAGCCTGACAAGGATGACGTATTTCAACATATCCGCCCTCTGCTTGGGAACAGGGAGATTGCGAAGATAGGCCACAACCTAAAATATGACGTCATGCTTTTGGGACAGGAAGGGGTCGCCGTTGCAGGCAGATTGTACGACACGATGATCGCGGCCTATCTCCTGAATCCCAACAAGGCCGGCCACAGCCTCGAGGAGGTGTCTTTCGAATACCTTTCATCGAAGAAGAAGTCTTTTGTCGAGGTATTGAAGAAGCGGAAGTCTTTTGCGGAGGTGACCATTGATGAGGCCACTGCATACGCGGCCGAAGATGCGGCGCTCAGTTTCGAACTGCGGGATGTGCTGTTTGAGAAGCTCCGCGGGGAGGGCCTCGAAAAAGTCTACCAAGACATCGAGATGCCTCTCATCGAAGTGCTCGTGGGGGTGGAAAAGGCCGGCATCAAGGTCGACGCGGTCCTGTTGAAAGACCTGGCGGATGAGATGGCTATTGAGATAGAGAGCATCCAAAAGAGGATATTTTTCCTTGCCGGAGAAGAATTCAACATTAACTCACCGAAGCAGCTGAGCAAGATCCTGTTTCAGAGTCTCGGATTGAACCCCTCGAAGAGGACGAAGACGGGTTTTTCCACAGGCATGGACGTCCTGGAAGAGCTTGCCGAACATCACGACCTTCCGATGGAGGTGCTGCATTACCGGAGCCTTACAAAACTCAAGACGACATACCTCGACGTCCTGCCCTCACTCGTTAATCCGGAAACCGGCCGCCTCCATACTTCTTTCAATCAGACTGCCACAGCCACCGGCAGACTGAGCAGCAGCGACCCGAACCTCCAGAATATCCCGATACGGGGCGAATGGGGAAGACGCATCCGGCAGGCATTCGTCGCAGAGGAGGGTAACTTCCTGCTTTCTGCCGATTATTCACAGGTCGAACTGAGGGTCCTCGCGCATATCAGCGGAGATGAAGGACTCCGTGAGGCGTTTCACAAGGGGCTCGACATACATTCGAGGACAGCGGCCGAACTCTTCGGAGTGCCCTTCGATGAGGTGACGCCGGAGATGAGGAGGACCGCAAAGACCGTAAACTTCGGCGTTATTTATGGGATTTCCGCCTTCGGGCTTTCGGAGACATTGAATATAGAGAGGGGGGACGCACAGAAATATATCACCCAGTACTTCGACCGCCATCCCGGCGTCGGGAAATACACGGAACGTGTCCTTGAGGAAGCTAAGGAGCGGGGCTTCGTGGCCACACTTTTCGGGAGGAAAAGGCCGGTCCCTGAACTGAAAAGCCACAACAAAAACACGAGGCAGCAGGGCGAAAGACTTGCGGTAAATTCTCCTATACAGGGGACGGCAGCGGACATCATCAAGATTGCGATGATAAGGATATGGAAAAGGTTCCAGGAAGAAGCGGTCCGGGCAAAGATGATTTTACAGGTGCACGATGAACTTTTGTTCGAGTTCCAAGAGCACGAACTGGAAAAAGTGCGTGTCATCGTAAGAGAAGAAATGGAAGGGGCGGCGACATTGTCCGTGCCTTTAAAGGTCGAGGTGGGTCATGGCAGGAACTGGGCCGAGGCGCATTGAAGACTGTATTAACCCCTGTCTTATCTGATAGAATAGACGCCTGGAAAGCATGAAGACAAACACGAAGGGAAAGACCGTTGTCCCATCAAAAAAGGCGTCGGCAAGGAAACCCGGACGAGGGAATAATCATGCCTCCCGTGCCTCGACTGATAATAAGGAGAAACCCGCAGGAAAGCCTTCCGTAAAATCCCCGGAAAAAGAAAAAAAGTCCGCCCTTTCAAAAAAAACTGCAAAGAAATCATTAAAGGTCAAGAAAAAATTACCCGCAGGTCCTGCGCCGGCCGCAAAAAAAGCGTCCGTGAAAAAGGCTCCTGCAGGGTCGCCAAAGATCAATGCAGAGGCGGCCAAAAAGAAGGCAGCGCCGCCTAAGACTAAGACCGTAAGAAAAACAGCAACAAAGATTTCCCTCCCGAAAGCTTCCCGGACCCCCAAGAAATCTTCTCAACGGAGAAAGGTTAGCAGCCCGGTAAAGGGCCCGAAGAAAAAAAGTACCTCGCGGATAAAAGGCAAAGATGAATTAAATACAATTACACGTACACAATTGCCTGACGAATACGGTGAGAACGAGCTTATCTTGATGGCTGTGGACCCCGGCGTTGTATTTGTAGACTGGGAGATAAAAAAAGAAGGGGCGCCGGAGGGGAAGGACGGGTTCACTATGCGCGTATTCGATGTTGCCGGGGATGAATCCGCGAGATTGCGCAGGGAGAGTTTTTTCGATATTAAGATAGAGGGCAGGGTAGGGAGCGGTTTTTTTGAGTTAGGGATGCCTGGCAGGGAAGTGGCTGTCGAAATAGGGTTCTTTGACAAAAGTAAGTTTCTGCCGATCTTAAGTTCCAGTGTTGTATTAATGCCCAGACTGCTGGTATCCGATGAACTCGGGATCGCCAAGAAATTGTTTGAATCCGGGATCCCCATCGGATACTGAAGCTCAATTGTGTTTTTGGGGCGCAATAAGGTAAAATTACAGTTATCCGCGATGCTTCACCACCGCGGAAGTATTTGTTTTTAAATCAATCTTGAGCATTCAATGAAAGAAGAGCTAAAGGAAGAGATGTTGAAGAGGGCTGTAAGCGGAAGACTCTCTTGCGCCGCAGCGAGAGAGGTGGCCGAAAAATTAGGCCTTCCCTATAAAGAAGTGGGCATTGCCGCCAACGAATTAGGGATAAAGATCAAAGATTGCCAGCTGGGTTGCTTCTGATGGAAATATACCTCTTCGAAATCGCGCTCACCTTCTATTTTGCGGCTGCTATCGTCTGCGTGCTGGAGCTCTTCAAGGGAACAAAGACCACCTCCATCATCATGCTGAGTCTTGCGGTCATCGGGTTTCTTTTCCATACCTCCAATATTATAGCCCGCTATGTGATTTCAGGGCATATCCCTATCGCAAACCTCCATGAGGCGGCCTCCTTCTTTTCGTGGTGCATCGTGATGATATTTTTATTCCTTGAATACCGGTACAGGATCGGCCTGCTCGGCTCTTTTATCATGCCTGTCGTATTCATTCTCATGCTGTCGTCGTCGATGCTGCCCCGCAAGATGGAACCCCTCAGCCCGGTGCTGCAGAGTTATTGGCTTGGGATACATACCGTACTTGCCTTCCTCGGGGACGCTGCGTTTGCGATGGCCTTCGGGGTGGGTATCATGTACCTCTTGCAAGAACACTACGTAAAATCAAGGCATCTGGGCGGACTGTTCCAGCGGCTGCCGAGCCTGCAGATACTCGACGAAATCAACTACAAACTTATCACCCTCGGGTTTCCTCTCCTGACCCTTGCGATCATAACCGGCGCCTTATGGGCTGAAAGCGCCTGGGGGAGTTATTGGCGGTGGGACCCGAAAGAGGTCTGGTCTTTGATCACCTGGTTCATTTACGCCGTAGTACTTCATGTGAGGCTCATCGCCGGCTGGAGAGGGAAACGGGCCGCTGTAATCTCTATCTTCGGTTTCTGCGTCGTACTCTTTACTTTCTTCGGCGTTAACTTTATCTTGCAGAGCAAACACGTATTCTGATGAAAGTTCTCGTAATAGGCGTAAACCACAAGACAGCGACTGTCGAGATCAGGGAGAAGCTCGCCTTTAACGGCCCTAAACTCGAAGAAGGGGTATTCGGGCTAAGGAAGGTCCCCGAGGTGAAAGAGGCCGCAGTGCTCTCAACCTGCAACAGGGTTGAACTCTATATCTGTGCAAGCAAGAGGGGGTCTGCCGCCGACCATATCAAGGGCTTCCTCTCCTCATTCCACGGCCTGCCGAGACAGGATTTCGAAAAGTCGCTGTATGTTCATGAAGGAGAAGATGCCATAAGGCATATCTTCAGGGTCTCATCGAGTCTTGATTCGATGGTGGTCGGGGAACCGCAGATACTCGGTCAGATAAAGGACTCTTTTGATTTCGCCCTCAATAAAAAGAGCACCGGGGTGCTTCTGAATAAGCTGATGAAGAAGGCGATCTCCACTGCAAAAAGGGTAAGGACCGAAACAAAGATCGCAGAGAATGCGGTCTCGATCAGTTTTGCCGCGGTGGAACTCGCAAAAAAGATATTCACCAATCTCACCGGGAAGTCCTTCATGCTCCTGGGGGCAGGAGAGATGGCGGAACTCGCAGCCCGCCACCTCATGAACAACGGCGTCCAGGACGTAATGGTCGTCAACCGTACCTATGAGCGGGGATGCGAACTTGCCCGCGAATTCAACGGCAAGCCGATAAAGTTCGAGAATTTCCTTAATGAACTCCTACACGCCGACATCATCATATGCTCTACCGGAGCACCTTCCTATGTCCTTCTCAAAGAGCAGATGCATAAAGCCATGAAGGAGCGGAAATACAGACCTGTCTTTATCATCGACATTTCTGTCCCAAGGAACATAGACCCCGAGATAAACAAGCTCGATAACGTTTACCTGTATAGCGTCGACGATCTCCAGGAGGTGGTCGACACCAACATCCACGGCAGAAAGGTCGAGGCGGAAAAGGCCGAGAAGATAATCGACGAAGAGGTGGAAAAATTCATAAAGTGGATGTCGTCGCTTGATTCAGTCCCTACGATAGTGGCCCTAAGACAGAAGGCCGATGAGATCAAGGCGGAGGAGCTCGAAAAACTCAAGGGCCGGCTTCCCGGCCTGGACGATGAGAAGATGAAGGCCGTCGAATATATGGCGGCTGCGATCATTAATAAGCTCATTCATCCGCCTACCGTAGCGCTGAAAGAGGATACCGAAGACAGGGACGAACTCATCGCCATGATAAAAAAACTATACGGGATAAACGGGGACGAGGAATAAAATACCTTATCGATTCGTGAAGGCGTAATTACAATGATGTCACGTAAAAGAAAATATCCCGCACCCGGAAAACTGAGGGCTTCATATAGTAACTCTGCAGCAGAACCGGCAAAGGTCTTACATCTCAAGCGGAGCAACTTGCGCAAAAGTCTCGCTTTTTCCCTTCTGTGCTTCACCCTCATCGCTTCATCGCTCTATGCTGCAAGAAGTCCTGTCGTCAGGATAATCGTGGTGGACAAACAATCGGAAGCGGAAAATATACTGGCTGAAATAAACAAAGGCAGATCGTTCGCCTCCCTCGCAAAAGAACGGTCCATCGACAAAAATAGCAGGGACAGATATGGGGAGATCGAGGCGGCCGCCTTTGAGGGCCTCGATGGGCCGTTGAAAAAAGCTGCGCTTAAGCTCGGGGAAGGGGAGGTCAGCGGGGTCATTGCGCTAGGAGATAATAGATATGCGCTTGCCCTTGCAGTCGACATGACGCATTACAGGAAGGGGGCTAAGGCATTCAGATCAGGAGATTTCAAGGCCGCGGAGAATGACCTTCTCAAACATGTTGAGCTTAACCCCGATGCGGTAAAGGCCCGTGTCATTCTCGGGCGGATCTACGAGGCGGGCAATGAGACGAAGAAGGCGGAGGTGAATTACGGGGATGCCCTGCGGTTTGATCCCGGCTGTGAAGAGGCCTATCTGCGTTTGGGTGCATTATACCTTAGTGCGGGACAGGTTCAGCAGGCGAAGGACCTTTACGATGACGGGCTCAATCATCTACCGGATTCAAAGTCTCTAAGGACAGGCATAGAGAAGACCAGAAAACGTCTCTTAGCTGCCAGGGTCGAACCCCCGAAAAAAGAAACAGGAGAGATCGAGCCCGGCGGGCATGAAATCCCTAAAGGGGATGCCCAAAAAAGCGGGGGCCCAAAGCCGGATAATTCGAAGAAGGAATTGCCTTCGGGCGAGGCATTGAAGAATAGGCCGTCAATCAGCGGGACTTCAAAAAATATAGCCGAAAAAAAAATGCACATAAGGATCATCTTTGCGGACAACGAGTCTGATGCGCAGGATATCCTGTCACAGTTAAAAGAGGGGAGGCCCTTTGCCCTGCTCGCAAAGGAGAGGTCCGTCGACGAAAAAACCAGGGAAGCTTATGGCTACCTCGGGGAGGTAAGTGTGGGTTCTCTTCACACATCCATTCAGGATGCATTGTCGAAACTGAAGGAGGGACAGACAAGCGACGTCATCAAGATAGACCAGAACAGGTATGCTGTTGTTCAGCTCTCGCAGATGGATCTGTACAGGGAAGGCGAAAAGGCCTTTATTGCCGGTGACTACGTAACTGCCGAGGGAAAACTGCTTAAGTATGTGGAGAAGAACCCGGACGCGGTGAAGGCCCGCGCCATGCTGGGGAAGATATACGAAGACAAGAAAGAGCCGTCGAAGGCGATCGAAATGTATAAGGAGGCTATAGCGTTCAGCCCCGGGACGGTCCTTGTATACGAAAGGCTCGCGAGGGTTTATCTCTTCCTGGGGATGTATCAAAAGGCAAAGGATGTCTATATCCAGGGGCTGAGGCAGGTGCCTTCGTCTCCTGTGCTGGAAGAGGGGATAGAGATGGCTGACCTCCTCTTGATAGGCAATGGGGAAAGAACGCCGTGATCCGGGAGATTGAGAGAAAAACGGCTTATGTTGTCCTCTGCCTGTTGGCGATCTTTATCTGGTCTTCTCTTGCGTCAGCAGGCAAGCCGGCCCGCAAGGCAAAATATTCGAAGAAAAAGACCGAGAAGACCGTAAGCGCCGAAAACCCGGCCGGTTATAAGGAGAGGGCCGCGACCGTCATTATGCCCAGTTCAGACGTCTTCTCCGGGAATTCCAGTGAATCCGAACGGGTAACGGAAGTCCTCCTTGGCGATGAGTTCAGGGTAATCAAGGAAGACAAGGAATGGGCCTACGGGTACATTCCGTCACAGAAAGACTACCGCGGATGGATCAGGAAGGACACTATTTCGTTTTCACCTATCAATTCGCCGGTTAAAGACAACACTTTTATCCAGGTGAAAAACGCGAAGGCACGGATCACGTTCAGGGACGGTTCCTTCATCAACGTATACGCAGGCACACGGCTTCCGCTTCTCAACAAGGACAACAGGCGGTATGAAGTGATTGTCCCGGATGGTTCAACCGGATATCTCCCCGTCGACGCCGCATGGATGGAAAGTGACCGCGCCGGGAAAGAAGTCACGGCCGAAGATATATTACAGGCCGCAAAATTTCACGGTTCGGATTACAAGTGGGGGGGGATCACCACGGGCGGTATGGATTGCTCGGGATTTGTATATACGGCTTTCCGGCTGAACGGAATATATCTCAAGAGAGACTCTTATCTGCAGGCGGAAGAAGGCTTGGATGTGCCGATCGGCGAGCTGAAGGCCGGAGACCTTGTCTTTTTTAAATCGGAGAAGGCCAATAGGATAACCCATGTGGGCATCTACATAGGGAACGGGAACTTTATTCATTCCAGTAGGGGCAGAAGGGGAGTTGCGGTAAGCAGTCTTTCCGACGACCATTTCAGAAATAATTTTGCGGGGGCCAGAAGAGTTCTTAATGTCTCGGGCAACAGAGTTTTTATGAGACAGGATAAGGAGCATCCCCCCGGCCCGCAGAACAAGAACGAAACATAATTTTGCTCCCTCCTCCGGCAGTTGTTACGAGCAAGGAGAAAGAATTTCACTGCTTTTGAAAAAAGGTTAAGAAAATCGATATGCGGGACCTCGAAAGGATTTTATTTCCTGCTGGAGAAAAAGGTAAAATAGAATTTATGAAAACATCGGTTAGTGGGTCAGTGGCCCGCTACCAAACATCGGAGGGTCTTAACATTTTATGAAGAATAAAATCATAATCGGAACCCGCGGCAGCAAGCTTGCGCTCTGGCAGGCCGAATGGGTGAAGTCGGAGTTGAAGAGGTTGAACCCGGCACTTGAAGTGGAACTGAACAAAATCAAGACCACCGGGGACAAGATCCTCGACGTTCCCCTCGCCCAGGTAGGAGGCAAAGGTCTCTTCGTAAAGGAGATCGAAGAGGCGCTTTTGAGCGGAGAGGCCGATCTGGCTGTCCACAGCATGAAGGACGTGCCGACGGAGTTTCCTGCCGGTCTTCACCTCGCAGTAATATGCAGACGGGAAGACCCGCGTGATGCCTTTCTCTCTCAACAGCAGGGGACTACGTTCAGGATTCAGAATTTCGATCAGCTGCCTGAGGGTGCCTCCGTCGGAACGAGCAGTCTGAGGCGGTCGTGCCAGCTCCTCAGCGCAAGGCCTGACCTTAAAGTGATGCAGCTGCGGGGCAACTTAGATACGAGGCTGAGGAAACTGGACGAGGGACAATTCGATGCGATCATCCTTGCGGCGGCAGGCGTGAAGAGACTCGGATGGGCCGACCGGATAACCCAAATTCTTTCCCCGGAAATAAGCCTTCCGGCCATAGGACAGGGCGCAGTCGGGATCGAATGCAGGACCAACGACAAATTCATCCACGATCTCATATCTCCGTTGAACCACTACGAAACAGAAATCTGCGTTAGGGGAGAAAGGGCCTGTTTGAGGAGACTCGAAGGCGGCTGCCAGGTGCCTATAGCTGCCCATGCAAGACTGATCGAGGGGAAGTTGGTTATGGAAGGACTCGTGGGAAGCGTTTCGGGCGACAGGATCATCCGGTCCCGCGTAGAAGGCAGACCCGAAGAAGCAAAGGCCCTCGGTACGAAACTTGCCGAGGACTTGCTGTCGAAAGGCGCGGACAAGATTCTTTCGGAAGTTTACGGCAGGGGCCTCAACCAGGTCGACCCCCCCCCCGGACAGAGGGGGGGGCGCCTCTCCCCCAGATGGCT
>OBEQ010621364.1_pt1 | contig 11047 bp, 12 predicted proteins | sample 1670901 | NCBI WGS metagenome assembly OBEQ01 (sample SAMEA104232315, study PRJEB22302) | groundwater metagenome | biome: forest; feature: aquifer; material: groundwater | place: USA | collected 2011-08-07 | depth 5.4 m | reverse complement strand
TCCGCCGCGTGACGTGCCCCCTCGTGCCGCGATCAGGAGTTGAATCATGAGCACCGCTGCCACGCCGCCGACTGTCACGTCCCTCTTGCAAAGCCGGCAAGAAGTCGCGGACAACACTATGGCCTTTCGATTCGACAAACCACCCGGCTGGGTGTTCAAGGCCGGTCAGTTCCTCGACATGACGCTACTCAATGCTGCGGAGACGGATGCCGAAGGCAACACCCGCAGTTTTTCGATCGCCAGCGGGCCGGATGAAGACACGCTGATGGTCGCGACCCGCATGCGCGACACGGCCTTCAAGCGCATATTGAAGACGATGCCGATTGGTACCGCCGTGAAGATCGAGGGACCGTCCGGCGATTTGACACTGCAGAATGATGCCACGCGATCGGCGGTCTTCCTCGCCGGCGGGATCGGCATCACGCCTTTTCGAAGCATGCTCGTCCAGGCCGCACATCAGAAACTGCCTCACCGGCTCTTCCTGTTCTACTCGAATCGCCGGCCTGAAGACGCGCCGTTTCTCGAAGAACTTCAAACGCTGCAACAGGCCAATCCACGCTACACGCTGATCCCGAGCATGAGCGAGATGGCCGCGTCGCATCGACCCTGGACCGGAGAGACCGGCCTGATCGATCAAGCGATGCTGTCAAGGCATTTGAGCGGCACCGTGTCACCCCTCTACTACATCGCAGGACCACCCAAGATGGTCAAGGATCTGCACGCGATGCTCACGAAACAATCAGTGAACGATAGCGATATACACGCCGAAGAATTCTCCGGTTACTGAACGATCCGCTCGCGCCCATTCCGCTCAGCTTCCTCAACGGTCAGACACTCCGATAGAACTCAGGAGAACGTCGGTACGATCGACGAGTTCACCAATCGAATCGATCGCGATGTCGGCGGGTGGGAACCTGCAGGCGATCGGCTAGAGGTTCTGACGACGCAGGGGCTTCACCGCCGTGGGCGTCGAGTTAACCAGCTGCCGCTGAAGCCCGCGCGGCGCAGGCCCACAACGACGTATGGACAGCTTCGCATCAGTCGCCAGATCAGCCCTGAGGCATAGTTTTCGATCATCAGAACGACGGGCCCCTGATCGAAGGCGAAGTGGTTTTGCGAAATCCAGCCGGAACCTCCAGAACCGCGACTCGGAAACGTCGGATTGAAACTGCAGACCAGCCCGTGGTCGCTTTCCATTTTCGGGTACCTCACGGAATAGTGCTGCAAGGTAGGTAGCACGATCTCAGGAGCGAACGGCAGCGACGCGACGACCGCCCATGGAGCCAGCGTGCCATCGTCGGGGCCATACGGCACGCCTCGCGCGACATATCCGAGAAAGCGCCGTGTGACTCCTCTCACGCTGCGCGTCGTCGGGCCAGGACCGTTGCTCGCCGTGATGCCCCACGCGTGCTCGCCATAACCGCGAAAGCCCTTAGGATTGCGGATGGCGTACTGTTGGTTCACGTAGGTTGCGCGACGGCTGTTCTCGAAGTAGTCAATCGCGTGTCGGCTCATGAAGGCATCCTGGATGCCGCGGAAGTCAATCCACACGTGGGAGAGCTGATGCATGGACAGCGGAGCGCCGTAGAGAAACTCGTGGCCGTACAGCTTCTTCCAGCGATAGGTCGACGTCCAGGCGAGATAGCTCTTCTCAGGCAAGGGGTGCGTCGGCGAGCCGAGCCCGAGCACGTACAGAATCATCGCCTCGTTGTATCCTTGCCAGCGATATCGCAAGAAGCCCGTTTCCGGCTTCCATCCATGTGAGACGGTCGCTTCACCGTTTTGCGCCCATTGCCAATCCACGCGCCGGTACAACGCGTCGGCAAGCCTCCGCAGCTCACGCTCATCATCGGTTGTCTGATCGAAGTAGGCAGCAGCGGTTAACGCGCCAGCGACGAGGATGGTCGTATCAATGGTCGACAGCTCACAACGCCACGCGCGGCGGCCGGTTGTGACATCGAGAAAATGGTAAAAGAAGCCCCGATGACCGGTCGCGTCCGGCATCGGACCTTGCGGAGCCTTCCACAAGAAGCGCAACGTGGCCAGCGTGCGCTCGACCGCCTGTGCGCGGGGCACGAATGAGCGCTCGACCGCGACGGGATAGCTGGCAAGAGCAAACCCCACACCGGCGATGCTGGCAGGGTTGTCGTCGGCTGCGGTGCTGTCGGGAATCAGCCCGTTCTCAGGGTTGGTTTCCTGCCAGAAATATCGGAAGGTATTCCGTTGGAGCGTCCGGAGCTGGTCGTCTCCATACGTGAGGGCGGAATGCCTGGCAACCGTCTTCTGCGCGCTCATGCTGGCGTGAGCGCTACGGTGAGGGCGGCAACGGCGTGAGGAGGCAGCGCGATCTCGAGCGCGCCCGATGCCTTACTCAGCTTCATCAACGGCCAGACACGCCGAAAGAACTCAGGAGAACGTCGGTACGATCGACGAGTTCACCAATCGAATCGATCGCGATGTCGGCGGGTGGTTGCATCGCGCGCAGGCTCAGGTCGTGGGCGTAGTGCCCCTGCGCGACGAACACCGTCGTCAGCCGGCGCCCCCACGTACTTTTCATCGCCGCTAAAATATGCAGCTTGTCGTCCACCATCACGTAGTGGCGTGCCGGGTAGCGTCGCTCGACGTCATCCAGCATGTGTTCCTTGTGCACGTAGATGAGCACTTCGCCGTCGACGGCCGCCCACAATCCGGATCGCTCGACTTTGTACGGCTGAAAGACCACATCGCCGTCGGTGAGGATCACCGCCCGGCCGAGTTGGCGTAACGCTGCGATGACGTCCAACGCCCGAGGATAGACGCGTGTGGCGAACGGGTAGTGCAGCAGAAAGAGCGAGAGGCGTAGCACGTGCGGATCGCGTGGATGTTCCACTCGGTACCGCTGCAGCGAGCCAAGATAATCCGCATAGCCGAGCTCGCGTCTGAGTTCTTCGAAGATATCCCAGTACCGTTGCCCGCATTCGGCGCCGAATGCCTCGCTCAGATGACGACGAAGATCATCGATGACGGCGTCATTGTCCAGTAACGTATTGTCGACGTCCAGCAGGAACACGACGTCGGCGAGGGCGTGCGTGTCAGGCATGCACGCTCACTCTATCGCGGTTGTCAGCTCGTCACGTGTTCCCGCTGGCACAGCGGCTGCCTATCAGGATCAGCCATGTTCGAAGCGCAGGGATGATGAACGTCAGTCCTCTTGCTGGAACGCCAGCTCCACTCTCGCTGCTGGTCAACGTCCCGAGGCTGGTGACCGCGTACTACGCAGAGCATCCGGAGCACGGTGTCGCGGCGGAACGTGTCGCATTCGGAACGTCGGGGCACCGCGGTTCGGCGTTCGCGCGCACCTTCAACGAGGCGCACATTCTTGCGATCGCGCAGGCCATTTGCTTGTATCGCCAGACGCACCGGATCGAGGGTCCGCTCTTCATGGGCATGGACACCCACGCGCTGTCCGAGCCGGCCTTTGTGAGCGCCCTCGAGGTGCTCGCCGCCAACGGCGTCGAGGTGATGATTGACCGGGATGGCGGCTATACGCCGACACCAGTCATCTCGCACGCCATCCTTCGCTATAACCGGGGCCGCACATCCGGGCTGGCCGATGGGATCGTGATCACACCCTCCCACAACCCACCCGAAGACGGCGGCTTCAAATACAATCCGCCCACCGGAGGCCCGGCTGACGCCGACGTGACCGGCTGGATCGAGCAGGCCGCGAACGGTCTCCTGACCGAAGACCTACGGGCAGTCCGCCGCATGTCCTTTGAGCGCGCTCGCCGCGCGGCGAGCACGCATCGCCACGACTACATCACGCCGTATGTCGATGATCTCGGGAGCGTCCTCGATATGCCGGTCATCCGCAGCGCCGGCGTCCGCATTGGCGTGGATCCGCTCGGCGGCGCCGGCGTGCGCTACTGGGAGCCGATCATCGCTCGGTATGGGATCGCGGCGACGGTGGTGAACGACGCCGTCGATCCGACGTTTCGGTTCATGACCGTGGATTGGGACGGCAAGATTCGAACCGACTGTTCATCGCCATATGCCATGGCGCCACTCGTAGCCATGTGCGATCGCTTCGACGTCGCCTTCGCCAATGACGCCGACACAGACCGCCACGGGATCGTCACGCCGGCAGCGGGACTGATGAATCCCAATCACTATCTGGCCGTCGCCGTTTCATACCTGTTTACACATCGAAGCCGGTGGCCGACGGGGGCTGCTGTCGGTAAGACTGTCGTCAGTAGCGGCATGATCGACCGCGTGACGGCTGGATTGGGGCGTCACCTCTTCGAGGTGCCAGTTGGATTCAAGTGGTTCGTGGACGGGCTCCTCAACGGATCGATCGGCTTCGGCGGCGAGGAAAGCGCGGGCGCATCGTTCCAGCGCATCGACGGCACGACGTGGACCACAGACAAGGACGGCATTGTTCTCGGCCTGCTCGCGGCGGAGATCACGGCGACGCTTGGCATTGATCCCGGCGCACGCTACGTCGAGCTGACCCGCGAGTTCGGGACGCCGGTGTACGAACGGATCGACGCGCCTGCGACGCTCGATCAGAAACAGCTTCTCCTGCAGCTCTCCCCCGGACAGGTCGGCGCAAGAGAACTGGCGGGCGAAGCGATCCGTGCGATCGTGACAACCGCGCCCGGCAATGGGGAATCCATCGGGGGACTGAAAGTGATCACCGACGACGGATGGTTTGCCGTGCGCCCGTCTGGCACGGAGGCGGTGTACAAGCTGTACGCGGAGAGTTTCCGCGATCACGCGCATCTCGAGCGGATCCAGGCGGAGGCGCAGGCCCTCGTCACCACGCTCTTCGAGACATCAGCATGAGCCTCGGCTATAGCCGCCCGCTGTACCTTTTGCCGTTCGATCACCGTCAGTCCTACGTCACCGGTATGTTCCAATTCACGCCGCCGCTGACTGCAGGCGAACACGACATCGTCGTCGACAGCAAGCAGGTGATCTATGAGGGATTCCGGCAGGCGCTCGGCAACGGGGTGCCGACACCTCGGGCCGGAATTCTGGTTGACGAGGAATTCGGCGCGGGGATCCTCCGCGATGCAAACGAACACGGATACGTGACCGCGTTATCGACCGAGAAGAGCGGGTCGGATGAATTCGAGTTCGAGTACGGCGCGGGATTCGCAAAACATATCGAGGCCATCGGTCCAACCTTCGCAAAGGTGCTGGTGCGCTACAACCCCGAAGACGACGCGGCTCTCAATCAGCGCCAGTCAGCGCGGCTCAAGCAGCTATCCGATTATTGCCGGGCCGTGGATCAACTGTTCATGTTCGAGCTGCTGGTGCCGGCCACCAAGGCGCAGATGGATCGCGTCGAGGGGGACAAGCAGGCCTACGATCGGCGAGTTCGTCCCGAGTTGATGGTCCAGACCATTCGCACGTTGCAAGAAGCCGGCGTCGAGCCGGACATCTGGAAGATCGAAGGGCTCGATGAACGCAGGGACTGCGAGCGCGTCGTTGAAATGGCGCGGCGTGACGGACGGACTGAGGTCGGCTGCATTGTGCTGGGCCGCGGTGCGGATGAGACGAAGGTCGTCGGCTGGCTCGAGACCGCGGCGTCAGTGCCGGGTTTCATCGGGTTCGCCGTAGGACGCACGACCTTCTGGGACGCGGTGGCCGACTACGAGGCCCACAGGATGACGCGACACGAGGCTTCGGCTTGCGTGGCGCGGCGCTACAGCGAGTGGACGACGATATTCGAAGCGCGCTTTCGGTAGTGCTTCAGTTTCAAAATCGGTGGCGCTGCGTGTAAATAAGCGCGATGACGAGAATGGCTACGATGATGAGGAATTGAGGCAATCCGATCCTTGTGAGCATTGGTACCCTTTCACCTCTTACTGCGCCATCACTTCGTCAATGGTCATGCCGTCTTCCAGGTTCTCGAAGACGACTGACACCGGCGTACGAATGCCCTTGAACACCCAGGCCCCGCTCACCTTGCCCGGAATGCTCTCAACAACGGCGCATTGGGACCAATCGAGCGCGGCCATGACAGAATACTTTCGCCTTTCAGCTTAAAGGATCTCCTATAGCGCGTCACGCTGGAGGGCGGATGTGTCAATCAGGCCGGATCGTCGGTAGTGTCTCAGTTTGCCTGAGCCACCACGCTGCGATGGCGAATCTGAAGATGACCCGCGACATGCACGATGAATGGACAACGGTGATTTCAGGCGACCGACTCGTCAAATTCACCTACGTTGATCTTCCATCAGGGGGCGCGTTCATGACGGCACAGATTGCCGGTCATGAAGTCGTGTACTCGATACTTTCAGACGAGGTACAAGGCCCACTCAGTCGCGTATATGTGGAACATAGCTTTGCGTAGGAATTGCGGGCCATTTTAAACTGAGACACTACCGGATCGTCCGAACGATCGTGCTTGATGTGTCGGGACGCGGTACCGGTAACCAGTGCCACGTACCGTCTCCACGGAGGTGGCTTCGGCGCCAAGCTTCCGGCGCAGCGATCGGACCACCACATCGACAACGTTGCTGGCCGTTGGGCTTCTGTACCCCCACACGGCTTCCATCAGGTCGTAACGGCCGATGGCTTTTCCAGGACGTTCCTGCAGGTACTGCATGACCCCGAATTCAAGGGAAGTCAATCCGCCGCGGCCCGAGGTCAATATCAGCTCGTGCGCATCGACATCGAGCACTTTCGAAGACTGGATTTCCTCTGCCGTAATTTCGGCGCCGACCATTTCCGTTAACCAGGCATCGACGGAACCGGGTCCCATGTCGAGCAGGACCGAGGGCGTCGTCTGCCCGCCGACTTCGACCGTCGGATTCGCCAGCGGCCGGAACCCGAGCTTGGTCGCCACCGCTGCTGTCCGCTATCCGTCGCGGCCGCAAGCTTCGGGTGGCGACTACTGTCGGCTACTTTTTCAGCAGCGCCGTCCAGTTCAACACCAGCGTGATTGGTGCCTGCGCGACGGCTGGCTGCGCAGCGGTCGTGATCAGCAGGAATTTCTTTCCATCGCCCGTCACGTCCCACGTCGAATTGCCGGACTGACCCGGTCCGCCCGTTCCGACACTCGCGATGTTAACGACAAGTGTGCTCGGTCTCAACAACGGCGCCGCGACGCCGGCGCTGAAGGTTTTCGTCCCGCTCACCGTCGCGGTCATGACGGTGCGAAAGTTCGCCGCCAGATAGAACAGCTCCTTCCCGTCGCGCTTCCACCGGGGCGCCGCACCGCCGCCGTTTGAAACCGTCCACTTCCCGCCGCCGTTGGCGGTGATCGGAAAAGGCCTGACGTAGATTTCCGCGTGGCCGGACTCATCGGAGACATACGCGGTCCAGCGGCCGTCGGGCGAAAACTGACCTTGCATCTCGTTGAAATCGGACACGAAATACGGGCTCGGCTTCCGGTCGCCGGCGAGCGGCATCACCCACAACTGAGATTTGCCTTTCGCATTCAATTCCGAATAGATCAGGAACCGGCCATCGTCTGACCAGTCATCGAGGCTTCTGATGCCCTGTGGCGCGAGCAGCACCTCTTCGCCACCGGCGCCGTTTGCCGCCTTTTCGTACAGTCCCGTCCCGCCGACGCGGCTCGACGCGTACGCCACGCGCGCACCATCCGGCGACCACACAGGGTCCGCGTCTGGCGCCTGATCGGACGTCAAACGCGTGACCGTATTCCGCGCGAACTCATGCAGCCAGATGTCCGCGTTCCCCGTCGCGACATCCAATCGGGTCACGGCAACTTGCGACGCATCGGGGGAGAGACGCTGCGACGTGTAATAGCCAGGCGACACGCCGGCCCCGAGATTCCTGCCTTGGCGATCGAACCAGGTGAGTTGCAGCGCATCGCCGCCCGCGGCGTTTCCGTTGCGATAGGCGAGCACGCCCGTCGAAGACACTCCGACGTAGCCGAATTCGAAAATGCTTCCGACGTGATCGGCCAGGCGTACGGGGTCGGCGGTCATTTGCAGTGTGGTCAAATCAAACGCTTGCGCGTGCAGCGCGTTGTCGCGAAGAAAGAGGACGTATCCGATATTGGGATCGGTCGATGGCGCGTACACCGGGCTGAAAGTGGTCGCGACAATTCGAGTGAGGCTCTGCTGCGCCGGCGCCGCATCGAGCGCACCGAGATAGATCCCGGTGTTGTCGGAGACGCTGGACTCGCGCAAGTACAAGAAGTGTTTCCCGTCCGGGAGAAGAACAGGCGTCGAGTGGCCGTGCTCCTGCCGAGACGCATCGAGCGCCGTCACGGGAGACGGTACACCGCCATTCGCGGCGACACGCCACACGCCGCCGCCGTAGGTGCCAAAGACGATGACGCCGGCGGCGTTCCACGATCCGCCTGTGATAATGCCCCTGATATCGCAAATCGCCTGCGGCGGCCCGCCTGACGGCTCTACCTTCACCAGCTTGTTCAGAGCCTCGCCGGTCGGGAATGCGATAAACCGGCTGTCGGGCGACCACGTGATCGATGGCGATGGCGCTGTCTCGGCAATCCGCTTCGACTCCAGCGAGTCGAATGAACGCACCCACAGGGCCCCGACGCCGTCGTCGCCGACGGCGTAAAACGCGATTTTCCGGCCGTCAGGCGAGACGGCGAACTTCTGGATCACCGTCTTGTCTGGCGCAGCAATCTCGAATCGCAGTGCCTCCGACGATGTCGGCGTCGCCTGTCGAAGATGGACGATCAACACGCTCGCGAGCGCGAGCAGACTCAGGGCGGCCACGATCGACGCGCCGACGCTCACTCGGGACGGCGACGTGCGCGTCTCCGACGGTGCCGCATCGTCCAGCAATTCCCACGCGTCGCCGATGTCGCGAAGCCGGCGGCGCGGATCTTTCTCGAGACACTTTTCGACGAGACGGCGCACTCGACGCGGCACGATGTCCCATGCCGGCTCGCCGCGAATCACCGCCGCCAACACGCTCGACACGTCGTCGCCGTCGAATGCCCGCTGACCCGTGATCATCTCGTAGAGCACGCACCCGAACGCCCAGATGTCGCTCCGCTTGTCCGCAGGTCGTCCCTTCGCCTGCTCCGGCGCCATGTAGGCCGCCGTCCCGAGCAATACGCCGATGCCGGTCATCATGGCGGGCGACGTGATCGTTGGCGACATGCTCGCATCGATACTGCTTGCCGCGCTGCGTTCGGTCAGCTTGGCCAAACCGAAGTCCAATACCTTGACCGTGCCATCAGGACGCACTTTGATATTTGCCGGCTTGAGGTCGCGATGAATGATCCCCTGCTCATGGGCCGCTTCGAGCGCCTCTGCGATCTGCTTCGCAATCGGCAGCGCCTCGTCGAGCGGGATGGGTCCGCGCGCGATGCGATCGGCGAGCGTCTCGCCCTCGACCAACTCCATGACGAGCGCGCGTGTTCCGTGAGATTCTTCCAGGCCGTAGATGGCGGCGATGTGCGGATGGTTCAATGACGCCAGGACTTCCGCTTCTCGTTGGAATCGCGCGAGGCGATCAGGATCTGTGGCGAACGAGTCTGGAAGAATCTTCAGCGCCACATCGCGCTTCAGCCGGGTGTCGCGTGCGCGATAGACCTCGCCCATCCCGCCGGTGCCGATGGCAGAGAGGATCTCATACGGTCCGAGACGGGTACCGGGGCCGAGGGGCATTGGAGTGTGAGGAGAGATCGCCTCCGCAAAGATCTTAAAGGATCTCACATACGGCGTCACGCTGGAGGGAGGAGGTTGCCGACCGCGGCGTACACGTCGGCCGCGATGGCATCGGGCGGTCGCGAAGCATCCAGCCTCACCCACCCCGTTGCGTTCGCCTGGCGCAGGTAGCTATCGCGAACGCGCGCGAGCAACAAGAGGTCGCGCTCGTACTTGTCTCGATCGGCGGTCTTGCGCCGCGCGGAGACGTCCGGCGCGATGTCGAGCAGGAACGTCATGTCCGGCTGCGGGAGGTACTTCTGGATCTCGGTCAGCCATGTCGCGTCGAGTCCCTGCGCCTCGCCGTACGCGATGCTCGACGCGAGGTAGCGATCGCACACGAGGATGGTTCCGCTGTCCTTCTCGCGAAGGATCTCGCCCTTGTACTCGTACCTGTTCGCGACGTAGAGCAGCTGCATGACGTCCGGGCCGTAGTCGCGCTCGCCGCGAAGCGCGCGTCCGATTTCGGCGCCAATGACGGTCTGGTAGTCCGGAAACGAGAGGAGCCGGACCGAGCGGCCGGCTGACGTCAACCGATCGCGAAGCAGCTCCGCCTGCGTCTGCTTGCCGCTCTGGTCGAGCCCTTCGAACGCAATCAGCAGCCCCCTATTCATTGAAGATTTCTGATTGGTCGGCTAGGTCTCGAGGGCGAGCACGTCCTCGAGCGTCTGGCGCCGGCGAATGAGCGTCCACTTGCCCTCGTCAACGAGGACTTCGGCAGGCAGCAGGTGGCGGTTGTAGTTCGATCCCATCACCGAGCCGTAAGCGCCGGCATCGAGGATCGCCACGAGATCATCGACCTCGAGCGGCGGCAGCATCCGATCTGTCGCAAAGACGTCGCTGCTCTCGCAGATGGGACCGACGACATCCCACGCCGTGTCTCCGCCGGCTCGCGCGACAACCGGGACGATGCGGTGGAAGGATCCATAGAGCGCCGGACGAATCAGCTCCCCCATGCCCGCATCGAGCACGGCAAACTTCCGCCCGTCTGGAAAACATTTGGTATCCACGACGCGCGCGACCAGCGCACCGGAATAGCCGACGACGGCACGCCCAGGCTCGAGCACGACGGGAATGCCGGCGCGCCGCAGCTCGGGGATGACGGCAGCGGCGTAGTCGGCGGGACTCGCGATCGGCCGCCCTTCGTACGCGATGCCAAGCCCTCCGCCCAGATCCACGTGCTCGAGAATGAAGCCGTCATCGCGCAGCTCGATCGCCAGCGACACGAGCGATGCCGCCGCCCGCCGCAGCGGATCGAGCGTGGTGATCTGCGAGCCGATGTGGATGTGCACGCCGACAAACTGGAGTCCCTTGGTCTCGCGCCGCGCGCGATAGATCGCGCGCGCCTCCTCCAGCGGCACGCCGAACTTGTTGGTCTTGAGTCCGTTCGACATTTTCGGATT